>ULOP01003079.1_pt1 | contig 62120 bp, 50 predicted proteins | sample 1952681 | NCBI WGS metagenome assembly ULOP01 (sample SAMEA4835606, study PRJEB28245) | human gut metagenome | biome: gut microbiome; material: fecal sample | place: Denmark | collected 2008
GACCCTGTGTTGCTTATATAGATGTGATACAATACTGAACTTTATCTCCAGTAGCTTTCTGGAGTCCGACTGTCATTTTGATATTATCCAGCTGCATAGAAAGAACATAAAGAATATAAGCAATTTGCAACCTAAATGGGCATCGGTAGCCTTGTAGCTCAGCGATTATTTGTCTATTTTGTCGTGGAGTATAAATCCCTGTATCATAACTGATTAGCTATCTTCAGAGTCACTGTTTCGCCAACTCTAAAAACAGCTAACTTGCTATATGACAGTTATTTACACACCACACACCCAAAAAAAAGACCACACAAAAGCTAAAGCCAAGACAGCCAAGTTAAAAGACAGAGCCGGAATCGTCGGCGCATGCATGCTGGCCCGCAGCCGAATGTTTAAAATCTGAAAAATTAACAAACCTATTTTAAACAAAGTTGTTAAATTTTGGAGAAATTTGATATCTCTGCAGAAAACATAGATGCTATGGCTGAAACGACGCGTATGGAGAACTCGGTAGTATTACTTACCAAGCAGCGACTTGGCATTTGCGATGGCCTCGGGGGTGACTTTGGAGCCGCTCAGGATGCGGGCCACCTCCATGAGGCGCTCTTCGCCGGAGATACGGCGGATGGAAGTGACGGCGCGGTCGTCAGGCTCAAATGTCTTGGTGACAATGTAATGCGCATCGCCTTTGGCGGCCACCTGAGGCAGATGAGTTATCGCGAAGACCTGCATGTAATCGCCCATGCTGCAGATCATTTCGCCCATCTTGTCAGCAACGCTGCCGGAAACACCGGTATCGATTTCATCGAAAATCATTGACGGCATATTCGTATAGCGTGCCATCATCGCCTTGAGACACAGCATGATACGGGACATTTCACCGCCGGACGCGCACTTGGCGACATCGACAGGATTCTTGCCGGTGGACGAAAAACGGAAAAGAATCGAATCCGAGCCGGACGGTCCCTGCTGCGAAGGTTCGAGGACCACGTCGAAAACGGCCCTGTCCAGTTCCAGAGAACGGATTGAACGGCAAATGGCATCCGCAAACTCCGGAGCAGCTTTCGCACGGGCATCATGAAGACGCTCGCACGCACCGGCCAGATTCGCCTCAGCCATGGCAATCCGTTTCTGCAGTTCCGACTTCCGCGCCTCCAGCACAGAAGTATCGGCCAATGCCTCCGAAAGTTTATCCCTCAATGCTATGAGTTCGTCAATGCCGGAGCACGAATGCTTCTTCATAAGGTCATAAAGCATTGACAATCTGTCATCTACCTCCTGAAGCCTGTCATTGGAAACATCCGTCCGGGACTCCAGTTCAGACACCTCGGAAAGGATATCGTCCAGTTCCAGACGGGAAGACTCTATGCGTCCGGACAATGCCGATGCAGCCGGAACGTAAGCGGAAATCTTGTCCAGAAGCTTCGATGATTCCTTCAGGATAAAGTCAAGCGAAGGCCTCTCATCCTGTCCGTCATCAGCTGACGGATTAAAGTAATTCTCTATCTGATAAAGACTTGACTTGATTTCCTCGGCATTCGCCAGCTGTTTCTGTTCAGTTTCCAGCTCCTCCAGCTCACCCTCTTTAAGTTTGGCGGCTTCAAGCTGTGAATATTGGGCCTGATTATAATCCTGCTCCGCATTCATCTTGGCCAATGTCTCCGTGACGGAAGCCAGTTCTGATTTCAGACCGGTCAGTTCCGTCCAAGCCTCACGGCATGAGGAAAGGAGAGCGGCATCATCGGCAAAATGGTCCAGCATTGACATCTGGAAAGCCTTGTCCCTGAGCAACATCGTCTCATGCTGGGAGTGGATGTCGATAAGGCGTGAGGACAATGCGGTAAGCACCTTGAGCGGCGCCGGGGAATCATTGACAAACGAACGCGAACGCCCGGAAGCATTGATCACGCGCCTGATTATCAGTTCATCAGAATCGTAGTCGATCTCATTTTCGTCCAGAAGGGCACGTATGCTGCCGTCCTCATCCTTGAGATCGAACACGGCCTCGACCACGCATGTGTCACCAGACGCACCGATAGCCGAAGCATCTGCCTTGGAACCGAGCACAAGAGACAATGCACCGAGAATAATGGATTTTCCGGCGCCTGTCTGACCAGTAATAATGACTAGACCCGCAGGAAATTCAATATCCAGCGAGTCTATCAGTACATAGTTCTTTATGTGCAGTTCCTTCAGCATGGCCAGATTTTACTCGGCAGCCGGTTTTTTGCCAGGACGAGCCTCCTCTGCAGCAGGCTGCTCCTGATCGTGCTTTGCCATCCTGTATGTGAGTTCATCGTTCTGGAACTCTGCAACTGCTACGAGAACAGGTTTAGGCTGTCTCTCATAATATTTCGAAATCTCAATCTGCTCACGATTCTCGAAAACCTCGTCCATAGAATCACGGTCATTCTTGAAATCCTCAAGTTTCTTGTTCAATTCCTTCTTCTCGGCGAGAGCAATCTGATTTGCCCTCTTGTACAGAATCACTACGGTCTCATAAATGTTTCCGGTAGGGGCTGCAAGATATTTCACATCCCTGGTAATAGTGTTCTGAGGTACGTTCTGCTTATCCATTTTATTCAATATTATAATCCCGGGCATCTGCCCCATGGCCATTCCACGGCCTCTGATTATATATACTTTACCGGTCGCGGCAAAGTTTCATTATTTTTCGATCTGTTTTTTCGAAACCTTCTCAGCCGACTTTCTCTCCTTCTCGAAAGCCTTCTCCTTCTCCGTCACCTGCTCATCCGTCCCCACATACTTGCCCAATGCACGCTGTGCCCTGGCATACAATGTCTTGAGTTCCTTCGTATAAGGCGACTCCTGAATCTCTCCGATGAAGTTAAGGTAATCATCAATGAAGGTCATATAGCGCTCCTTCTGCTTCGAAGCGACACTCAACTGCGCATACTTATATGAAGACTTGGCAATATAATAGAGGATATCCTCACGATAAATATTGTCGGCATTGTCCTTCAACGTATTCCTGAACGCGACCCTGGCTGCCTTGTAATCCTCCATATTGTAATAGAGCTTCGCAGCCTCATAGGCCTTGCGGTCCAGTCGCTGGTTCAGGTCCTTCAGCATCGCATCGCACTCGTCCTTGTGGGAATCATTGCCGTAATCCTTTCTGTACTCGGCAATTGCATTGATAGCCAATTTCGTAGGAGTCTGGTCGAGCTCGTATCTCAATGTCGACTTGTACAGACAGTCGAGTCTGAGGAAACGGGCCTCTTCAGCGAATGGGCTGCGCGGGAAATTCGACACGAAACGCGAGAAATTCGCCTCTGCCGTGATATAATCCTTGAACTTATAATTGCTCAATCCCCAATAGTATTGAACGGTATCATCCTTCTCCGTACCATCCGTGAGCACCGACATTGACTCGAACAGCGACGCCGCCTTCTGGTATTTTCCCTTGTCGAAATACTGGAACGCCGCCTTATATTTGGCATCCACATCGTTGCTGGACAGCAGCGTGTCATACTGCGATTTGCAGGAGACCGCCGCCAGCAGAGCGACTGCGCCCCAGACTACTTTTCTGAATGAATTCATTTCTTTCAATTATTTATGCGCATTAAGGAACTTCTCCACGTCAAGTGCCGCCCGACAGCCTGAGCCGGCAGCCGTAACTGCCTGTCTGTAAAGCGGATCCTGAACATCACCGGCAGCAAAAACGCCCTCTACGTTCGTCTCGGAAGTCTTGCCCCGCGTAATGATGTAACCGTTTTCATCGATGGAAACCCACTCCTTGAAAAGGTCTGAATTCGGGTGATGCCCGATGCCGAGGAAAAATCCGTCGATTGCAATATCAAAAACCTTACCATCTTTTCTCAGAAGACGCGCTCCGGTAACTCCCGACTCGTCCCCGAGAATTTCCTGCGTATTGCAATTCCACAATACCTCTATATTAGGGGTGTTCAAAACACGCTCCTGCATGGCCTTCGACGCGCGGAAAACATCACGGCGCACAATCATATAGACCTTGCTGCAAAGCCCGGCAAGATATGTCGCCTCCTCGCATGCCGTATCGCCGCCGCCGACCACGGCAACAACCTTCTTCCTATAGAAGAATCCGTCGCAAGTCGCGCACGCCGACACTCCGAGCCCCTTGAATTTCTGCTCCGACGGCAAGCCCAGATACTTCGCTGTCGCGCCGGTAGCTATTATCAATGTCTCCGCGACCAGTTCCCTGCCATTGTCGTCGACCAGCTTGAAAGGCCTGGAGGAGAGATCTGCTGACGCAATGCGGCCGGAACGGATTTCTGCTCCGAACCTTGCTGCCTGTGCTTTCATCGAAGCCATCAGCATATTGGCATCCACGCCATTTTCGAAACCCGGATAGTTTTCCACCATCGTAGTGGTGGTCAGCTGTCCGCCCGGCTCCATTCCCTCATAAAGGACAGTCTGGATTCCGGCTCTTCCCGTATAGGTCGCTGCCGTGTAACCGGCTGGACCTGAACCTATTATAAGACACTTTATATTTTCCATCGCTTATTGTTTCTTTTTGGTTGCGGTTTTCGACGGCTTGGCAGTCTTGGAAGACTTGGCCGACTTTCCGGATTTGGATTTGGAGAGCTTTATCGCCTGCTGCACCTTCGCCTTGCGGGCAGCCTTGTCTCCCTCTCCGGCAGCCGGTTTCGGAGCCCTGACCTTGACAGGTTTCTCGCTGACAGGCTTCTCATTGACAGGCATCTCGCCAACCTGACCGGCATTGGACTCTACCGGCCTAGCTTCTTCAGAAAACGGCTTAGCCTCCCAAGCATTGTCCCCGGACGGACGTCTGGAGAATCCCGGGCGGGAGCCTCTTCCTGTTCGCGGAGAATCACTGCCTTCGCGCCTTGTCCTCGGGCGCTCGCTGTCACCGAATCTTCTTGCCGGACGCTCGTTTTCATTGTCCTGAAACCTCCTGCTGCGCCTGGGAGAATCCTCCTCGGATGCGTCACGGTAGCTTTTGCGCGGACCGGCCGAACGCTTGTCGCCGAACTCGGAATTGCGATTGTCGCCGTACTCGGAATTACGCTTGTCGCCGAAGCGGCCGCCGCGTCTGTCGCCGTCCTTCTTGCGGGTGGTCTTGTCGAACACCTTCGCCGCCGGGCGACGCTCCTCGTATTGTCCAGGAATATCCTCGTAATGGCTCAGCCTGTCTTCGTTGCCAGTCTCAACCAGTTCATAATCAAGGAGTTTCTGCTCCAGATTAGTAGATTTCACGCGGATTTTCACAGGGTCGCCGAGGTTATAGATGACGCCGGTACGCTTGCCCACGATGCGGTAATGTTCCTGGTCGAACTCGAAGAAATCGGACTGGATATCGCGGAGCGCGACCATTCCTTCAATCTTCGTCGGCTCGATTTCCACATACATTCCCCATTCGGTAAGACCTGAGATATGGCCATCGTACTCGCCGCCGACCTTATCCTGCATAAATTCCACGAGCTTGTATTTCGTGCTGGACCTTTCTGCCTCAGCTGCAATCACTTCCCTTTCAGAAGCATGTTTACACTGGTCCTCGTAATATGCCTTGCTCTGCGAATCCGCACCATCGAGATACATCTGCAGAAGCCTGTGCACCATGGTATCCGGATAACGGCGGATAGGCGATGTGAAATGCGTGTAGAACTTGAATCCCAGACCATAATGGCCGATATTGTCAGTGCTGTAACATGCCTTCGCCATTGAGCGCAGCGCCAGAATCTCGATAGCGCTGAACTCCGGCTTGTCCTTCGCTTCCGCGAGGAGTCCGTTCAATGCCTTGGCGAGTTTCCTCCCGTCTTCGGCTTCTTCCAGCTTATATCCGAAATTGCCGGCGAACTTGCGGAGTCCGTCGACTTTTTCCAGATTAGGCACGTCGTGAATACGATATACGAATGTCTTGGCGGTCTTCTTCGCCACGCCGTTCATCTTTCCGCCGGTAGCGATAAACTCTGCTACTGAACGGTTTGCGAGAAGCATGAACTCCTCGATGAGCCAGTTGGCTTCCTTGGAAATCTTCTGATATACGCGTACCGGACGGCCTTTCTCATCGACTTCCACCTTCATTTCCGGCCTGTCGAAGCTGATGGCGCCCGCAGCGAATCTACGTTTACGGAGAACTGATGCCAGCTTGTGCAATGTCAATACGGCTTCCTTGAGTTCACGCGGAATGACGCATCCCTCGTAAACGCCCTCGCCCATCATTGCCTCGGAACGGCCTGCAGCTTTGAATTCAGCGAACGAATCCCCCGACGGGACCTCGACATTGTTTTCCGGCGCCTCGACTTCCGCATTGGCCTGAGCCTCTTTCGCACGGCGTTCTGCCGCTTCCGGCGAAGCTTCGAGAATCGGGTCCTTCACCGCCGAATGGATGCCGTCGGTACCGCCCCTGAGTTCCATGTCCAGAGCCTTGTCGCCATTGTCAATTATCTGCTGTGCAGTCTCATACGCGAATCTGTAGTCGGATTTTATCACCGTCCTGCCGAACCATGTACTCTGGATTCCGGCGAGCGGAGAGAGTTCGAAAACAGCCGAGAATGTGAGTTTTTCCTCGTTCGGACGAAGCGAGCAGAGCTTGTTGGAAAGCTTTTCCGGGAGCATCGGCACCGTGCGGTCTACCAGATAGACGGATGTACCGCGGGACTGTGCTTCCTTATCGACTACAGAACCAGGTGTAACATAATAAGATACGTCCGCGATATGCACGCCGACTTCATAGTTTCCGTTGCTGAGTTTCCTGAACGAAAGCGCGTCATCGAAGTCCTTGGCGTCTTCAGGGTCAATCGTGAATGTCAATGTATCCCTGAAGTCCTTACGTCCTTTAAGGTCCTCAGCTGTAATCTTTTCCGATATGTTGTCTGCGGCGTTTTCCACTTCAGGCTCGAACCTGTAAGGCAGGCCGTATTCCGCCAGGATGGAGTGCATCTCGGTGTCGTTTTCGCCCGGCTCGCCAAGCACGTCGACCAGATGTCCCTTCGGATTAGGTTCTCCCCTGTCCCAGCTGTCGACAAGCGTCGCCACTTTCAGACCGCTGTGCACTTTCAATTCCTGCCCGACGCCGTCGACTGTTTCAATGACTCCGGCCACGGAAAATTCCCCGTCGCCGAGTTTCTTCAAGTATCCGGTTTCCGGCACGGCGCTCTTCCTGCGGTGGATTGGCGTTCCGTTTTCGTCAGTTATGTCAATGCTGATGTCGTATGGCATGACTCTGCTCTGCATGAGCACCCATGCCTGATTCCCGACCACGTGGAGTATACCGACGAAAGGCTTGCGAGATCTTTCAACTATCTCTGTGACAATGCCTTCCTGTCTTCTGGTTTCTGTCTTTTCTTTCGTTATCGAGACTTTGACAATGTCGCCGTTCAGGGCTCCCTTGGTCTTGCCCTGTCTTACGTAGACATCATCTTCCATGTCCTCGACCTTGACGAAGACGAATCCGTCCCGCGTCATCTGGACAGTGCCAGTGTACACAGGATATTCCTTCTTCTTGTCATCATCTTCCTTGCGGCCTTTTTTAAAGAAGCTGCCGCCATTTCGCCCGGCCCCACGTCCGGTGCTTTTCCTTCTTGAATCTTCGTGCCCGCGATTACCGCCTTTACGTCCTCGTCTGTCAAATGCCATGATGTGTTTTATTTACTTAAATCTCACAAATTTAAGAATAAAACGCCAATATTCCTTGCTTTCACCTGTTTATCATGGTTGATTTTTCAGTGGCTGCCCCTCGACTTGCCGGCGCACCCCCGCGGTAACGTGGTGGGACGCGGCCACGCACCATTTTGTAACTCATTGATAATTAAGTACTATTCAGAGACGAGCGTGGAAACGCAGACATTTTTTGGCCACGTTTCCACGCCCCATTTTATAAATCATTGATAATCAATACTGTTTCAAAGCAAGGCGTGGCCGCGTCCCGCCAGGGCAATCTAGGGACACGGATCCATCGGTCTCGGGTAACCCTGGAGACGCTTACGGGACGACCACGCGGACTCTTATGGCTAGCCCGCGGACATCCCCGCGGACGGTCACCCATGAAATAATTTCTCCGGAAACTTGATAATTAGACACTTAAACACTATCTTGCTGAAAATTATCACGAAAATGAAATATTGCCCTAACTGCGGAAAACCTGTGGAAGACGGAACCAAGTTCTGTCCTGAATGCGGCGCCTCGCTCCAGCCGGAACCGAGGGAACCTTCGAACATCAACAATGAAGACAGATGGCTAGTCACATTGCTGCTGAGCATTCTTGTCGGCAGCCTCGGCGTGCATCGTTTCTATACCGGAAATGTCGTCACTGGAGTTTTGATGCTCCTGACATGTGGCGGCTGCGGAGTCTGGACCATCATTGACATAGTCATGATTGCCGGGAACACGTATCGCGACGGCGACGGTAACACTTTGAAATAACAAACAAAACAAACACAAGACAATGAAGCTGGACGACAGCGCTGTGCAGGCAAGCAATGATGCGACGTTCTTGTTCTAAAACAATCATCCTGGCAGCAGCTGCAATACTGCTGTCAGGACTGTTTCTATATATCTACGCCACAACCAATCCGGAATCCAGCCGTCTGTTTCCCAAATGCATTTTCCTGCAGCTGACAGGCTTACGTTGTCCAGGTTGCGGCTCGCAGCGCGTCGTCCACTCCCTTCTGAACGGTGACATCGCTGCCGCGTTCAGGTACAATGCTTTCCTGGTGCTGATGATTCCGTATGTCTCGGTGCTGGCATTCGCGACCTTCTTCAAGAACAGCGCACCCGGGCTTTACAATGCCCTCTGCCATCCAGCCGTCATCGTGGCAATACTCGTGCTTACGATTCTCTGGTGGATTTTCCGCAATGTCTTCGGATGGTAAAACCCTAATTCAGCGCATTTTACAACTTACGGTTCGCATAATTCGCGATGCAATCCGGAATCTGGATTTCGTAGTCGGAGTCGTCAAGCAGCGGCGATGTCAGCAGCATGTCGGCAGTCGTACGGTTCGTGGCGAACGCAATGTTATAAAGAGACGCGAGCCGGGACAATGCCGATACATCATTCTGATGTCCCTGGACAATGAGGTTGTCGCAGAAGAAAATCAGCATGTCAATCCTGCGTTCGGCAATCATTGCACCGATTTGCTGGTCACCGCCGAGTGGTCCTGACAGCAGCCTGGTAACCTTGCCTCTGAACGGGAACTTTTCCACGCCGTCGATTTCGACCGATATCTCTTCAATGAGACGTCCGGTGGTTCCGGTAGCATACAGGTTGTGCTTCGAAAGCATTGATGCATTGAACTTTACCCATGAAATAAGCTCTTCCTTCCTGCCGTCATGCGCCACAAGCGCGATATTCAATTTCTTCATAATAATTCCTCCGAACCTTTTCCGCATCAAAATTCATGCAATTCGACGAAGGCAGATACAAAAAAAAACAGACCTCGGAAAGAAGTCTGCTTTTTGGAGGGTGAACGGTGGGGCTCGAACCCACGACAACCAGAACCACAATCTGGCGCTCTACCAACTGAACTACGCTCACCATGTTTAGGATTACAAAGGTAATGATATTTTTTTAATCTGCAAGGGGTTGGTGTTGTTTTTTGCAAATAACCCCAAAAATCGGAAGCGGGAGGTGCAAAACTTGAACTGATTTAGAGAACTTCTTATTATATTTGCCCGATAGTTATAACTTGGCGAGCATTGGAAAATGAAACAGCGGAGACGCGTAAATCATTCCCGATGATTGCCTTAAAACAAAAACAAACAAATGGCAAGAGAAATAAAGTTTTCTCTGGTATACAGGGACATGTGGCAGTCTTCCGGCAAGTACGTGCCGAGAGTGGACCAGCTGGAAGAAGTTGCACCGGCAATCATTGACATGGGATGCTTCGACAGAGTCGAGACCAATGGCGGCGCATTCGAACAGGTAAACCTCCTTTTCGGCGAGAACCCTAACGTGGCCGTACGCAGATGGACTGCACCATTCCACAAGGCCGGCATTCAGACACACATGCTGGAACGCGGACTTAACGCATTGAGAATGAACCCGGTACCGGCAGACGTACGAGAGCTGATGTACAAGGTCAAGAAAGCACAGGGCACTGATATCGCCAGATCATTCTGCGGCCTGAACGACCACAGAAACCTGAAATTGTCGGTAGAATATGCGAAGAAAGCCGGGATGATTTCACAGGTGGCACTTTCCATCACCCACTCCCCTGTCCACACGGTGGAATATTACATGGGCATCGTGGACAAAGTCGTGGAATACGGCTGCGATGAAATCTGCCTGAAAGACATGGCCGGCGTCGGAAGACCGACATTCCTGGCAGAACTCACAAGCTGCATCAAGAAAAAATATCCGCACATCCTGGTACAATACCACGGCCACACAGGCCCTGGATTTTCACCGGCATCAATGCTGGAAGTAGCACGCGCAGGCGCTGATTATCTGGATGTTGCAGTAGAGCCTCTTTCATGGGGCAAGATTCATCCGGACGTGATAACCATCCGCGAAATGATGCGCGCCGACGGATTCATTGTCAAGGACCTGAACATGGACGCATACATGGAAGTGCGCCGCCTCACACAGAAATTCATTGACGATTTCCTCGGATATTGGATCAATCCTTCGAACCACCTGATGTCGTCGCTGCTCGTCGGCTGCGGCCTCCCGGGCGGAATGATGGGTTCAATGATGGCCGACCTGAAGGGATTCCAAGCTGCCATCAATGCTTCAGAACGCGCTCACGGACGTCCGGAAATCAGTCTGGACACATTGATGGTCAAGCTGTTCGAGGAAGTACAATACGTTTGGCCTAGACTGGGCTACCCTCCGCTGGTAACGCCGTTCAGCCAGTATGTGAAGAATACTTCCCTCATGAACCTGCTGAACGTCCTCAACGGCAAACCGAGGTGGACCACCATTGACAAGGACACTTGGGGCATGATTCTGGGCCGCATGGGGCAGCTTCCGGGAACGCTTGCGCCGGAAATCATTGACCTGGCGAAGGAAAAGAACATGGAATTCTACACCGGCAACCCGCAGGACATGTACCCGGACGAGCTGCCGAAGTTCCGCCAGATGATGAAAGACGAAGGCTGGGACGAGGGCCAGGACCAGGAGGAACTTTTCGAGTTCGCAATGCACGAGAGGCAGTACCGCGACTACAAGAGCGGCGTCGCCAAGGAGAGGTTCAATGCTGAGCTTAAAGACTTGAAGACCAAGGCTGGAGCGCCGATAAACGTAGTGCGCCCGGTAGTGGAAATGCCTAAGTTCAATGTCGAGGAATACGCGCAGAAATATCCTCATGCAGTTCCGGTCCAGGCTCCGGCAAAGGGCCAGCTGATGTGGCAGTTGGATGTCGACGATGATTCGACGGCGCCTATCGCAGGTACCAAAGTCAATGCCGGCGAGGCAATGGGCCATGTCCAGACATACTACGGAATGGAAGACATTGTTCCGGCTATCGACGGCCGCGTGGTCGCAGTAACCGGCAAACAGGGCGACAAGGTGGTCAAGGGCGAGATTATCGCTTTCGTCGAAGGCGCGAAGTAACGTGAAAAAAAATAATCACTTCCGTTTATATGCGCGGCTCGGCCTGCAGATGATTTGAATGTCAATATCTTCCACGTGATATCCACGGAACCTCCGGCTTGAAAGACGGGATGTGACAAGTTCGATGGTCTCGTCGTCGATCACATCCGTGAAAGTATTGTTCACATGGTCGTATAGGTGGATATGCTTGAAGGTATTGACATCGAAATACATCTTGCTGTTCGAGCTCATCCTGTAATTGTAGATTCCCAGCAATGCTATCTGCGTCAGGATGTTATATACTGAAGCCACGGTTACCTTGACGATACCGTCTTCCCTGATCTTGTCAGTGACCATGTCAGCGGAAGCATGGCCGAGAGCGAGCATGGCCTCATGGACAGCAATCCTCTGCTGCGTAGCTTTCAAATTATGTTTCTTCAGCAGGCGCTTGAATTCCTCGACATTCGGGGCTTCATATGTCTGTTTAATCATATATTGGACTCATTTTCCATTAATCGCGCAAAGTTAGCTATTTTATAACAATTATAAAATAGATTTGCATTGTGAAAATCCTGCAAGTCAACCACTCGCGTTCCGCCGGAAAATAGCTATATTTGCAGGATGTTTGGAACTAAATAATTATAGATATATGGACAGAAAAGTTCTTCTTATGATTCTGGATGGTTGGGGTGAAGGCAGACATGACCACTCCAATGCCATCTACACGGCCGGTGCGCCATTCATTGACTCTCTCAGAGCGAAATATCCTATGAGCCATTTGCAGACATGCGGCGAGGCTGTCGGTCTTCCTGACGGACAGATGGGAAACTCCGAGGTCGGCCACATGAATCTGGGTGCAGGACGCGTTGTATATCAGGATCTTATGAAAATCAACAAGACCTGCCGCGAGCACAAGCTGCTTACCAGAGCGGAGATAAAAGGCGTATATGACTATGTAAAGCAGACCGGCAAGAAGCTCCACCTCATGGGACTTTGCTCAACCGGCGGCGTACACAGCTCACTCGACCACTACTACGAATTCCTGAATGTCGCTAAAGAATATGGTCTGGACAATGTTTTCGTGCATTGCTTCATGGACGGACGTGACACCGACCCGCACAGCGGAAAGGGCTTCGTGGCTGATCTCGAGAAACATATGGCAGAGAGCACCGGAAAGGTCGCTTCCGTCTGCGGCCGTTTCTATGCAATGGACAGGGACAAGAGATGGAACCGTGTAAAAGAGGCTTACGACCTGCTCGTGAACGGACAGGGTGCAGCATTCACCTCTGCGACTGACGGTATCCAGGCTTCATACGATGCCGACGTGACCGATGAGTTCATCAAGCCGATCGTCATTACCGATGCTGCAGGAGCACCTCTCGCCAAGATCGAGGAGGGCGATGCCATCATTTTCATGAATTTCCGCAATGACCGCGCACGTGAAATCACCGCAGTGCTCACCCAGCAGGACATGCCTGAGGAGGGAATGCACATCATTCCTAATCTCTATTACTGCTGCATGACTCCTTACGATGCTGCATTCAAAGGCCTCCATATCCTCTTCGACAAGGAAATTGTCAAGGATACCCTCGGTGAAATCGTATCGAAGGCAGGACTTCACCAGCTCCGCATCGCCGAGACCGAGAAATACGCTCACGTGACATTCTTCTTCAACGGCGGCCGCGAAACTCCGTTCGAGAACGAGGACAGAATCCTGGTTCCTTCTCCAAAGGTGCCTACATACGACCTCCAGCCGGAGATGAGCGCTCCTATCGTAACCGAGAAGCTCATTGAAGCTATCGACACCGACAAGGAGGACCTCATCATCCTGAACTACGCGAACGGCGACATGATCGGCCATACCGGAGTTTACGACGCCATCTGCACCGCTGTCAGATGCATTGACGGCTGCGTCGAGAAGGTCGTTACCGAGGCCATCAAGCACAACTACGTAATTCTCATCACCGCCGACCATGGCAATGCTGATCACGCAGTTAACGATGACGGCACTCCGAACACAGCCCACTCGCTCAACCCTGTTCAGTTCATCGTTGTCAATGCCGGTGACGAGGTCAAGAGCGTAAAGGACGGCGCCCTCTGCAATGTAGCTCCTACCATCCTGAAGCTGATGGGTCTTCCACAGCCTGCAGACATGGATGCCGAGCCGCTTTTCTAGCGAATTGAGAATCAATAATCAAACCCGGTCAGAGTTCCAGTTGTGGAGATCTGACCGGGTTTAATTGTTTAGTTCCAGCGATTATTCCGCAGGGGCTTCAGTCCTTTTGAGTTTCAGGACAGTGGTTCCCTCTGCAGAGAGAATTGAAACATTGTCATTGTCCGTCACCTGAACTTTTGCAGCAGCGCCAATTCCTTCAAGCACAGCAGTTTCCACTTCCGGAGTAGGGCCCATCATCTTGGTCACGCCTACTTCGCCGAATTTGATCGCATCACCTTTGACGCTGTATTCGCCGAAGAAATTATTGATGCTGGTATTTCCATGAACACCTTTCTCGTCGAAAGAAATGGAAGCCTTTTCGAAGCCGCCTTCTGTTGCGAGACCGCCGGCCTCCACGATTTCCCAGTCGCCGATCAATGCCTTGGCCACATCTGATTTCTTTCCCGCTCCACAGCTGCAAATCACAGCCAGAGCCACGAACATAAGAATCACTTTTTTCATAATCTATTGATTTTAAATAATTTATAATTAACCGCAACATCAAAGTGCTTAATTGGCAAAATTACATGTATTATACAGAAAACACAAATCGCAGTAAGCTGTATTTTACGTAAAAAATATATGGAGAATTTGTTTATTATAAAGACCAGTTGGCTGGTATTCTGACAGAAAACGATGCCTGATATGAATTCCGCTATTTCCCGGGGTAGTAGATAGCGTCACGGAGGTCTTTGGGGATAATGCGTGGATGAGCAGTGGATATAACCACCTAAAAAGGTGGTAAATTTCAAAAAGGTGGTAAATAATTGCTATCTTTGTGGAAACGTTAGTACTATGAGCAAATTGAGCGAGGCATACGAGAAATGGTTGGCTTTACAGCCTTTCTCTCCGACGGATTCGGCAAGACTTGACCGCAAGTTCATGCTGGACTTCAACTATAACAGCAACCATATCGAGGGTAACACCTTGACTTACGGCCAGACCGAGGTGCTTCTTCTCATGGGGGAGGTTATAGGCTCTGCCAAGATGAAGGACCTTGAAGACATGAAGGCCCACAATCTCTGTCTGAATCTCATGATTGAGGAGGCCAAGACTGCTGATCACCTTTCTGAGTCTTTCATCAAGCGACTCCATCAGGTGATGCTTCGTGAAGATTATACTGTCTATCGTGAGCTTTCTGGTGGTCGCCAGACAAGTTATGTCGTACACGCCGGCACATATAAGACCAGACCTAACTCTGTTATTACGCCTACGGGTGAACGCTTTGATTATGCCTCTCCTGAAGAGACTCCGTCTTTGATGTATGATCTGATTCAGTGGTACAACGAAGAAGAGCAGGCATGCAATCTTTCGCCGGTAGAGCTTGCAGCCTTGTTCCATTACAGATATATCAGAATCCATCCATTCGAGGATGGCAACGGCCGAATCGCGAGGCTTATTGTGAACTTCATTCTGCTCAAACATAACTATCCTATGGTTGTTGTGCTCAGTCGCAAGAAGACTACATATCTCAATGCTCTTGGCCTCGCTGATGTGAATGTTGGAGTAGTGCCCGCAGATGGCTCACATGCATCTATCGAGCAGATTAAACCATTTGTGAAGTACATGACGGATCTTATGGTATCTGAGATCAATCAGAACATTGCTTTCCTTCATGCTGATGCGAAGACTACTTGGTGGTATGATGGTGAGACTGTCACCTTCAGGAGCCCGAGAACAGTTTTGCTCCTGCAGCATCTGCAGAAGAATCCCAAAGCGACCATTGCAGAACTCGCGTCTGTGCTTGACATCAATACCTCAGCTGTCCAGAAACAGCTCTCAAACCTGCTGGCAAAGGGGTATATTACCAAAGATCCAGACACAAACAGCTACCGTGTAATAGCAGTATCTACCACCAAATAAGGTGGTAAATTTCCCAAAGGTGGTAAAAAAATCAGAGTCGGGGATGTGCCGGCTCTGATTTTTTTAGGGGATCGAGGTGGTCGATTTATTTGAGCTCCACGCTGCCTGGCCAGGTGCCGGAGGTGGTGCGGGTGGTGCCGAGCTGGTCTTTATTGAAACCGCCGAGGCTTTCTACCCACTCTGCGAACTTAGGAGCGAAGGCGCCTTTCAGGCGGGTGTTGCCGTTATTGGTTGTAATTGCCTTCAGGCGAGTGACGATGTCTGCCTCTTTTGCTTTCGTGAATGACGCAGACGGGCCGTTCCATTTCCAATAACCCTTTGATTTGTCAAAAGAAGAGCCATTGCAGAATGATGATTTAGGATCAAACTCCACTTTGTTCTTTTCCAGCCACGTACCATCAGAGTCAGCGACCTTAGCCCCGCCAATTATATCGTGATGCAGTATTACGGACGTTGCGGCAGCCTTCAAAAATACTGGGGCTGTTATATGTTCATTCACAAGCACACAGTTGTCATACCAACCACGGGTGCCGCCAGCATCGTTCATACGGCACAGAGCCAAAGCATTATTCCCAATGACTGAAGTATTTGCTGTAAGCAAATATCCGTCAGTGTTCAGACAAACGGAATTGCCTTCTGCCTGCAGGCTGACATTGTTGTAAATTGAGCAGTTATTCATACAAACTACAGATGAATTACGGCCGTGAACAACTGTGCCCCACTGGTTAGTCCTGAGGGTATTGTCGAAAATCTGGCAGTTGTTCATAAACAGAACTGCTTTTCCGTTGGTCTGGATAAGACCATGGGATGCTCCCTTATTATTCTTGAACACGCAGTCAGAAACACGAACCAGTCCGTCACCGCTCTGGAGCAACATAGCGCTACCGGCAGAACCCATATTGCCATCGAAAGTACAGTCGCTGATATCAAGATACGCATTCTGGACAGAAATCGCTCCACCGCTTGCCTTGGCAGCAACCTTCGTATAAGAATTGTTGCGGTTAGCTTCACAAGCAGTGAACACACAATTCTTCAAAGTCTGAACGGCAGACGCGCCGTTGATATGAATTGCACCTCCAGCTCCACCCAAATTATAACAGCCTGTAAATGTGCAGTTTTCGATTATCTGAGTTCCATTGCTGTTGTTGATTGAGCCTCCGGTATTTAATGTAAAATCTTCAGTGAAAGTGCAGCCTTTGACAGCAAGTTCAGCCTTGTCATTGTTGGTGAACAATGAGCCGCCGTTTCTTCCGTAGTTTTTAGAGAACGAGCTGTTCTCCACTGTCACTTTAGCCTCGAAAACATGGATTGCTCCACCACTTAAATACTGCGTACTATTAGTTCCGTCTGTTACCTTATTGCCAATAAAAGAGCAATCAACGACCTTTCCGGTCACGCCGGTCCCGTTGAAGACCAGCGCTCCACCATTATCCTTTGCGGAGAAACCATTCTGGAAGGTCAGTCCGTCAAACAAGACATTTCCCTTTTTGGTGAGCCAAATCTGGGATTTTCCGCCGCCGTCGAAGACAGTTGCATTGACCTTGGCGTCTCTTCCTGACAGACTTGCAGCCTTCGCATCGGCAGAATACCCGCCATAGACCCTGAAATCAGCACCTTCAGCTTCAGAAACAAGAGCTTCCTCTACTGAATATGTTCCAGCTGACATATAGACATTCATGACAGCACCCTTGGCAAGAAGAGCTTTAAGTTCCGTGAGTCCTGCGGCATTGTCCCAGTTGCTTCCGTCCTTTCGGCCTTTCGCCTCGGCAGAAACATAGAATCTGTCATCGAAGCCGACAATCTTGCCGAGAGGAAGGACATGACCCTTTTCGACGACAAGAGACTTTGCAGTGACCTTCTTGGCAAGTTCCTCTCCTTCCGCATCTGTCAGCACTACTGAGAAGCCTTCGAGAGTGGATGGTGCAACGGCAGCGTAATATGTGCCCGCACCTGAAACATTGAGCGTAACGACGTCAGCATCAGCGCTTTTAAATGTTATTTTGGAGACGGCAGCATCTACTGCTTCTATACGCAACAGACCGCATTGGTTCTCGAACGTGAGAGAATTGCTGCCGGTCCATTCTGCTACTGAAAGGCTCGCGTGAGCGAAGATTCCGTCCTGAACCTCAGGAGCAGAGACATTGATCTTGCCGTCCACGTAAGCGGCTGACGCGTCGAACGGATAGACCGCAAAAAGGCTGCGGGTTCCTTCAAACTGTTCCAATGTAAAGGCTGCAGGGACTTTTACGGTAATGGAAGCGGAGCCGTCCGCCTTGATGTTTTCGGCAGTAAGAGCCTCGGATTCAGAGCTTCCGGTCTCGCCGTTCACTTCATAGAACACAGAAACCTTGTCGCCGACAGACCAGAGCACGGTGCCGTCGTCCTTGATTTCTGTTTTCGTCGATACATTCTGGATTTCTGCGGACTGATTGGTTTTCGCAGAAACGTCAAATGTCACCTCAACGAGCTCCGCCGGGTCAATTTTCTGACCCGGAGTCTCGTTTTCCTTATCACAAGCAGCGAATACTACCGCCGCCATCGACAAAATTGTAAAAAATCTATTCATCAGGTTTCTTAGTTTTACCAATTGAATTCATCATCAATGGTATACACATCGTGTATTACGTTTGCCTTAACATTCTCATTAGACATCGCAAAAGATGCATCTACCATAAAGGTGCTGATTTCAATCATTGGAGTTGTATATGTTTTACCCCCCCCAGCATTTTTTCCAAGTGTTTCATAATTATGTGTCTTGTTAGGAATTATCTCAATCCTTTGCCGTCAAGATACTTGATGACGAGCTCGGCGACATCGGTCTGGACGAAATCCGAGCCGGAGGCAATGAACTTGTCCAGCGGAGTATAGTCCCCGTTGCGCAGGGCATTATCCCACCTGTCAAGGAGATTGGAATATGAAAGATATCCTTTCACATGCATCTTCGTGCCGAACTCAGGAATGCTGTTGTTCAGATATACGGCGTTTCCGTACTGGAAGAGTTTCGCGCCGATCATACCGGAGTATGAAGACGTAGCCTCCACGCTGTTGACGTACGGATGAACCGCTACCAGAGGATTAAGCTTCTGATATTCAGCAATGTCTCCGCTGGCGAACAGCATGACCTGGTCCTCCACGCCGGCTTCATAAATTACTTCAAGCACCTTTGCCGGAACATTGTTTTTCCCCGCAAGGTCAAGATTGACATAAATCTTGTCCTTGGTGGCCTTGAGAGCCTCCAAGAGGGTAGGGACCTTAGCGACATTGTTCTGCTCGTCCTTATAGACCTTGCCGTTACGGACCATGTCGAAGGACTTGATCTGCTCTAGCGTCAGAGAAGAAACGGCACCGACACCGGTAGTCGTCTCATTGACAGTCTCATTGTGCATAAGAACGAGCTGGCCGTCCTTGGTAGTGGGGACATCAAGTTCCACCATATCCGCTCCGGCCTCGATAGCGTGAAGGATGTTCGGAATGGAGTTGTCCGGAATCCCCTGCTTGAAGGATTCCATCGTATTGCCGCGGTGTGCTACGACATAGATGCGGCTCACCGTGAGGTCTTCCTCCCACTTCTCCTGAACAGCATCGCAGAGTTCAAGCAAAGATGTTGTCTTGGGATTGATCTGCCCCTTATCCTGATCTTTTACTACGTACTCGGTGCTGTTGCAAGAGACAAGTGCGAGTGATGCTACGAGAAATGATGCAAAAAATTTTCTCATTTCGATAGAATTAGATTTGACGGTTCGTATGACGTCTGTCGTGACCGAACATCGGCCATTCAGATGCAGCAGGTCCTTTGCAGAACTTGTTTTCGCTCTTGTCATAAGGACGGAACGCGATTACACCTGAGAATGTTCTGGTATCGGAATCAGTAAATGAGATATAAACGATACCATCGTCACCGATTACTACAGATGACCAGATCTTCGCCACACGGAGGCCTTCAAATGTCTTGGCATCTTTCGACATTACTGCGTCTGCGATATCTGCTTTCAGCAACAAGTTGCAGTTCTTGTCAACGACATAATACTGACCGGACTCTGTTCCGAAGTGAATGTTTCCGGCAGCGTCAACAGCCGGTGAACCAGCCACTTTCTCCTGGACTTTGTAACGTCCGATGACTTTGCATTTGCCGTCAGCATCAGCGGTCTTAGGATCAATGACTACGATTCCACCATCATCCTGACCGGTAGTGAATGCGAGAGCAGCTACGATGTAGCCTTCAGAAGTAATGGCAACACCACCCTGATCCTGCACAGCGCCGTTATCTTCAACATAGTGGTTCACAACAATATTACCGGTCGCAGCCTCCACAGCATAAACTCTTGTTCCTACCTGGTCAGTAAGGACACCTGCAACGCATGGCTTTCCGTTAAGCGTAAGAGCTGCGATTCCTCCCATCGGAGCTTGTTTGACAAAAGTCTGCTCTTTGTTACTGTTCCATTTGCCCCAAGCCGGATTAACTTTATTGTCGCCGCCATTGTCGAGGGTATTCTGGGCTATGGTCCAAAGACCCCAGTTTCCACCATACCAGCTCACATAGCCGTCTTTCGTAAGAAGCAATCCTGTACGGCAGCCTCCTGCAGGTTGTGCAAAGCCATTGCGCTTGCCGGTAGCTTTATCTGCGGAAACGGCGATTCCATTTTGTCCTGTGCAGCCGAAATAGATATTCTTGTCGCCAATACCACCTATACTTGCCTGATATGCAGGCTCCGGTGTAGTTCCATCAGCCCTATACCACTGGCTGAATGACCATTTCACTGAACCGTCAGCATTGTAGGCGATAAAATGGCCATCCTTATCGGCTGAACCGCAACCGATGAAAACGGTGCCGTCGGTGTCGATTGAAGGAGTGCCGTAAGTCACGCCTTTATTGACAGCTGTGAACATTTCCTTGTCGAACACTTTCTTGCCGTCCTTGTCGAACTTGTAGAGCTTGTTCGATCTTGTAGAACACCATACGCTTCCGTCATTGGCGATCGCCGGAGAGGTGATGGCATTATAGCCTTCCATATATCCAGCCCAGAGGACCTCAAGTCCACCGGTCTTGGCAACAGGAGCCGGATCCACTACGACAAGCTTCTTTTTGCTTGCCTTGTTGCCGAGGTCATCTGTCAATGACAGTGTTACGGTATATGTTCCGTTGGTCTTGAATGTGTATTTCACATCCTCGTCATGCTTTTCGAGCTTTTCGCCGTCGACTGTCCAGTCGTAAGTATATGGCTTCTTTCCACCAGTGCTGGTGCTGGTGAAATGAATTTCGTCTCCTGCATAACAAGGGTTTGCAGAAATCTCGAAACTTGCAGTAAGACTGCTTACTTCAACCTTCTGCTTCTCGCAGGCAAGAACTGATACCAGCGCGCCTGCTACCAGACATAATGTTTTAATCTTATTCATAATGTTTTAATGATATGGGTTTTACAATTATTGTTCTGCTCCTGAATAACCGGGATTCTGGGTATATGCTCCGCCGGCTTTATCTCTTTCATCCTGAGGGATAGGCCAGTACATGAGGAAGTCACGTCCGTTCCACTCGGAATACTGCTTGTCAATCCACTTCGAGAAATCGGCAGAATGATGCCTCAGGCCGATTCTCTTTATATCGAACCAGCGATGTCCCTCAGCATAGAACTCCCTGCGGTTTTCATCGAGAATAAGCGTTTCAAGCTCATCTTTTCCGAGTGAAGCAGGCAAGTTCACCGATGCATACCTCTTTTCGAGAAGTGAAAGAAGGGTCTCACGCGCTCCCGGATAATCTCCGCTCGCCCACTGCGCCTCAGCTTTTATGAGATATACATCCGCCAATCTCATACACATCAGCGGAGACTGTGAAGGCTCCGGATTCTTTATGAACTGACCGCCCTGTCCGTTAGGGAATTTGATGATTGGCTTAGGATCCTCGACAGAGAATGTAGCCGCCTTGCGGATGTCTCCTGTTCTTGCGGCGTTGTCACTGTACAGATTGGCCCAGCATTCGTCAGTCGGAGAGTAGTTGTATGAGCCGTCAGTATCATTGACACTCTCAAACAAACGGTTGTAATTGGTAGAGCGGATGTTGATCGGGGCGAATATGATTTCCTTGTTTGAAGTACCGTTGATAAACATTGACGCAAAATCCTCGCTGTTCGAGTTCAATGAGAAGCGGCCGGACTTGATCACATCGTCAGCAAGGGCAATGGCTTCAGCGTCCTGCGCCATCCAGAGCATTATCTTCGCACGGAAAGCCTTGCAGAATTCCTTGGACGGATATGCGAAGCTCTTGAATTCGCCCAAAAGGTCCTCAGCGGCCTTCAAATCCTCGACTATCATCGCCCAGACTTCTTCCTCGCTGGAACGCGGAACGATTTCCGTGCTGCCGGAAACCTTTATGATAGGAACTCCGCCATAACGCTGCACGAGTCCTGTGTAGATTATTGCCCTGAAGAGATAGCCTGTTCCGAGTGCGGTCCTGACGTCACTGCTGCCCTGGTTGGATGCTCCAAGTGCTGATTTTATCAAAAGGTTGGCGTAGTTTAGTTTCTGATAACAATACTGCCATCTGGTCAATGGAATCTTTGCAGAAGCCGACTGCGTCTCGCCATGGACATCCGAATAGGAAAATCCGGGACCGCCTTTGAAGTTTTCTGCCAGATAATCCCCTTCAAACCACAAATTGGTCAAAAATGCCTCGTACTGATGGAGAGTACCGTTTGTCAACAGCGCGAGGTCATTGTCTGTAAGCTTGTTGGCAGGAATCTGTCCTTTCGGACTCGGATTGTCCAGCCACGAGCATGATGCCGCAAGAACCGACACGCACAAAATCATTGAAATAAATATCTTGTTTTTCATATCTGTCAGTAATATTGATTGATACATCTTTTAGAACTGGATCTGAATACCGAAGAGGTAAGACCTGAGTGAAGGCTGGTAGCCGAAATCGACACCGTAACCGGCTGACGCAGGGCCGCTCGACATGGAAACTTCAGGGTCATATCCGTCATACTTCGTGAGCGTCAATGCATTGTCCACCGAGAAGAACACTTTTGCAGAATTCGACTTGATGGCTTTCAGCACCTTGTCCGGAAGATGATAGGAAAGAGTTATCGTCTTGAACTTGAAATATGACGCATCCTCAAGATAACGGGTAGATGTCAGGATATTGTAATCCACGTCCCAGCCGGTATGGACTCCTGAAAGAACCGGACGCGGCATATCATTGATTCCAGAGCCTTCGCGCCAATAATGATTGGCGGCGTGCTTGCTCACATTGAAATAGTTGGTCACGGACTTTCCGGAATCGTCAGTCACTGTTCCCGAGCTGAGTCCGAGATGCTCGGTACCTTCCTGGCCGCAGCCCTTCCAAGCGGCGAACACCTTGCCTCCGATGCTGTACTGGCAGAAGACTGAAAGTTCGAGGCCTTTCCAGCCGAAGTTGAGGTTCGCACCACCGAAGAAATCAGGGGTTGCCTTTCCGACGCGCATCCTGTCATCGTTATAGTCAATGTCTCCGTCACCGTTGACGTCAGTATAGATGCAGTCTCCGGCTCTTACGCCTTTTGCATAGAGTTTTGCAGGAACATCCTCGTCATGCTGGTAGATACCCTCAAAATTGAGCATATACCAGGAAGATACAGGCTGACCGGTGATGAGCGCGTGCTTGGTACCGCCGAAAAGATTAGCCTGCTGTATAGGGATGATATCCTTACCGTCAAGAAGTTTCGTAAGCTTGTTCTTGTTGTAGGAAATATTGGCATCGAGGTAGAGATGGAAGTCTCCGATTTTGAGTGGAGTACCGCCCACGGTGAGTTCGAATCCGTCATTGGATATGCTTCCGATGTTGGATGTAAGTGTCGTGTAACCTGAAGTTACGATTACCGGCTTCTGATAGAGCAGGTCGTCGGTAGTAGCATGGAAATAATCGAAATCGACATGCATCCTGCCCTTGAACAGCTCCGTATTGACTCCGAAATTGTACTTTGTCGAAACCTCCCACTTCAAGCCCTGGGCAGGTGTGGAGAATGCAAGACCGGAAACGCCGTTATATGAGGAGCCGGCGCTGACGAGGTCCATTGCAGCCCAGTTGCTGATGCCGTCCATGGAACCGGTCTGGCCTGCTGATACGCGGAAACGCAGTTCATCCACCACATCATTCTTCGGGAAGAACTTTTCATTGGAAATGATCCAGGCGAGGGACGCAGCCGGGAAGAATCCGAATCTGGATTCCTGCGGGAAACGTGACGAGCCGTCAGTTCTGAACGAAGCGTTGAGGACATATCTGTCCTTCCAGTTGAATGCAGCCCTGGCAAACCAGGATTCGAGGGCGTATGCATTGTATCCGATGCTTCCGCTGTAAATCTGGGTTCCGCTCGTTATAAGGTTGAAACTGGATGACGGGAATGCATTGTTCGCATAATTGTCTGAAGCTGCGCCGAAATTGGATGCGCTGTAATTCTCGTATGAGAAACCGGCCATAAGGTTATAGGTGAGGCCTTTCCATTTATTCTCGTATGATGCCACTGCATCGAACACATATCTCAGACTGGTGTTCTTCTGCTCTGAAAGTGCATGCCAGCCGTCTTTGTAACCACGCTCGGTATTGAGTTCCGTGAGTTTCTTGGTGGTATGGTCATAGATGGAGTATGCACTGAGGGAAGGCGTGAACTTGAAACCCTTGAACGGAGTAAAATCCATGGAGAACGTTCCTTGGAGCTGGAACCTGTTCGTCCAGTAATCTTCCTCGTTGATGGCCATCACAGGGTTATGACGGACAAGACCGTCCTTGCTCATTGTCCTGTAATCTCCGCCGTCGGCATTGACTCTGGTCTGGAAGCCCTTGGAGTCGGTGGTTCTCGTGCAATACGGTGTGTACCAAGGCTGTTCCTCGCGGGCAGCTCTCAAGACCTTGAGCGAGCCGTCCTGCTCCTCGATCATGTCGTAGCGGGAGAATGCTCCGGAAAGATTGAGGTTCACCTTGAGCCAGTCCGTAAGTTTCTGGTTCACTTTGGAACGGAGGGTGTATTTTCCGAAATTCGTCTTGTTGAGATATCCCTGCTGTCCCTCGGCGCCGAATGAGAGAAATGCCTGTGTCCAGTCGTTGCCGGCCTGAACGCTTGCCGATGCAGTGTAACGCTGCGCAATTTTTCTGGAGATGGAGCCTACCCAGTCGAAATCAGTGATGTTCTCCGGTATCGAGAATGTCTTCAGTTCCTTCTTCTGGAGGTTATAGTTGTCGAAAGCTTCCTGCATGACCTTGATGTATTCCGCGGTTGAAGCCATCTCGATATCCTTGGCAATGTTGGAAAGTCCGTATGTGCCGTTCACGCTGATTATCGGCTTGCCTGACTTGCCGCTCTTGGTAGTGATCACAATGACTCCAGAGTTCGCCCTTGAACCATAAATGGCTGTCGCAGAGGCATCTTTCAGCACCTCCATGCTTTCAATATCAGAGGCGTTGATATTAGGATAGGACTCTGCGGGAATGCCGTCCACCACATAAAGCGGACTTGAACTTCCAGCGATGGAGTTGACTCCACGGATAATCACATTAGGGCTTGAGCCTGGAATTCCGGACGCATTGCTGATACTCACTCCAGGTGCTCTTCCCTGAAGCGCCTTGATAGGATCCATCTCGGCGCCACGGTCCACCTGGTCCATTTTTACGGACGAGATAGATGAGCTGACCAGCCTCTTGGACTGACTGCCGTAACCTACTACGACAGTCTCCTCGATGGCAAGCGCGTCTTCTTCAAGCACGACCCTGACCGGAGTGGCATCCTGCGGAGTAGCTATCTTCTTCTCGACATATCCGAGACAAGAAAATGTCAACTGAGGAACATCGGCGTCAACAGTCATCGTAAAACTTCCGTCAATGTCAGTCAAACAGCCTTGATTCGCCTTTCCGCTAATTACCGCGACGCCTACAATCCCGAGTCCGGACGCATCCACGACTTTTCCGGTCACTGTATGTTTCCCGACTTTCGGACTGACCTTTACGGGTGAGATAAGAGCTATCTGGCGGCCTTTGATCGTATAAGTAATTCCCGTTCCTTCCAAGATAGTCTTTACCGTCTGTTCAATGTCCGCACCCTTCACATTTGCAGAAATTCGTGCATTTGTATCCACGTTCTGGGCATCATAGAAGAACGAGTAATTACTGTTCTTTTCCACTGCCGCAAGTGCCTCGCGAAGCGTGACACCTTTCAGATTCAGCGTAATCTTCTCCTGAGCCAGTGCCGTTCCGCACATAAGCAGGAAAAAGGATATTGCTGCGCATATCAACTTTTTTACTTGCATAAGATTTATGTGATTAATTTAATAGACTATAGCAGATTTAGGGCTCTCGAAACGATAATTCACGCCTGTAGTCGCGCTGATGATGGAAAGCACGGACTCTAGAGACTCATCGGTTATCGTGAAGTTTATGCAGCCCTTTCCGACCATATTGTCGGCCAGAACCACATTTACGCCATACCACATGGACAAGTCATGGCACACCTTGTCAAGAGTCGCATCCTGGAACGACAGGCGCTCCATGCACCACAACATTGATCCGCGCACATCACCCTTTCCGATTCTCACCTCGCCGCTTTTCTTGTCGAAAACCGCTACTTCACCCGCCTTCATTATGCTTTCTTTCCCCTCTTCGATTCCTGTCAATGACACAGATCCTTCCACCAGGCTGACAATCACCTCATCCAGCCGTGAATCCACATCGAACTTGGTTCCCAACACCTTGATTTCCAGTCCTCCTGTCTGAATGACGAACGGCTTTTTCTTATCTTTGGCCACATCGAAGAACACACGTCCTTCCGCCAAGACATTCCTGTCCTTCTCGCCGAAATGCTTTCCGTATGTGACAGACGCCCCGGCATTGAGAGTGACGTCACTTCCGTCAGGAAGGCAGACACGGCTCTTTCCGGAAACGCTCGCGAACGTGACAGGCTTGTCTCCATACGATTCATATATATTGTAACTGAATATCGAAACGACTGCAACGGCTGCGGCAGCTGCAATTCCGGCAGCAATGCGGACAAACCGGGAGGCGAACAAACTCGCCCCACGTTCCGCAGCCAGGCGCCTGTTAAGCTCCGACCAGGCGTTATTTATGTCAAAATCAGGAGTTTCCGCGTCCACTATCTCGTTCCAGACTTTCAAGAACTTGCGATACTCGGCATCATTTCCAGGCACGGCCAACCACTCCGCAAACAGCTTTTCCTGTTCCGGAGAGTTACTTTCCCTCAAATGTCCGGCTAATACTTTTACGATTTCCGTCGGTATGCGTGTCTTCATAATTACGTGACTTTACTATAAAGACACATCCGGACACACCGCTACCCTCGAAAAAAAATTGATTTTTTACATGAAAATAAGAAAAAGGTAAAGTTTTTTCACAGCGATACGCATATATTTCAGGGCCCGGGACATATATCCTTCCACGGTCTTCACGTCCAATCCAGTCCTGGAAGCAATCTGCGCGTATGTCAGTCCTTCCTTACGGCTCATATTGAAAATATCCCGGCACTTTTTCGGAACCGAAGAAGCAGCCTCCCAAGCTATTTCTATCAATGTGTCCGTATCGAATTCGTATATTTCCTCATAGGACACCGATGATGCCGTCTCCAGCTCCTCATGATGTTTGCGGGAACGTATCTTGTTCAAGCTGCGGTTATGCACCGCTCTTTTAGCGTAAGTTTCGAAAGACTTTTCAATGTTTATGGATGTCCTGTTGCGCCACAGATGCATAAAAAAGTCCAGCACGACCTCTTCGGCATCCATCCTGTCTCCGGTGTAAAAATAGGCATAACGGCAAAGAGGTTCATACCAAAGATCAAACAACGCCTTAAAGCTCTCGTTGTTTCCTTCAGCACTAGACTTCCACAATATGCCCGTAGCCTTTTCTTCCATCAGTTACGAATTATCTATATTGTTCTACGCAAATACTGTGGCGAAAGTATATAAATAATCGGTCAACTCCAAGATTTTTTTAGAGACGCCCCGATTCCATCGCAATCATCTCTGCGAATGCGGGCCAGGAATTGCGGGCTATGAAATGGCGGATGGCGGTCTGGTTCAGCTGTTTGGGAGAATTGAGGATGGACACCAGTTCGGGGATGGAGTGGTATATGCGGCAGACATTTTCGGAGGCCAGGTCTGCGAAGGCGCCGAAAGACGGGCCCACCGGTTCGCCGCCCATGGCAATCGTGTCCATAAGGACGCCGGAACCGGAAACAGAGCCGGGAAGATATGGAAAAACCACGTATTTGCTGGACGGGACGAGACTGCGGAGCTCTTCGAAAGATGCGGAACGGTTCTCGAAAAGAAAGTGAGTGGCGGACGGACGGGAAATGCTCTGCTCTATCGAAGCTGACAGAGAAGAATCGGAACATCGGCCCACTATGTGGACATCCAAGCCGGCATCACGGATTTCGGGACAGGAAACGAACTCCAGAACGCCCTTATATGGAAGGACATTGCCCCAGATCAGAATGCGGCCGGAAGACATGTCGGGCGCGGGAACATCGGTCGCCGGCATCGGATGGCAGACGTATTTCACCTTGGCGGGGTCGCCGCCGAAATTGGAAATCAATGACTTGGCGTACGCGGCCGTGTCGGTGGAATGGGACAGCACCAGGACCGCCTGGCGGAGCATGCGCATTGTCAGGGAACGGGACATCCGATTCTCGCCCTTGTGCGGACGCGGATTGTGGAAAATGAATATGACCTCGCGACGGCGCAGCTTCATGATGACAAGCGAAAGCATTGCCGCAAGATACTGGATGGACGCAAGTTTGTGGAACGCTATGGTCTCCACGAAACTCAGCAGGAAAACATCGGCAGAGAAAGAATAGCGAAGCAATGTCAAGCCCTGCGAAAGTCGCGGTTTATTCTCAGAATCAAGCACTTCGAAATACGATGCGAGTTCCTTTTTCAAGTGGATGAAATAAGGATTGGGGTAACCGCCCTTGCGGTTGGCCGACGGAGCCACGTAAATTTTCCTGCGCATAATCCGGTCTGTCAGATCAGAAACATCAGATATCCAAGGCCCATGAGAACGGACAATGCGAATGTCGACATGACAAGCATCGGAAGCATCGGGTCCAATGCCTTGTCTTCACGGGTCCAGATAAAATATAGATGTACCGCGAAGAGCGGAAGCGTCAGGAAGAAGAGCCAATGCCAAGGGTCCGGGAACCGCAGCAGATTGAATATCACAAGACATATCCAGCCGCCTGCGATAAGGGCGGTATGATAAATACGGGCACCCTTCACACCTATGCGCATAGGAGTGGTCACACGGATTCCGGCATCGGATTTCACGTCGCGTATATTATTGACATTCAATACTCCTACACTGAAACAGCCGATGGCGACAGCAGGAAGGAGAAGAATCATTGACGGTATCGTATGGGCCACCACGAAATAAGCGCCCAGCACAGAGACGAGGCCGAAGAATATGAATACCGAGAGGTCGCCAAGTCCCCTATAGCCGTAAGGATTGCTGCCGAGGGTGTATTTTATCGCACCTCCGATGGCTGCAGCGCCGAGAATAATGAGGCAGATCGGCTCCAGCTGGAACAATGTTCCGAAAGATGCCTGAAGCATCAGGAGTCCCGACAATGCACATGCCACGGTCATCACCACGATGAAACGCTTCATTTCGGTCACCGTGAGCCCGCCTTCCTCCAACGAATATTTCGGGCCCTTGCGCTTGGCATTGTCCACACCGCTCAACGAGTCGCCGAGTTCATTGGAAATGTTGGAAAGAATCTGGAGACAGACCGTGGTGAGCATCACCAGCAGCGCCACCTTGAAACTGATACGATAGTCAGCAGCTGCCAACATGATGCCCAGTGCCACTCCCGCAAGAGAGAGGGGCAGAGATCTCAGCCTCATGGACTTTATATAGTACGACAATTTCTTCATCATTTCATTTTCTTAGGGAAAAACACCTTTATCGCTACAGATATGCCATGCACGACAGCATAGACAAATCCCTGACTTCTACAATCATATATGAACTGCTGATGCGGAGGACGTCCGTCAGGAGCATAAAGATAAGCGATTCTGTCGTGAAGGGAGCATGACCGGTCACGCCATTTCTGGACATGCTCTGAACGGTCGCACGTGCACAGTACACCCGGCGCCACCACGCGGACGACATTGGCCTTGAAGGCCCTTACGCCATAGTCAATGTCTCCGTAGGAATGCTGGTAATGGATGTCAAGATTTCCCAGAATCCGGTAGACGTGCGACGGGACCAGCACCAGCTTGCCGTCGAATGTGTAACATGGAACCGGAATCGCAGGGTCCGGCTCGACAATCTTACCCGACTTGTTGCGTCCTCCATAACTCAGTTCTCCGGAGGAATCTTCCGCCGTACCGACCACTATCGCCTTGTGTCTCAGAAACATTGACGTTTCCATAAGACATGCGAGAGCTCCTTCTTTCATGCGTGCGCGGACATTGGTCCAAAGGTAGAAATCGGGCGCGTCCTTCGCGGCTTCTTCCCACGCGGCGTGCATCCCGAGATTCCAGTACAACGTCCCGCTTCCGCGGACAATGCGGGTCTGCGGAAAGTTTTCTTCAACGGCTTCGGCAGTCCCGTCCGTGCACCCGTCATTCACCAGATATACCGTGAAGGAATACATGCCGTCGCCCTTCATGGAATCTATCTGCTGATAACAATTGCGCAGGCAATCCAGAGTCTGTTCCAGACTGTTGTGGACTGTCAGAAGTACCGCTACTTTCTGCATTATGAATCGAGTTTAAGAACAGCCATAAACGCACTCTGAGGCACCTGTACGGTACCGATCTGGCGCATACGCTTCTTTCCTTCCTTCTGTTTTTCGAGCAGTTTACGCTTTCTGGTCACGTCACCGCCGTAGCATTTCGCCGTCACGTCCTTACGCACCTGGCGCACGGTTTCACGGGCAATGATTTTCGCACCGATCGCCGCCTGGATCGCGATGTCGAACTGCTGACGCGGAATGAGGTCCTTCAGTTTCAGGCATATCTTCCTTCCGAAATCATAAGCCCTGTCCTCATGGATGAGCGTAGAAAGCGCATCGGCAGGGTCACCGTTCAGCAAGATATCCAGCTTGACCAGTTTTGCAGGTCTGTAACCCTTTATGTGATAATCGAATGAGGCATATCCCTTCGAAATCGTCTTGAGCTTGTCATAGAAGTCGAACACGATTTCGGAAAGAGGCATCTCATACGTAAGCTCCACCCTGTCGGCAGTGACATAATGCTCGCCCATGAGGGTTCCGCGCTTGTCGATGCAGAGTTTCATTATCGGACCGTAGAACTCCGTATTGGTAATGATCTGCGCACTGATATATGGCTCCTCGATATGGTCGATGAGCGTCGGGGCAGGAAGTCCTGACGGGTTGTGCACGTCAATGCACTCTCCCTTGGACGTGTAAACCTTGTACGACACGTTAGGGACAGTCGTGATGACGTCCATGTTGAACTCCCTGAAAAGCCTTTCCTGTACGATTTCCAGATGGAGGAGTCCGAGGAAGCCGCATCGGAAGCCGAATCCCAGCGCCATGGATGACTCCGGTTCGTAGACGAAGGAAGCATCGTTCAACTGGAACTTTTCCAATGTCGCACGAAGTTCCTCGTATTTGTCCGCCTGCACCGGATACATTCCGGCGAAAAGCATCGGTTTCACCTCCTCAAATCCCGCAATCGCCTCTTTACAAGGTCTTTCCACATGTGTGATGGTATCGCCGACCTTGACCTCCGCCGCAGTCTTGATACCGGAAATGATATATCCCACATTGCCGCAGCTGACCTCCTGTGTCGGCGACAGCCGCATTTTCAGCACACCGATTTCGTCTGCGACATATTCCTGTCCGGTATTGAAGAACTTGACCTTGTCACCGGTATGGATAACTCCGTTCTTGATCTTGAAATATGCGATAATGCCTCTGAACGAGTTGAATACAGAGTCGAAAATCAATGCCTGGAGCGGTGCTTCCGGGTCTCCTTCCGGTGCCGGAATCTTCTCCACGATGGCATCCAGAAGCGGCGCCACGCCTTCTCCTGTCCTCGCGGAAACCTGGAACACTTCCTCCGGGTCACATCCGAGAAGGTCGCAGACCTCGTCGGTCACCACGTCCGGACGTGCGGCATCCATGTCGATCTTGTTCAGGACCGGTATAATCTCCAGGCCATGGTCAATGGCCTGATACAAGTTCGAAATCGTCTGTGCCTGAACGCCTTGCGTAGCATCCACCACAAGCAGCGCACCTTCACAGGAAGCGATGGAACGGGACACCTCATAAGAGAAGTCCACGTGGCCCGGGGTATCGATGAGGTTCAGCACATAAGGTTCTCCCTTATAGTTGTACTCCATCTGAATAGCATGACTCTTGATGGTGATGCCCTTTTCCCTCTCCAGGTCCATATCGTCCAGGACCTGATTTTCCATCTCCCTCGCGCCCAATGTCTGTGTAAGTTCAATGAGCCTGTCGGCCAATGTGCTCTTGCCGTGGTCAATATGGGCAATGATGCAGAAATTTCTAATATGTTTCATTTGCCCTCCTATTTCTGAATTTCAGTGTTCTCCGAAGAATCTGCCGGAGCATAACCGGCTACCTCTTCATCTGGAATACTAGACCTCATCATCGCCACAAGTGATAGTTTAAGATCGTGAGACACAGTCTTTTCGCCACCTTTCTCCAATTCGTCTATGAGGTAGTAGAGGAACTGGCAGACACGCTCGAAGTCATCTGCCGCATACTCGTAGAACTGCATGTAGAAGTTCGCCGTCGTGAGCAATTCCTTGCCGAAACGCGCACCGAGGTCAGCTGCCTTGTCAGGTGCTCCGGCTGCGAAATAATCCGACACCATATTGACCACCATATAGTCATTGGTATAGAAGCCGAGAGGAATCGACTCCAGCGGCCAAACATGATCCGGCATTGACTCCTGACATTTGTCCAGGACTTTAAGCGCCCTTTCCTTGTCGCCTGTCTTCAGGAGAGCATTGGCCGTAGCCACGAAGAGCTCTCGCTGCGGAAGCACGCCGAGGAAGGTGTAATAGTTCTGATAGTCAACATCATAGTCATCCTGACGGATAGCATCCCATGTAAAGACGTTCATCATCTTGTCATAGAGTTCGTCCACGTCCACGAGTCCCGGATCCGCTGAAGAAATCCTGTTGCGTATCGGCACGAACTTGCTGGAATATCCCTCATACATGAGATAATCTTTCAGTCCTATATTGAGGTCACCGCCCTGGCTCAGAACATTCAACGGTCTGTCCCACTGATAGTTGGAGAGCAAATCAAGAATAAAGAGCTCCGGCTTGGTGATATAGTTCTTGCCCTTGGGAATTTCCAGCACTATCTGGTCAGGAATCATATCCGCGAACTTAGGACTTACGATGCCCGATTTCAATGCATTTTCCTTGTTCACCGGAATGCTTATCTTCCTGGACATGATATAGTCCACTTTCTTGCCGTTTTCCAGCACCAGTTTAGCGTCAGGATGCTTGAACACCATCATCACATCGGAGATAGGAATGACCTGGTTCCTTGAATCAGAGATGTATATGAAGTCATTGGTACCGTAAAGGTACTGCTCCACGCCCACTGTCAGCGGAAGCGGCTTCGATTCGTTGCAAGCCCACTTCATCTGACCGATGTGCCAGTCCGTACCGAGGAGCGAGGTATTCACGATGCGGACATCCGGACGGACATTTTCGACCTCCTGGGCATACCAGAGAGGGAAAGTATCATTGTCACCATGAGTGATGAGGATGCCCTGCTCGCCTACGGAATTCAGATAGTTTCTCGCCATCTCGACGGAGGTGCGACGGTTGCTTCTGTCGTGGTCGTCCCAGTTCTGCTGCGCCATGAGGGCAGGCACGAAAAGGCAAGCCAATGTCAATGCACCTGCGGTGGCAGCCGGATATTTGTTTTTCAATGCTCCGCCGATCCAGTGGAACAATGCCATAGCACCGAATCCGATCCAGATGCAGAACGCATAGAACGAGCCCGCATAAGCATAGTCACGCTCGCGCACCTGATAAGGCGGCTGGTTAAGGTACATGACAATGGCGATTCCCGTCATGAAGAACAGCAGGAACGTCAGCCAGCAGCCTCTCTTGTCCCTCTCGAACTGGAAGAACAGGCCGAAGATGCCCAGCAGCAACGGCAGAAGATAGTAATGGTTCTTGCCCTTGTTGTTTTTCAGCACTTCCGGAGCATCGCTCTGGTCACCGAGACGCAGCTGGTCAATGGCCGGAATGCCGCATTCCCAGTTTCCGTAGAACAATTCTCCCGGGCTCGGGCTGTGTATGTCGTTCTGCCTTCCGGCGAAGTTCCACATGAAGTATCTCCAGTACATCCAGTTCAGCTGGAAGTCGAAGAAGAAATTCAGGTTCGCCCAGAAAGACGGCTTCTTGTAGTCTGCTCCCGGAATCGTACGGCCTTTGCCGCCCGTGTAGGATTCATAGAACTTGATATATTTAGGGTCGCCGTTCCACATTCTCGGGAACAGCATCTTGCCGGATGATTCGTAGACAGGGTCCGACGGCGCATCCACATGCTTGTACTTGCCGCCCACCGGAGCCCAGTATTTCTTGCTTTCGAGGTGGTAAGGTGCACCGTAATACTGTCCGTAGACGAGCGGTGTGGTTCCATATTGCTCACGTGAGAGATAGCGGACAAGAGTAAAGGCATTGTCCGGCTGATACTCATTGGTCGGAGGCATCACATTGGAACGGATAATCACGATCGCGAATACGGAGAATCCGATAACGATGGTGGTAAAGCAGAGCAAAATGGTGTTGATCATCACTTTACCTCTCTTGTAGGTCCAGAACGCGCCCCAGAAACAGAGTGCAAGAAGTGCGACCATGAAGAATGACGCTCCGGAGTTATAAGGAAGTCCGAAGACATTGACAAACAGCAGATCAGCGTATGCGGCCCATTTCGGAAGATACGGTATGATGACGAACAGGAGCAATGCGAGTATCACGACTGACACCATGAAAATCTTCACATATTCCCATAACGAGTAGTGACCGTTCTCGCGGCGTCTGTAGTAGAACAGGAACACCAGCACCGGAATCGTCAGAAGGTTAAGCAGATGCACTCCTATGGAGAGTCCCATGAGGAATGAAATCAGCACGATCCACCTGTTCGCATACGGGGTGTCCGCCTGGTCGTACCATTTGGTCATAGCCCAGACTACCAGCGCTGTGAAAAGCGACGACATCGCATAGACCTCGCCCTCGACAGCCGAGAACCAGAATGTGTCGGAGAAGCAGTATGCCAATGCTCCGATCGCACCGCTGCCGCATATCAATATCGCCTGGCTGACGCTCCAGCCGCCGTTCTCTTCAGGTTTCCCCGCGAGACGCTTCGCGAAAAAGACTATCGTCAGGTAAAGCAGGAAGATGGTCAATGCCGAGCACAATGCGCTCATGACATTCACCGCAATAGCCGCATGAGCGGCGTCGGTAAACATTGTAAAGAAACGCGCAATGAGCTGGAACATAGGGTTTCCGGGAGGATGGCCCACTTCCAGTTTGTATGATGATGCAATAAATTCACCGCAATCCCAGAAGGATGCTGTCGGCTCGATGGTGGAAAGGTACGTGAATGCTGCTATCACGAAGACGACCGCAGAGGTTATACCGTCCCAGAGTCTGAACTTTTTATTATCCATAAATAAATTTAAAATTTCTTCTTTGCGGAGACAATGTATTTCTCCGAACTAGCAAAGATAAAACAGATTAGCTATCTTTGCAAAAAAGAAATTGCACATTATGGCAGATAACGATTGGAAACAGCGTCTCGGAGTAGTTTATTCGACCAATCCGGACTTCAGATACGAGCAGGACAATGCTGCGGAAGCACAGACATTGCCCCCGGAAAAACAGAAATTGACAGTTTCCATCGACAGGCGTTGCAGGGCAGGCAAGCAGGTGACGCTGGTGACAGGTTTCGTCGGAAGCGAGGCCGACCTGAAGGAACTCGGAAAGACATTGAAAGTGAAATGCGGAGTCGGAGGCACGGCTAAAGACGGGGAAATCACTATCCAAGGCGACTTGCGCGACAAGGTGACCGCTCTTCTCAACTCCATGGGCTACAGGGCCAAACGCGGAAACTAACCGGAGCAAGACATGCCGATTTCATCACAGATAACTTCAGTGGATACGTTGCAGGTCAAGTCTGCGACGGAGGCTTTCGTGCAGGGATATCTGCCGACTCACGACGGAACCCTCCTGGGCACGGTCGCGAGCCCCGACTTATGGGGGACATCGCCGCTGAACTGGGGTCTGATGGCATTGTGCATAATATTCATCCTCCTATTTTTCAGACGTTTCATCTCGATATTTCCGCACATTTCCAGAGGCATGATAAGATGGAAGGAAGTCCTTACGATGGAGAACAACATGCGACTGAGCAGGGAACGCGATTCCGTAGCGGCTGTCGCGGTGCCGGTAATATGCGTCTGCGTGTCGAGACTCGACCTTTTCCATGCGTCCTACATTGACCCGGCCGAACCCGGGACGAAAACATTGATAGTGTCCGGGATGATCCTGGGATTCCTGCTGGTGCGCGGAATGATTTCGCTGATGCTGCCGGCGCGCAAACTCAGGAGCGAGACCGCGAGGGCTGCCGGCAGGACAGCATACAATTTCATCATCGTGCTTTCAGTCGTTTTGCTCGCCCTCACCGTCGTACATTCATTGTCCCGCGGCTGCGCAGTCTTCTCCGTAAAGGCTGCATTGATCTCGTCGGGCGTCCTCTGGGGGCTGTTTTTGCTGAGAAAGTATCAGATAATGGCGTCAGACGCTGGTCATTTCGCCGCATTTTTGTATCTTTGCGCCGTTGAAATTTTGCCAGCTGCGATGTTGGTAGTTTCAATGTTTCCGGAGGCTGTCCGGGAGCTTGTGGGGATGATTCCCACTGCGATAACGAGAAGTTGACAAACGAATTATGGCAATTAAGAAGATTTTGATCTCACAGGAGACACCGATGAACGTGGCTCCATACGAGGCACTCAAAGAAAAATATGGTGTACAGATAGATTTCATGCCGTTCTTTCTGATCGAGCCTCTTTCTTCCAGAGAATTCAGAGCCCAGAGAATCAACGTACTGGATTATACAGCAATAGTTTTTTCAGCCAGACACATGATCGACGCATTCTTCCGGCTTTGCGAGGAATTGCGCGTGAAAGTGCCTGAGACGATGAAGTATTTCTGCACCTCAGAAGCTGTGGCAATGTATCTCCAGAAGCACATCGTGTTCAGAAAGAGAAAGATTTTCTACGGCAACGGTACCCCGGCATCCGTGCTGGAGCAGATCGGCACCAAGCACAAGGGCGAGAAATTCCTGATAACCACTTCTGATTCAAGCAGCAATGAGGCTCTGAAGGGTCTTTTCGATGCCCAGAAGATTGATTACAGCACGGCCGTTTTCGTGAAGTCAGTTTCACAGGACCTCAAAGGCGTGGATTTGTCTTCATACGACATGATCGTGGTTTACAACCCGTCGGATATCAAGTCATTGCGCGAGAACTATCCTGATTTCAAGCCGGAGAACACGAAGTTCGTGACTTTCGGAAAGCAAATCGTGAAGGCAATGGAGGAGGCCGGACTCCCGATCGAGATTCAGGCTCCTACTCCGGAGGCTCCGTCAGTGGCACGTGCCCTGGACTTGTATCTGGAGAATCACAAGAACGACTAATGGTTAATGAAGTCCGTAACACATTGAAAAAGAATGAGAGGCTATCCTCCAAGGCTGGTCTCTCGGCTCTTTTCGCGAATGGTCGTTACGGCAATGCCAAAGGCATCAGGTATTGTTTCAATGCCGGTAATTCCCTGCCTTACAACAGAATAGTGGTTTCCGTGCCGAAGCGTTGCTTCAAGCGCGCTGTAAAACGCAACCTTCTCAAGCGTCGCATCCGCGAGGCCTATCGTCTGAACAAACAGCTCCTGCCGGTGTCAATGCCCGATGGCGGTACTGACATCTTGTTCATTTACAGCACGAAAGAGGTGCTGGATTTTTCTGCGGTGCAGGAAGCCGTGACGTCTTCTCTTACGGCGATTGCCGCACGTCTTGCCGCCAGGTCCGCTGCTGCAGAAAGTAATGTCGTCGAAATTTCGGAGTAATGTGCAAGTCTACAGATAAGGGACACCGCAGCAAGTTCGCGGAAATCGTGAGGAAGGTCGCGATATTCCCTTTCATTGTCCTTATCACATTTTATCGCAAGTGCATATCGCCTTACACGCCGCCGGCATGCCGCTTCACGCCGACTTGTTCCGAGTATGCGCTCCAGGCGTTTCGCAAATGGGGTCCGTTCAAGGGGCTTTATCTTACCGTCCGCCGTCTGCTGCGCTGTCATCCATGGGGCGGATCCGGATATGATCCTGTGCCGTAGCCGTAGGAAACGGGGCATGGGGCATTCGACTTCTGTCGTGCGCAAAAACGGCTGATTTACTCACGACAGCACAGTTTTCGGGCATGATGTGCGTGGAAAACGTTTTATTACGCACGTCAGCAGAGTGTTTCTAAACTTCACACCTTCACACTGGGGTAAAAAAAGAGCCGCACGAATCCGTACGGCTCTTATAGTATTTACAGAGTAAATTAGTCTGTGAGTGAGAATCTCTGGAAAGCGAGAACCTTAGCCTCTTTATCCGCTGTGTGGATATATTCGAGAACTGAAAGTTTGTTATCCCAAATGAACTCCTGATCCTCGAGAGTCTGCTCTTTGAAGAACTTCTTGAGCTTACCCTTCGCGATGTTCTCAAGCATTGCCTCAGGCTTGCCTGCCATCTTCGGATCCTCGGCGATCTGCTGCTTGTACATAGCAAGCTCCTTCTCGACAGTCTCCTTAGGGCAATCAGCCTCAGAAACAGATACAGGGTGCATTGAAGTAACCTGCATTGCCACGTTGCGGCCGATTTCGGTAGGAACCTCTTTGTTGAAGGCAACGATAGCGCCCAACTTGGAGTTGTTGTGAACGTACTCGGCGACATACGGAGCCTCGAGAGCAGCGTAGAAAGCGAGAACGTGCTTCTCACCGGTCTTACCAGTCTGAGCAGAAATCTCCTCTTCTACAGTGTAGCCATCGTTCAACTTCACAGCTTTAAGAGCCTCGATGTCAGCAGGGAAAGCTGCGATGGCAGCATCTGCGATAGAGTTGGCGAGATTCTTGAAGTCTGGAGTAGCTGATACGAAGTCTGTCTCGCAACCAAGGCACATGATGATAGCCTTGTTACCGTTGATACGGACGAGGACAGCGCCCTCGGTAGTCTCACGGTCAGCTCTCTTGGCTGCCACGAGCTTGCCTTTCTCACGGATGATCTCAACTGCCTTGTCGAAATCGCCTTCAGCCTCTGCAAGGGCTTTCTTGCAATCCATCATACCGGCACTGGTCATCTTACGTAATTTCATTACGTCAGCTGCTGTAATCTGCATAGTAAAATGAGTTTAAATTATTCTGCTTTAACTTCTTCTGCTGCAGCTGGTGCTTCAGCAGCCTCTACCGGAGCGGCCTCTACAGCCTCCTCAGCGTCTTTTGCGCCTTTACGAGGACGGAGCTTCTTGGTAGCTGGTTTCTCAGCTGCCTCGTTAGCTGCCTCTTTCTCCTTTTCGAGCTTCCTTTCGTCCAATCCCTCCTGGATGGCAACGCAAAGAGCATTGGTGATGTACTCAATTGACTTTGCGGCATCATCATTAGCCGGAATCACATAATCAATAGGGGTAGGATCGCAACATGTATCAACCATAGCGATTACCGGAATATTCAGACGGTTTGCCTCTTTAACGGCATTTGCCTCCTTCTGTATGTCCACTACGAAAAGTGCTGACGGGAGACGGCTCATATCCTTGATGGAACCGAGGTTCTTCTCAAGTTTAGCCCTCTGGCGGTCAATCTGAAGACGCTCTCTCTTGGCGAGCTTCTCATAAGTACCATCTTCCTTCATCTTGTCGATGGTATTCATCTTTTTGATTGCCTTACGGATGGTAGGGAAGTTAGTAAGCATTCCACCTGGCCATCTTTCTGATACATAAGGCATGTTGACTGAAGCGGCTTTCTCTGCGATGATTTCTTTAGCCTGCTTCTTGGTTGCAACGAAGAGAATCTTGCGGCCTGAGCGTGCAAGTTCTTTCATTACTTCTGCAGCCTCGTCAATCTTGACGATACTCTTGTGCAGGTCGATGATGTGAATCCCGTTCCTTTCAATGAAGATATAAGGAGCCATTTTAGGATTCCATTTCCTGGCAAGATGCCCGAAATGTGCACCTGCTTCGAGTAATTCTTGGAAATTTGTTCTTGGCATTTTTTCTAGTGATGTTTCTTTGTTACACTTTCCCTTCAAGCTGTAGCCATAGCTTGTCGGGCTCTTTTCATCAATCCTGAAGCAGCGGCCGTCCCCGACCGGTCTCCGGGATTTTCCGCAGTCACGGCAATCTTCAAGCAGCTTGCGCAGAATTCGCATCCTGCACCAGGTCCGAAGATTTGTAAACCTGACTGTGCATGTAAATCAATGTGTCCGTAAGATTAACGCTTACTGAACTGGAAGCGGCGACGTGCACCAGGCTGACCAGGTTTCTTCCTCTCGACTTCTCTTGCGTCACGGGTAAGGAAACCAGCGGTCTTGAGAGCAGAACGATAAGCCTCTTTATCTACTTCGCAAAGTGCGCGGGCGATACCGAGTCTCAATGCTTCTGCCTGACCTTTGATTCCACCTCCCACGAGGTTGGCCTTGATGTCAAACTGACCTGTCGTACCGGTTACTTCGAATGGCTGATTGACAATGTACTGAAGAGACTCGTCAGGGAAATATACCTGAAGTTCCTTTCCATTGATAGTCACATTACCTGTACCAGCAGCGACATAAACACGAGCCACAGCTGATTTACGTCTTCCAAGGGCGTTTACTGTTTTTTCCATTTGCTCTGTTTAAATTTCGTTCAACTTAATTTCTTTTGGTTGCTGCGCCTGGTGCGGATGCTCAGGACCTGCATAGATGAACAGGTTGTTGATGAGCTTGTCACCAAGACGAGTCTTAGGAAGCATGCCTTTGACAGCCTTCCTGACCAGTTCGGTAGGTCTTGTGCGAAGAATCTCCTTGGCTGTGGTAGTACGCTGTCCACCCGGATATCCGGTGTAACGTGTGTATACCTTGTTGGTCATCTTCTTGCCTTTGAGAGCCACCTTCTCAGCATTGATGACGATGACATTGTCACCGCAATCAACGTTAGGTGTGAAGCCGGCTTTGGTCTTGCCACGGAGGACAAGAGCAACGCGGGCCGCAAGACGGCCAAGTGCCAGATCGGTAGCATCAATGACGACCCACTCTTTGTTTACAGTTGCCTTGTTAAGGAAAACTGATTTGTAGCTTTGTGTGTCCACTGTCTTGATCTTTAATTGGTTAATAATAAAATTTGCGATCCCTACACATTATAGGGGTCGCAAAGGTAGCAATAATTTTCCAAACCACAAAATATCAATGAAGTTTGTATTTCAATGGTCGTCTTTCGGATCTTCTTTCGGGTCCTCCTTCGGGTCTTCCTTAGGAAGGACGATCGTGCGGAAGCGTTTCTGCCGGCGTTCCCAGCGTTCGCGGGCGAACTGCTGCATGTCCGTCGCCTGGTCATTCTCGTCAATGATTTCCAGCCCGAGTATAGTCTCAATGATGTCCTCAAGGGTGATGATTCCCTGGAAACAGCCGTATTCATCTATTATAAGGGCCATCTGTTCATGCTTCTTCAGCAATTCCTCCCAGATGAATCCGCATGAATCCTCCTCCTTGAAGAATGAAATAGGACGTTTGAGTTCCACCAGTCTCTTGTCGAACTCGTCATCCGCCAGACCTTCCAAGGCATCACTCAACAATATATATCCGGTAATGTATTCCGGCGAATCGGCATAGACCGGGATTCTGGAGAAATGCAGATACGTGTCATTCTTGTAGAAATTCTTCAGTGTCATGTTCTCCTGGGCAGTCATTGCGACAATCCTCGGAGTCATCACATCGCACGCCTTCACATTGTCCAGCTTCATTATGTTCTGGATGACCTTGTTCTCGTCGGAGTCGATCACGCCTTCCTCCAGTCCGATGTTCGCCATGGCAGTCACCTCGTCCCTGCTCACGGTCGCCTCGTCGTCATCTCTGCTCAACAGACGTGTAATCAATTGAACGATAATGACAAGCGGCCACATCAGCACGGTCAGGAAAGAAATCACCGATGTCACGAATCCCATCAGGCTCTTCCAATATGAAGTTCCGATGGTTTTCGGCACAATCTCCGAGAACACCAGCACGAGCAATGTGGTAGCCGCCGAAATGATTCCGAACCATGCGCTTCCGAACAATATCGTAGCCTGACGGCCAATAGCCGCCGCGCCCAATGTATTGGCAATCGTATTCAATGAAAGTATTGCAGCCAGAGGCCTGTCCGGATCCGATTTGAACTTGTAGAATTTATCGGCCGGCTTGTATCCCTGTTCTTTTTTCATCGTCACGAAAGATATCGGCGTAGACATCAACACCGATTCCAGAAGCGAGCAAAGGAACGAAACGCCCAGCGTCCCCAGCATGTAAATTATAAGCAGAACCATAGGTTTTCCATAATATTCCGCAAACTTACACAAAATCCCGGAATAATTTCGTCCGCCGCCCTATAAATCTTAACGTTTAAGAATTTTATTGAGCCTCGGCGTGAGTTTGTCCAGGATGCGGGAGAAAATAATTAACTTTGCAGAAGGATCTAAAACCAAAATAGATATGCTTGAGATTGGTAATGTCATTCCTGAATTTGCAGCGCAGGATCAGAATGGAAACATTGTTTCATCTGCCGACCTTATCGGCAAAAAGACTGTGGTTTATTTCTATCCGAAGGCCAATACACCTGGTTGTACTGCGGAGGCGTGCTGCCTGAGGGATAATTATGAGAGATTTTTGGCACTCGGATATAATGTCATCGGAATCAGCAAGGACAGTGTGAAGGCACAGAAGAATTTCAGCGACAAATACGCATTGCCGTTCCCGTTGCTTTCCGATCCGGACGCATCCGTCATCAAGGCTTTCGGCGCATGGGGCGAAAAGAAGCTTTACGGGAAGACCTATGAGGGCATATTGCGTAAGACATTTATTTTCAATGAGAAAGGAGAGCTTGTAGAAATCATTGAAAAAGTCAATACCAAAAATCACGCTGAGCAAATTTTGAAATAGGGATAATTCCACAGGCCTTTCTCGTGCATAAAAACGCCTGATTTACGCACGACAGGATGAATTATGGACGTGATGTGCGCAGAAAACGTTTTAAACGGTACCGAAGGTATTTACTGAAACCATTTGTTCCGCGAAAACGTTTTATGTAGTACAGAATCTTGGTTTCTCACCATGGCCTGGATCTACCCCCTGACCCCCTAATCCACAGCAGGCGTACCACGGAATTTCGATACGCCAGAGTTTAGGCGACAAGGGATTCCCCACCCCTGACCCATGAACTGGAGAAGCAAATCGTTTTCTCTTGTTGTCATATCATGTACCTTTATCTATTCAAAGGTACATACTTTTTAGTTATCCTAAACACAAGGTTTTCCCCCTGACCCCAAACATTCCTTTGCGAGAGTCCAGAATTCGCAGGTCAGGAGAGGCTTAGAGCATGTTCGTGCCGGGAAAAAACGAAAAAAGCACCGCGGAAAACCGAAGTGCTTTTCTTGGAGTGGGAGCAGAGGGAGTCGAACCCCCGACCCTCTGCTTGTAAGGCAGACGCTCTGAACCAACTGAGCTATGCTCCCAAGCGATTTTTCAATCTTTGGCTCCTGAACCAGGACTTGAACCTGGGACCCTCTGATTAACAGTCAGATGCTCTAACCAACTGAGCTATTCAGGAATTTTTTACCCGTTATTTCGTATCGGGATTGCAAAGGTACAACAATTTCTGGTCCCTGCAAATTTTTTTGCTATTTTTTTGCTACCTTTGTCAAGAAATTTTTACGGCAACTGGGCGCAGGAGATAGAATTTCCTTAAAATCAATCGAATACGCTTTCATTCAAATTCTACGAAATATGGACATAGATCTCTTATCGAAAATAGTCAAGGAACTGATTCTGGACAATGACGAAGTGGCATTGCCGGGAATCGGCTCATTCATCGCCGAGATTGTCCCGTCCGTATTTTCCGACAAGGGATACACTATCAATCCGCCATATAGACGCCTGTCATTCAGGCAGAAAGGAAGCGGCGACGAGAACATGCTCATTGACTTTTACGCACGTTGCAACAACATTGACACTCCTACGGCATCGCGGATAATCCGGGAATTCCTGGAGGAGATGAGGCGCGTGCTTGAGACGAAGAAGTCGATTGTTTTTCCTGGGCTCGGGAAGTTGCGCGCGACGAAGGAGAATTATTTCTTTTTCGTGGCCGACGAGGACCTGGACATCTATCCGGAGGGCTTCGGACTGGAGCCGATTTCGCTGAAGACGCACGAGGAAACGCCGGCGGAAGTGTCAGCGACAATGGCGGCGCTCCGGTCGATCCTGAATCCGGAGGAGGCCGAGACGGAGACAGAGGAGGCGACAGCGGCACCAGCAGAGGACAATGCGAAGGAGGCTGTGGCCAATCAGGAGGAAAACGAGGGGGAAACGACCGAGGGCAATGCGAGCGAGACGGAAACCCAGACGACGGACACCGAAGAAGCAGCACTGGCGGAGGCCAATACCGAGGAGGTCGAGGTCAATGCCAATGAGCCTGTGACAGAGGAGATCAATGCCCCTGCGGAACCGACTGGAGACAATGCGACGCCAGCTGGCGACAATCCAGTGAATGTCAATGATTTGGCAGCCAATGCCGAAATAGTGGAAAATGCCGGGCCAGCAGAAAACACGGAACCCGAACCGGCTGAAGTGCCGATGACTGACAACAAGTCGGGCGCGACCATGCCAGCCACCACGACCACCTCAACAGCCACGACCGCCCACGCCACCAGCCAGAAACCGGCCGGCAGCAAAATCTGGCAGGTGATAAAGTGGACCGTGATAATCCTCGTGATACTTGCCGTGACAGCATTGCTGACATTCATCATCCTGGCACACATTGCCCCGGACTTCATCGACTCCATACTCTACACCCCGGAAGAGCTGGAAATCCTCAACCTGTAGACCAGCCATCTCAAAATACCAGGCTCACTGGCGGGACGCGGCCACGCCCCAATCTCCAGAAGTACTGATTATCAACAAGTTATAAAACAGAGCGTGGAAACGTAGCCAAAAAAAGGCCGCATTTCCACGCTCTGTTAAAAATAGTATCTGATTATCAACGAGTTACAAAATCACCCGTGGCCGCGTCCCGACCGGCCGATCCGAATCAGCCTCCAAACCAACCAAGGACAGCCACGAAACCGCGTCCCTCCTGACCGATCCAAGGGCCGCCGCAAACACCACGACACAAAACCCCACACGCCAAGCCCTACAGCGTCTGCCCGCCGATGAACTCCCTCATGATCGACGTCGGCGGAATCGCCGCAATCTCATCCGGCGAAAGCGCCACGATATAATCCAGGAATTTCAGGAGACGGATGGCCTCAGTGTAGGCAGGAGACGACGGAGCAATACGACGAAGCAGCGGCTCGGCATAATACTTCAGCATTGGAAGCTCATACAGGAGAGCCGAATTGAACGACGCATCCGCATTCTCCTGGAACGGGAAAATATTGCGGTTCTCACCACGCCTGACACTCTGCCAACGCATTATGGTCTCCTCCGGCGTTATGCCACGGACACGATTGTCACGCACCATGCGACGCAAGAGACGATTGTCTGAAGTCGAAATATTGTTGTTCTCATCGATATTGAGCGACGTGAGAGCCGATGCGTAAACCCTGAAAATACGGGAATTATCCACATCCGGAACCATGGCCGGATCCAGCGCATGGATACCCTCCATTATCAATATCTCCTTGTCCCCCAGCGAAATACGCTTCCCGGAAGGAACCGAACGTCCCTCCTTGAAATCGAACTTCGGCAACTCCACCTCCTTGCCTGCGAACAAATCATTGAGCTGACTGTTAAGCAGCTTCAGGTCCATCGCCTCCAGCGCCTCGAAATCATAATTGCCGTCGCTGTCTTTGGGCGTATGCTCGCGGTCGACGAAATAATTGTCCAGTTCAATGACCTTCGGCACCATTCCGAGGACACGGCATTGCAACGCAAGACGCAGCGACGAAGACGTCTTTCCGCTCGAAGACGGACCGGCGATGAACACCGCCTTCACCTTGTCGCGGCGCGAATAAATCTGATCCGCGATAGCCGCATATTTACGCTCATGAAGAGCCTCAGAAAGATTGATCAGACGCACCGCATTGCCCTCGGTAATGGCCCGGTTCAATGTTCCTATCCCATTGACCCTCACGATGGAACACCAGTCAGAATAGGCAGCCAATGTGGCAGCGATCTTCGACTGCGTCTTCACCGGGATCACCTTGGAGAAATCACCCTCCGAAGGGAATTGAAGGCAGAAGCCATTAGCGAAAGGCAGCAAGTCGAAAACCTTCAGGTACCCTGTCGAAGGAAGCAGCGGACCATGGAAGGTATCCACCTGACCATCAAGAAAATACACACTGCAAATAAACTTACCCAGAGATTTCTGGAGCTCCGCCTTGTCAGGCTGGTTGTTTTTCTCGAACAACGCCTCGGCAGCCGAAGCCTCCATCTTTTTCTTCACGAAAGGCATATCCGCAGCCACAATCTCATGCATGCGCTTCTTGATGGCCGCCAAATCCGCATCACTCAGCCGGACAGGCACACGTCGTCCATCCTCGCGCAGCTCCACGTCACAGATATTGCAATACAGACCACTCGGAAGAGAATGGTCAATGATAAGCACCTTGTCCGGAAACAGTTCCCTGACTGCGTTCTGCAAGACAAAACAGAGAGAACGCAGATAAGTACGACGGCCATCCGGATGATTGTAACCGATAAATTCCACTTCATGGGACATCGACAGCCTATAATCGAGTTCCTTCAGCTTATGGTCCACAAGTGCCGCGAGCACAGGATATTCCACCCCGGTTTTCTCATCCGTCACAGTCTTGCAAACCTCATCGGAAAAATCTCCGAGCCTCTTCAGGAACGGAACCTCATAACGCTTTCCGTCATTGACCAGAAAAACATTGAATTTATCAGTTTCAATCATTTTATTTCATGCTAACTAAATTTCCATCAAGCACTTCCTTCAGATACGGGCCCGTGACCGAATCCGGATTCATTGCCAATTCCTCAGGCGTTCCCTGCGCCACCACATAACCGCCGCGACGGCCGCCGTCCGGTCCCATGTCGAAAATATAATCCGCGCATTTCAGCACATCCAGATTATGTTCAATGACAATGACCGTGTTGCCGCTTTCGACCAGCTTCTGAAGCACGCCGAGCAACACCTTTATATCTTCAAAATGCAGGCCTGTAGTAGGCTCATCAAGTATATAAAGGGTGTTTCCTGTGTCCTTCCGGTACAATTCCGACGCAAGTTTCATTCTCTGACTCTCGCCGCCAGACAATGTCACCGCTGATTGGCCCAGATGGATATACCCAAGACCGACATCCACAAGCGCCTTCAGCTTCTGCGAAATCTTCGGAATCCCCTGGAAAAATTCATAAGCCTCGCTGATAGGCATTTCCAGTACATCATTGATACTCTTGCCTTTATACTTCACCGCGAGGGTATCTTCCTTGTAACGCCGGCCACGGCACTCATCGCAGACGACATTGACCGAAGGCAGGAAATTCATCTCGATGACCTTGATGCCGGCACCCTTGCACGCCTCGCAACGGCCGCCGGGAACATTGAACGAAAACCTCCCGGGCCCGAAGCCGCGCACCTTCGCGTCCGGCGTCTCGGCGAACAGGTTGCGGATATCGTTGAACACGCCGGTAAACGTGGCCGGATTGCTCCTCGGCGTGCGTCCGATGGCGCTCTGGTCGATTTCGATGAGTTTGTCGATATTCTCCACGCCGACCAGTTCGCGGTACGGCAGCGGATGCATCTTCGCGTTGTAGAACTTGTTCTTCAGAATCGGCATCAACGTCTCGTTTATCAGCGACGACTTGCCGCTTCCGCTGACGCCGCTTATGCCGATGAACACGCCCAAAGGAAAGTCTATGTCAATGTCTTTCAGGTTGTTGCCGCTCGCCCCGCGAATCCCCAACGTATTCCCGGTTCCACGCCTGCGCATCGGCGGCACATCTATCTTCCGCACCCCTTTCAGGTAATCCAGGGTCAATGACTCCCCTACCACGACGTGTTTCAATGTTTCCGCATCAGGAGCGACGCCATGGAGCAGCATCGGCACAGGGGCATTGAGACAGATACGTCCGCCGTTCAGGCCCGCGCCGGGTCCCACATCCACGAGCCAATCCGCGTTATACATGGTCTCGGCATCATGCTCCACGACCATGACGGAGTTCCCCTCGTCGCGCAATTCTTTAAGGGAATTTATCAGCTTGCGGTTGTCGCGCTGGTGGAGACCGATACTCGGCTCGTCCAGGATATAAAGGACATTGACAAGCTTGGAACCTATCTGCGTAGCGAGGCGGATGCGCTGGCTCTCACCTCCTGACAATGAAGCCGTAGCCCTGTCAAGCGACAGATAATCCAGACCGACATCCAGCATAAAGCCGGTACGTTCTTTAAGTTCCTTGAGTATATCCCGCGCTATAATGTTCTCTCTGTCAGTTAGTTTCGACGGAAGTTCAGCAAACCATTCCGCCAGGGCGGACATCTCCATGGCCGCCACTTCCGATATGGTTTTCCCGTCGATGCGGAAACAGTTCGTCTGTTCATTCAGCCTAGTCCCATGACAGACCGGGCAAACGATTTTATCCTCTATGTCATCCACGATTCCCGGAAACGCCACCATTTCCGAAAGCGTCCCGTCGCCCACGCGGAACAATTCATCCGAACCATATACGATAAGCGAAACCGCTTCCTCCGGAATATCCTCTATCGGGTCATAGAGCGAAAAGTCATATCTTCTTGCTATTGAGCGGATTATATCGAACTTCTTGGTCTCCCGGATCTTGCCGAGCGGGATGATGCCCCCGTCCGCGATAGAAACCGACCTGTCAGGAATGATGGCATCGATATCCACATTCACAATCTTTCCAAGTCCCTTACAATGAGGGCAATACCCTTCAGGAGAATTAAAAGAGAACGAATGTGGCGCAGGTTCCTGAAGCGAGATGCCGGAATCCGGGTCCACGAGATGCTTCGAATAATGCTGAAGCTCCCCGGTTTCCAGGTCCATCACCGCCACGGAGCCCTTTCCGCGCCCCAGCGCAATGGTCACAGAATCCTTCACACGCTTGTCGTCCCCAGGCACCGGCTTCAGTCTATCTACCACCAGTTCAATAAAATGCGCCTTGTATCTATCCAATGCCGTAACGGTCGAGAGGTCATGCAGTTCGCCGTCAATGCGCACCTGCGTGAAACCACGTTTACGCAATTGGTCGAACAACTCCCTGTAATGTCCCTTCCTGCCCCGGACCAGCGGCGCCAGAAGGTAGCATTTCCTGCCATTGTAATTGTGCATTATCAGACTGACAATCTGCTCGTCAGTATAGCGCACCATTTCCTTCCCCGTCACCGGCGAGTACGCCCTGGACGCCCTGGCATAAAGCAGACGCAGGAAGTCGAAAATCTCCGTGATGGTCCCCACAGTGGAACGCGGATTGTTTCCGGTGGTCTTCTGTTCAATGGCGATGATAGGGCTAAGGCCGTTGATTTCATCGACTTCCGGCTTTTCCAGAACGCCCATGAAATGCTTGGCGTAAGTGGACAAAGTATCCATATAACGCCTCTGGCCTTCGGCATAAATCGTGTCGAAAGCCAATGATGATTTACCGCTGCCGCTCAGGCCCGTAACCACCACGAATTCTCCCCGCGGGATATCCAGGCTTACGCCCTTGAGGTTATGGGCCTTCGCTCCCCTGATTTCAATATATCCGGTTTTCTTCATTATTTGCTCTCCTTCACTGATGAAGGAATTTTCTCTCTCTTATAAGTCGTCACTTCGCCCGAACCGTTGTTCGCGGTGAGTTTCAATGTTTTAGAGGACAATGACACTGCATAGCTGCCCGCGCCCCAAGGCGTGCCGTCTGCGTAGAAACCATAGAGCTGGCCATCCACCATTTCCCAGTTTCCGGCATAATGGACATACTTTCCGTCCTGCAGCTTCTGATACCAGTCGAAGCCGCCGGTCTTGGAGAATGCCAGGTAAACAGACACCTCATACGGTTCCTGTGCCTTGGTAACTACACTTATATCAGACAGATGCCACTCCCCGCAAATATCCTTGTCTTCTTTCGCGCAGCCCGACATTACCACGGCCAGAGCTGCCGCCATCATAATTTTCCAAAGTTTCATGATTTCAACTCATTAAATTGACCTACAACCAGCCTCCGTTGGAAGCCTTCACACCTCTTGCAAGCACGGAAATTGTCCTGGAAATTTCCATGCCGCCCATCGTCGAACCGGTGCCGACGTTCTGACCGCCAGCCACGGCCTTCACCGTAATCTTCACATTGCCCGATTTCACCGGTTTCAATGTCAGTTTACCGCCCGCAACCTGCGGTGCCGATTTCAGCCCGAGCACCTCCAGATCCTCCGACGATATTTCCACGCCGGTATATGTCAATGACTTATAGGCGTTCCCGAAATATTTTCCGAGGTCCAATGTCTGCTCGTCTCCCACCGTCATCACTTCGCAAGGTGTTCCTTCCACATTCATCAGCAGTTTCCATGCATCGACGGCACCTGTTCCCATCTTGCCTTTATAGCTGCTGTAATTAACCGATTCAACCTCGCCTTTATCATTATAAAAATATGTGCTTCCGGTGCAATACTTGTCAATCTCGTCCACCGATGTCAAAAGCATTGACTTGAACTCATCTACGGCGCAGGTCTTTCCGAGTTTTTTCATATATGAAAGACCGAGGGCTGCCACACCGGATACATGAGGGCATGCCATCGAAGTTCCTTCCATATAATCGTAGCCGGAACCGTCATAATATTCGTTTTCCAATTCGAGCGGCATCGTGGAAAGGATGCTCGAACTTAATGTCGCATACTTGAGATTCGACTTTGTGGTGCAGGCAGAGTAGGAGTCTCCTCCCGGAGCGGCAATATTGCAACCAGGGCCGTAGTTGGTATATGATGTCGGCCTGTTGTCGCATCCGATTGCTGTCACGGAAATGAATTCCGTCATGCCTCCCGGATAGCCGGACATCGGATAAGTTTCATTGCCGGCAGCGAAAATCACCAGACCTCCGCCTATCGGATTGTCTCTCTTCAGGCCGGCAAAATATCTGTAGGCTGCAACTTCCGCACTCGCATCATCGTCTGACAAATAATCATTGTCAGAGGTAACATCGCCGCCATTTATACCGAACGAGCACTGGAGAATGCTCGCGCCATGGTCAGCCGCATATTTCGCTGCAGCGGCGATCATCGAAGCCTCTCCACCTTTATCTCCCGAGAAGATCTGACATGACATAATCCTCACGCCGTCACCTTTCCCGGTACCGCCGGCAACTCCGCAAACGCCAATGCCATTGTTATTTACAGCAGCAATAGTTCCTGCAACATGGGTTCCGTGACCAGAATCGTTCGCATCTGTCCACGTAATCCTGTCCGTGTCCGTAACGAAGTTGTAGCCATGTTTTCCGGTCTTCGGATCAGTCCACATATTGGCGGCAAGGTCAGGATGGCTGTAAGCCACGCCCTCATCCACGACAGCCACGATGACCGAAGGGTCACCTCCAGTAATCTTCCATGCATCCACGACATTGACATCAGCCCCTGCCACGGAATTCCACACCGGATTCCCATTGCCGGTATTATGATAACTCCATTGCTTCGAAAGCATCGGATCATTGAACGCGGCATTCGAGTTCTGCACCGCTTTCGTCCGGATATTGGAGACATACGGGTGCGGCCTGCGCGTCACGACGTTACGCATGCGGGTATTGTACTGCACGCGCTCGATCTTTTTCTGCGAGGACAATGCCGTCGCCACCGTTTCCAGCGGAGTTCCTTTCTTCAAATCCAGCTTGTACCAGCGGTCAAGACCGAATCTCCGCTCGTCCTCCTCATGTCCCGGATAGGACTCGAAAAGAGGTTTGCAGGCCAATGCTCCCGCTGCCTTGGCGATGGAGTCAACAGTTTCCGTACCGGCCACGCCATCTGCAACATATATCAGAATAGACTCGGCATCAGCGTTTTCCGGCGTATTTATCACCTTCGAAGCTGCCGGTTTCGGACCTCCTTCATTTACAATGTTCTCCTTGGCACAGCCGCAAGTCAACGCAGCCAACGCCACCATCAATATTATCTTTTTCGTTTTCATAAATTTATATGTTGTCACATTTATAGCCATCCTTCATTGCCGCTGCGATGAGTCCTCACGATGATGGACACCGTCCTGCTGAACGCCATGCCTCCCATGGCCGAGTCATCGCCGACACGGCTGCCGCCTCCCACGGCATTGATCTTTATTTTCATTGACCCGCACTTGGTGGGGTGCAGGTAGAGTTTCCCGCGATTTATGTATGGGGCTTCTTTCAGGCCCAGGCTCTGCATATCTTCCTCGGAATATTCCAGTTTTCCATAAGTCAGCTGCGATGATGACGCGCCGAACCATTCCGACAGGTCAATGCCTTGCGACTTGCCGCAAACCGCTTCCGAGCAAGGCGTGCCCTCGATATTCATCATGAAACGCCATGCGTCGACAGCGCCCGTGCCCATCTTCCCCTTATAGACTCCCGGCTGAGGTGCCACGACTGTCGTGCCCTCGCCATAGTCCTTGACAGCGCCCAAAAGGCCCGAGTCAATGTCATTTACAGATGAAAGCAGTAAGCTCTTGAACTCTTTGACAGTAAATTTCTTACCGAGCTTCTTCGCGTATGTCAGACCCAGAGCGGCGACTCCGCTGACATGAGGACACGCCATGGAGGTGCCGTACATATAGCCATAACCGGAGTCATATTTTTCGGTAGGCAGTGTGGAGAGCACCCATGACCTCGGCGAAACCGGCTTCAGATATGGTTCCCCTCCCGGAGCCGCGATATTGCATCCCGCGCCGTAGTTCGTATAATACGACGGAAGAAAGTCCGGGCCGAATGCCGTCACGCATATCACGTCGCTCAATGCGCCCGGGTACGAAGCATAGGCCTTCGTCTTGTTTCCTGCCGCGAAAATCGCGATTCCGCCATCCAGAACATCATTGTTCCGTGTCGCCTCGAAGTCCATAAGTGCTTCATATTCAATGGCATTGAGCCCCGAATTTCCTTTTTTGTAGGCACCGTCGGAATAATATGCCGCGTCTTGGTAGCCGAACGAGCAGGAGATTATGGATGCGCCGTTGTCTGCGGCATAGCGTATGGCTTTCGCCATTATCGAAGGTGTGCCGCCAGCGCTATTGTCCAATATCTGGCAGGACATTATCCTGACGCCGTCGCCTTTTCCGGTTCCTCCCGCGACACCGCAGACTCCCCTGTCGTTATTGTTCACGGCTGCAATGGTTCCGGCGCAATGCGTCCCATGTCCCTGGTCCTTCTCCTTGTCCCACGTGAGCGGTCCGTTGGTAACGAAGTTAAAGCCATGGATATCATCCACATAGCCATTACCGTCCGTGTCCGTGCCGTCTTCTCTCTCATCAGGATTCGTCCACATATTGGCTGCAAGGTCAGGATGATTGTATTTCACGCCTTCGTCGATTACCGCGACAATGATGGTGTTGTCACCGCCCGTTATCTTCCGCCAGACATCGGCAACATTGATATCAGCCCCCGCGACTGCGGATTCCGCAACGGACTTGTCGCCGGTATTGCGGTAATGCCATTGTCTTGCGAGCAGCGGGTCATCAAAAACCTGCTGTGGAGACGCCGCTTTGGTCGCCACTTCTTCGCACGGATAGCATTCACAGTCAGACACTTTCAGGAACGGGGCATCGTATTCTATTGTTTCGATATTCTCCATTGCCGCAAGTTTCCTGGCAACATCCGAAGCAGAGTGACCTTTTTCCGGTATTACATGATACCACCTTTCCAGCCCGCAAATGCTCTTCCTTCCGTTTTCAGGGAAGACGCTGCCAGCGATTTCCGCCCCGGCCGCACGTACTGTCTCCGCATCGATTTCGTCAGGCAAGTCTTTGAATTTCACCAGGATACCGTCAACATTATCACAACAAAGCGGAGCATTGACTATCTTGGCCAATGTTCCGTCTTCATTATAGCCTGTCTCCGGGGTCCCGACCGTACATGAGACGGCGAGCGCTCCAAGAGCCAGCATATTGACATATCCCTTTTTAGCAGTCACTGCGCAATCAAAATTAAGCGCGTTAAGTTACGACATCTCGCCGAAATGACAAAGCCGGGCTACGAATTTTTCTTGACTTCTTCAGGAATAGTGCATTTACGATAAGTATAGGAGTCTTTTCCGTCAGGAGACGATATCATCACCAGCGTATCTTCATCTCGGGACACCTTATATGGACAGCCCCAATTCTTGCCGTCCGAGTAGGTTCCGTTCAGAAGACCATTCGAATAAGACCATGTGCCGGAGAACTTTCTGAAGCGTCCTTCGCCCAGCTTCTGATACATCGCAAACGTCCCTTTCGCGTCGAAATTTATATAGACAAACACCGTTTCCGAGCCTACGACAGCGCTCTTGGTGGCAAAGTCCACATCCACCAGTTCCCATTCGCCTTCAACGCCCGCAGCCTTGTCTTCCTTACTGCCGCAAGCCACCGCGAAAGCCGCAGCCACCGCCACAGCAACCGTCATTGCCAATTTTTTGATCATAACCAGCCTCCATTTCCACTTTTATGAGATCTTACAATTATCGAACATGTGCGGCTGAACGCCATACCTCCGATGGACGTTTCTCCGCCAAGCGTTTCACCTCCGCCGATCGCATTGATTTTAACCTTGATGGAACCACACTTGGTCGGATGGACATAAAGTCTTCCGAACTCAATATACGGCTTCTCCTCCAATCCGACGGCCCGGGCATCATCTTCAGAATATTCGACATCAATATATTTCAAATTTATCGAGGACGTCCCGAAAAGACTAGAAAGATCAAGCCATTGATTTCGTCCGGTTTCTGCAGTAAGACATGGCGTTCCCTCGATGTTCATCATAAGTTTCCATGCGTCGACAGCTCCGGTTCCCATCTGTTTCCTATATGCTCCCATGCTGCCGGGGCCCTCTCCAGGGTCGCTCACATAGTCCTTGGTCGCATATGAAAGGCGGGACTCGAAATCATTGGTAGAAGCGAGCAACAAGTTCTTGAACTCGCTGACAGTAAATGTCTTGCCAAGCTTTTTCGCATACGAAAGACCCAATGCCACTATTCCGCTGACATGAGGGCAAGCCATAGAAGTCCCCTGCATATAACCATAATCGGCAGAACCCTTGCTTGTTTCCGAGACCAATGTCGAAAGTACTTCGGACTTGCGTGAAGTCCAAGGAGCAAGCAATGCCTCTCCTCCTGGAGCGGTAATATTGCAGCCAGGCCCGTAATTGGTATAATACGCCGGCAGATAGTCCGGTCCGAATGCAGACACGCTGATTACATCACTGAGCGCCCCCGGGTATGCACAGTACGGCTTGGCATCATTTCCTGCCGCGAATATTGCGATGCCGCCATCCAGGACGTCATTGTTCTTGGTGGCCTCGAAATAATGGATTGCATCGCTTTCCAACGAGCCATTGTAGTTTATATAGTCCGTATCGGAGAAGAAATCTCCTGCATTATATCCGAAAGAGCATGATATTATCGACGCTCCATTATCTGCCGCATAAGTTATAGCCTCGGCTATGGTTCTCGAATCTCCGCCCAACTTACCGTCATAAATCTGGCAGGACATTATCCGCACGCCATCGCCCTTTCCTGTTCCTCCGGCGATGCCACAGACACCCTGCCCGTTATTATTCACTGCGGCAATTGTTCCTGCACAATGTGTTCCGTGTCCCGAATTACCTTCGGCGGTCCATGCTACAGGCCCTTTGGATACGAAATTATATCCATGGATATCATCTACGTAACCATTTCCATCCGTATCCGTACCATCTGCCGATTCTTCAGAATTCGTCCACATATTTGCGGCAAGATCAGGGTGGGTATATTTGACGCCTTCATCAACGACAGCCACGACTATGGAATTGTCTCCAGCCGTCAATGTCCTCCAGACATCTTTCACATTGATATCCGCTCCTTTATATGCCGACCTGGCAACAGATTGGTCACCATTGTTCACATAATGCCATTGGTCTCCGAGAGAAGGGTCATTGAAAATTTTGTCGGATGCCGCGGCCAATGAGATGCTATTTGAAGGATAATATGGATGCGAGACCTCATCAGAGGCCTTTCTATACATCTGACTATATTCAATAGTCCCGACGGCGGAAAGCACTGCGCACTCGCGGACAATCTTTTCCAGGGATTCGGCATTGTCCAATTTCACAGAATACCATCTGTCCAGACCGACCCTGGCTCTCAATGTTTCTTTCCCCCGGCATCGGCAAAAATACCGGCTCCACGGAAACCGCCCCCATAGCGCATATGCTGTCAAGCAATTCCACGCCCGGCACCTTGTCAAACTTGAGAAGGAATTCATCATCAGCAGTTTGACGGGATTTCGTATTTACGACCTTTCTGGACAATGCAAGGGAAGCTTCCCTCACCGCATCCGTACCGGTATCCAATTCCGCTGTGCACGACACGGCAAGAGCAGCGGCAATCATCAAATATTTATATTTCATATTGAAGTCAATACGACAAAACCCGCAGCCGAGCATTCATCGGCCACAGGTTCTGTCTTTCAGCATTTTATCTATTTTTACATAGCATTATTTCACCAGTTCGGCAGACTTTTTTGCAAATTCAATCTTCTTGACAACAGAATTGGCAGGAATTTCCCTTGCTACGAAGTTTGCTGTCACGTTTTCCCTTTCAGCACAGAGGCCCGCAGACTTGAATACTCTTCCGGTATTTCTGGAAGATATCGATCCGGACTCAACGGCGCCATCCAACTTGAATGTTTCTACTCCAACGTTATATGGACTAACTTTATCAAAATATGCAAGAGCAAAACTGTAAGTACCATCTGCATAACTGCTGGAAGGAAGCTTATCATAGTCCTTGAAAGTCTCAGGAGTGAAATAATCCTTCGCTTCCTGGATGAAAATCTCACCATCTTCTCCTGCCGCACCGGTCGGTCGTTTGAAGCGGAACCTTTATCTCACCGGATTTGGCATCATAAGTAAACTTCAACTCTACACCATATCCCCAATCTTCGATTACATAAGTGTTTTCTTAATTAGGATCCGCATACAGGCCCAGACCTTTGACTGTCTGAGGCTTTTTGTCTTCACCCACAAAGACTAGTGAATAGGTATACGTTCCTGTTCCTTTCTTTACCCTAGGAAGTCCATCAGTCGTGATTTCCGAGGTAACGACTTTAGACCGATAACCATTTGAAGCCCAAACGATAAGAGTATAATCAGTAACAGGTGCCAATTCCGTGAAAAGGTCAGTCCATCCTGTCGTATTTACAAGATTCAGGATACTGTCACTGACAGACTTCGGCTCGCGAGCAAGACTATCCAACTTCGCAGGATCCAACTTGGCTGTAGGGATAAGGCTTGCCTTGACTTCCGTCAAATTCTTACCATAGACATAGAACAATGCAGAGTTAACCTTAGTATATCCTTCCGGCTCATACCTTGATGTGAGTTCAAGTCCGGCCGATACAGTAACAGGATACTTTTCTTCGTCTCCTTTGGCGACATAATTGAATGTACTTACAGCACTTTCCTGGAACTCATTCTTGTCGTCAAGCGACACAGCCACCAACGAATAGACGCCGGACTTATCAAGTGTCAACGAAACGGCTCCTGTCTCAGGCACAACCTTGGATTCCTCATCTCCCTTGACGATGGCATTTGCATGCCTTTCAGCGGCAGCCTTGCTGAGTTCTCCCTCGTAAACTGCATACTTGGCAGTGGCGACATCCGCACCAAGAGCAAACTCAACCGGAATTTCACCGTCAACGGTCTCGCCTACCGAGACATTTATAGTATAATCTGTAAGAACCGCACCAGGGAACACAATTGTAATAATACCATCTTCCTGTGATCTGTCAATAGCTCCAACACCATTAATATAGTAATTTGGAGCGAGCTGGATTCCGGCCGGAGTAACTCCATCATCTTGATAAGAAATCACCTTGTTATAGTACCACAAATTCACAGGATCACCAAAGTTGAATGGATGAACGAACCAAATATTCGGCGCTCCCGTGTCATAAGGTATACCGGTATCGAAAATGTCGAACAGCACAAGGCCATCCTTATCCACTTTGAACTCTGCCTTTGTCGATTTCAAAACCTCGCCTGATTTAAGGAGGCGCAAAGATAAATATTCATCACTCTTCGGGCTATACAAAGCATATTCCTCACCCTCTTTCTCCGGATCAGGATACCTCATATAAATTCTATATTTCGTCTTGTCCAGATCATTCTGATGTATGATCACATTCTCAGGAGCATCGAAATTAAAGACCCCATGTTCCACCCAAGTTCCGACACCAAGGTTATTCCACTTTTCACGGAGAACCTTTACGTCGATGGATATAGGATTACTGTTATACTTGGACGCATATGCAGGATCTTCGATAGTCAAAGATGCAAGATAAGTATTACCGATACCTATTCCGTCGAAAGTAACGTCAATGGTGGTTTCAGCCTGTCCATCCTTGAACGTAATAGGAGCAAACTTGAAAAGCTTGCTTGTATCAGCCACGGTCACCGGCACCGTTATCTCACCTTCAGAATTCTTACGCATTACGGTGATTTTCGTGGAAGTCGGCTCCGCAGGGTCCAAGACCAGTTTTACCGCTTTGTCCTGTGCCGGGAAATATACCCCATAGCATCCGTCCAAATCTTTTTCACCCGGTTCGACCTTCTCCTCTTGACATGCAGCCAGGACAAGAGTCAAAGATGAAAGAAAAAGTATGTTTCTAAATAACTTGTTCATAATGTCAGAATTTTAATATTAATCCGTAACGCCATCTCTAAGTTCAGGATTCTGGTCCTGTACAGGAAGAGAGCCTTCATTGTTGTCCACAACCGCAAAGTTCGTATTGAGTTCACTGGTCGTAAACCTGAGAAGAAGCCACCCGTCGTCAGCTTTCATATTGAACCTGAACTTCGCAGGCATATTGGTGCTTTCGGCATTATCATGGAATCTTACGAGAGGTTTATTGAGACGTCTCGCATCTGAGCAGGCGAAGCCTTCACCCCAGAGTTCCACACGTCGCTGGAACCAAACCTCATCCTCGAATTTGCGGCCAGTCGCATTTACATTATAGTCCAGGTCCCTGTATGTCTTCACAAAGTCGCTGAGCACCTTCTTACCCTCTTCCTGCTGTCCGCTTCTGTAGAGTGCTTCCGCACGGATCAGCAACATCTCCTCGACACGCATAAACGGCCAATCCTCTTCATTAGTAGTTCCGCCAACAGTGTACATGCCGAATTTCACATTGGTATATGGCAGGAACGCAAGTTTGGTATTAGTGATTTCCAAATTAGCCAAGTCTTTTCCGGATTTGCCATCCCAAGAAATCTTGTCCAAAAGAGGAGAATAGAGGTCCTCATCTACCCACCAATTTTTACGCACGTCGGTGGCAGGGATCTTATTATAAAGCAACGTATTGCACCGCGCATAATTCTGAGTGGCCGCCGCATAAGAGACTCCCGACAAAGAACGGAGCCAAGCGCTGGAAGTCGCGGTAGTAAACCTTTGTGCCTGATCTACCGTCATATCATATCCCCAAATCCAGTTATGCTCCGCAATTTTGTAAAAAGACGGAACAGAAACCTCCTCGATGGTAGCCGGAGTATATCCTACAGCTGCCTTTTCTGCATCAGATGCAGCTTCAGCCCACATTCCCATATCCAGATATGCTCTTGCACGAAGGCCATAGGCAACCTGCTGGTCAATCTTCGATTTGTCCGGTCTCTTATATCCATCGAGCTTTTCAATTGCGTATGTAAGATCACCCACAATAAGTTTATATACCTTTTCCACGGTTGCTCTCGGATTGTTTGCAAAATCCGTAGTCGCTTCAGTTACAATCGGAACGCAAGGCTTATCTTTTGCTACCTGATAATTGAACTGATAATACGGAGCAAGGTTCAAATACGTGAATGCTCTCACGGCTTTAGCCTGTGCGATATTGTAGTAAACTTCTTTCGGGGTATTCTCAGTTACAGCATACGAAGAAATGACGGTATTGGCAAGAGCAATTTCATTATATGCAGCAGAATATCTGATGAACGGATTGGCATAGTCCGCATTTCGGGAAGTGTAGTCCCCACAAACGCTGAACCAGTTATAACCGGTATCAGGAAGCACCAGGTCTGCTCCCTCGGCATCATTGGAAAACGCCATCATGATGAATCCAAAATCATCAGGACGCGCACTATTCCACAAGTCCAAACTAAGTGGCTGTCCAAGCTTCACATACATTCCGGAGAAAGAAGCTTCTGCTCTTTCCGGAAGGATGGTGTTGATTTCCTTCACCTGTTCAGACAAGAGGGTCCCGCCCTGCGGCTGCAGGTTGTCAATATCCGAGCAGGAAGCCAATGTCAATGCTGCGGCCGTAAATATTGTATATCTTAAGATTTTCATATTACTTCTCCTTTTTTTATAATGTAAGTGTAATACCTCCGGTGATATTCCTCATTGCAGAGTATGAACCGCTGTTAAGACCCGATCCCGAAGTGAAACTGCCAAGCCCCATAGAGTAGCGTGGGTCGACACCCTTACGGGCCGCAAACACCGCAAGATTGTCACCGGTAACATAAATACGGAGACTTTCAATCTTGATGGCATTTGTCCATTTCTTAGGGAATGTGTATCCGAGAGTAACATTATTTATGCTCAGATAATTTGAGCTGATAAGATACTTGTCGATAGCGGATTGACCTTCAGCTGTGCTGCCGTCAAGACGAGGAATGTCAGTGTCGGTGTTTTCAGGTGTCCATGCTTTCAGAGCATCTTTGTGCCATGCAATACCGGCACCTGAAGATGTATGCATAAGTGCCTGATATGTACCGTCATAGTACCTTCCTCCCAACTGATAAGACAGCTGCACAGAGAAATCAAAGCCAAAAGCATTCAATGAAGTACCGATTCCGCCGTAGAGTTTAGGAAGAACGGTGCCGCACTCCAGCTGAGTTGCCTTATCGAAATCTGTAGTAGTCTGCATTGTCTCATTTCCATCTTTGTCAGTAACGGTCTGGTAATACATTGACTTACCCGTTTCCTTATCGATACCGGCAAATTTGTACATATATGCGTCATACAGAGAACCACCGATTTTATAGATAAAGTTACTTCCTTTTATGCCTTCCTCTGAAACGCTGTCATCCAAAGAAAGAATCTTGTTCTTATAGTGGCTGAAGTTGGCATTCCATGTCCAGGACACGTTCTTGGTATTGATAATCTTGCCGTCGAGAGATATTTCCGCACCATAGTTTCTGATAGAACCTACGTTGACCGGATAAGAACCTGTAGGGTTACCCGCAGAAAGCGGCACGTCCTTGTTATAAAGGAGATCCGAGGTCTTGCGGTTGAAGTATTCTATGGTACCGTTCAAATAGCCATTGAAAAGTTCGAAATCAAAACCTATGTTAAAGGAGTGTGAAGACTCCCAAGTAAGTTCTTCATTACCCTTGTACGAGAGGGACAATGAGTACTCTTTGGTTTCTTCATTATAAGAGTGTTTGTACTGGTCCGAATAAGGGAAATATGAACCAAGGTCGTCATTTCCTTGAATACCGTAACTAGCCTTGAATTTCAGCATGTTGACCCATGACGCATCACTCATGAAAGATTCCTTGGAGATAAGCCATGCAGCACCTACGCTACCGAAATTGCCCCAACGGTGTCCCGGAGCGAAACGGGAAGAAGCGTCACGTCTGTAAGACGCACTGAGGAAATAACGTCCGTCATAATCGTACTGCGCACGTGACAGGACACCTTCTGTCATATAATCAGAAGTCGAAGAATTCACTATACGATTTTTGGTACCGTCAGCATTGTCCAACTCACCGATGAGCGGGCTGAAGAGATGGTCATTTGAACCAGAGAAAGATTGAGCTTTGAGTTTGTACATTTCAAATCCGGCAAGAATATTGAAATTATGCCTGCTTCCTCCGAAATCCGTCTTATATTCAGCAAGATACTGAGTATTGACAGTGAACAATCTGACATTTTTCACATATACCGCACCGTCAACAGAGCTTGAAGAGCCAAATGGACTGTAAAGAGTATTCGCTCTGGAATTATCGCTCATGAAACCGATATTTGCAGTCAGTGAGAGACCTTTCACAGGGGTTATAACGCCACCGATCTTACCGGTCAGCACATCATTGTAGATTTTTCTCTTGTCCACCTCGTTGTCACGTACTGCATTTCCGACGAATGCAGGACGATTGAAATTGGTCTGATTCGCATC
>ULOP01009243.1_pt1 | contig 40932 bp, 33 predicted proteins | sample 1952681 | NCBI WGS metagenome assembly ULOP01 (sample SAMEA4835606, study PRJEB28245) | human gut metagenome | biome: gut microbiome; material: fecal sample | place: Denmark | collected 2008
GACATGAAGAATTCGAACTATGACCTTTCCGAGTGGGGCGGCTTCGTGGGCGAGTTCCCTAAACGTCTCCTGTACTGGGACAAGCTTGAATATCTGCGCCTGTCATACAACTACATCTACGGAAAACTTCCTGACATGAAGGATTATGACAAGGTTTATACGGAGGAGGATATACGTGCGGCCAATGACACTCTTCCTGACGGAAAGAACAATCCTGCCCACTACAGCCTTATCGGCAAGCCTAAGGTCTTGCCTAACCTGAAGTTCTTCGGAATCAACCTCAATGTCCTTGAAGGTGAGCTTCCTGAATGGATTCTCTATCATCCGCATCTTATGGAGTGGGATCCTGAGACCATCGTTTTCAATCAGTCCGGAGATATCAACAATTTCGAGGGCAAGAGGCCTGGTTTCACCAATGTTCCTGAGAATATGAACTACTATTATGAGGCATATCCGCTCAAGAAACCGGCGGATTATGTGGAGGACAAGTAAAGAGCGGTTATGAAAATGAAGTACAGATATATATTCATTGCACTGGCAATGGCTGCGGGACTTTCTGCCTGCAACGAGAAGGAAGTGGTGAAGCCTGTCGGCGGTGAGGCCGCTCGTGCTGTCATCGTGAACAGCCCGGACGGGGCGCAGGATGGCGAGATCATGGTCAAGTTCCGTCCTGAAGTGTCCGGTCTGCTCGACCAGGCATGTGCTACCAAGGCCGGCGGACGTGCCAATGTGTTGGAAACCACCGGTATACATTCAGTGGACGAATTGCTGTCATATCTTGGCGGTTGCACATTGGAAAGAGTGTTCCCGTACAATGGAAAGACTGAAGAAAAGACCAGGAAATCCGGTCTTCACCTGTGGTATGTAGTAAGATTTTCTCCTGATGCTGACGTGAAGGATGTCGCAGAGCGTCTTGCGTCTCTCGGTGAACTTTCCACCGTCGAGTACAGTAAAGAGCTGAAGCGCACTTCTACGGCCAAGGCTGTTCCGCTTTCCTCTTACAAGGCTCTCGCGTCAGGTTATTTCAATGATCCTGAGTCCGGATACCAGTGGAATTACAGCAACTCCGGTTCGCTTCCGGGAGGTGACGAGATCAATCATCTTGTCGCTGGTCTTGATGCAGGATGTGTCGAGGCATGGAAGAAATGCACCGGAGATGAATCCATCATCGTGGCCGTCATGGATGAGGGCGTGATGTGGAGTCATCCTGATCTGGTTGACAACATGTGGACCAACCCGGATGAGGTTTACCTTTCCGGCAAGGACAATGACGGAAACGGCTATGCCGGTGATGTCCACGGATATAACTTCGTGCATAACAGCGGTATCGTCACATGGAACGATGTCAATGACACAGGCCACGGAACACATGTGGCCGGAATCATTGCCGCAGCCAACAACAACGGCATCGGCGTGAGCGGTATCGCCGGCGGTGACAAGGCGAAGGGCGATAAGGGCGTCAAGATAATGTCCCTTCAGATTTTCGCCGGAAGCGGCGGCGTGACCATCCCTAATGAGGTCCGCGCCATCAAATATGCTGCTGACAACGGCGCCGTGATTCTCCAGTGCAGCTGGGGCTATAACTCGGCATTGTCAGATCCGTTCAATTATACTCCGACCAAGTATTACGATGACGAAGATTTCGAGAAAGCCCAGCCGCTGGAGAAAGAGGCTTTCGAATATTTCATCCACAATGCAGGTTCTCCTGACGGTGTGATCGACGGCGGTCTCGTGATTTTCGCCTCCGGCAATGAGTATGCTGCAATGGCTTCATATCCTGGAGCTTACAGGGATTTCATCTCGGTGGCTTCCGTATGTGGCGACTTCACTCCGTCCACCTATACCAATTTCGGCCCCGGCACTGACATCGCTGCTCCAGGCGGAGATACCGATTATCACGGCGCGAAAGGCGGCATCTTGTCGACATTGACCCCTGAGGCCAGCAACGGAAAGGGATACGGCTATATGGAGGGAACTTCCATGGCTTGCCCTCACGTTTCCGGTGTGGCTGCTCTCGGACTTTCTTATGCTGCGAAACTCCACAAGCATTTCAGCGCGGAGCAATATCGTGAACTGCTGAAGAAGTCCGTAAGTGACATCGACTCGCATCTTACCGGCAAGAAACAGTATAATTATCTCAATGCCACCCTAGGCAACACTTGTCCGGAGATTGTGGACCTGGAAGGCCGCTACAAGGGCAAGATGGGTTCCGGCGTCATCAATGCCGCGACTCTCCTGCGCAATATCGAGGACAATGCCAATGGAGTTCCGATGAAGCTTACCAACGTGTATGTCGCTCCGGGCGAGCTCTGTACTAAGGATGTACGTCGTTCATTCAAGAACGGGGAGACCACCACGTTTACCGTAAGTGTCGCTGATCCTACCGTTGCAGAGGCGACGGTAAATGGCGGAGTCATTACTTTCAAGGGCCTCAGGGAAGGCAGCACCACGTTCACGGTGTCTTCCGGCGCAAGTGAGAAGCAGACTGCTGCTATTACCGTGCGTAGAATTGCAGGCGGAACCGGTTGGCTGTAGCATTGTCATGGAATGAGGAGGAAGCTGCTCATATCTGCATTTTTGGTTTTTGCCGGAGTCGTGGCATCGGCACAGGGAATCATTGTCCCTGAACATGTCCTGGATTCCTTGGCATCGCCTGCCGTGCTGACTGACAGTCCTCTCAAGTTCCATTTTGCGAAGGCCGATATCGGGGATGTCCGCGAGGATGCATCGGCGGTTCCGGTCTCATTCGTTTTTGCCAATGCCGGCAAGTCTCCGGTTTCCATAACGAAGGTGACTTCGTCTTGCGGCTGTGTCACAGTGCTTTACGACTCGTCGCCCGTTGCTCCGGGAGCGGAGGGGAAGGTCAATGCCTTCTTCCATCCTGCCGGACGCATAGGATTCCAGGAGCGCACGTTGTACGTCTATATCGGCGGTTCGACGGTGCCTGCGGCCAAACTGTCGCTGCTCGTGAATGTCCTTCCGGGTTCAATGCCTTCGGGTTTCAATGTGAAGATCGGCCCGCTTGCGTGCAAGCGCAATGAGGTTGTTTTCAATGTTTCCTCATCTGATGAGCGTGTCGTGGAGAGGATAGCCTGCGTGAACACCGGAACGAAAGCATTGACATTGAGCGTCTTGCCGGGATTTTGTCCGGTCTGGCTGAAGTTCAGGACGGATCCTGCGGTGATCGCGCCTTCCGGAGAGGGGGACATTGTCCTGACATTGGACCGGAGCGCGTTGCCTGATTCGGAGGGGAGTGCGTCGGTTGTTCTGGACGGTATCGATGCGAAGCCTTCGCAGAGAACATTGGTTTTGAAATATAAAGTTGATTGATTATTTTTAAGGATATGAAATTTTTTAATGCAATATTTGCTGTGCTTGCTGCGTCTGCGGTGATGTGCTCATGTGAAAAGGATCACACCTATGAGGATAACACTGATCCGGAGATCGCGCTGTACCAGATTACCGGCACATGGAAGCTGGAGAGCTGGAGCTATGGTCAGATTCCGGAGGGCGTGTACAGCTACATTGTGCTTGACAGCAAGGAGAATACGTTCGAAATCTATCAGAATGTCGATTCTCCGTATTCCCGTCATCTGACCGGCAATTTTTCTCTTGTTTACAAGGAGGACAAGGGTCAGAACATCATCAGCGGATGGTATGATCATGATTCAGGCTTCTGGGCATCCGACTATATCGTGACGACGGTGACGGCTGATTCCATGACATGGATTTCCACCGGCACCACTTCCGGTCCGCAGACGGTTTCCACCAAGACAACCCAGGTGCCGAATCGCGACATCTGCGTTTATCGCCGCTGTGATTCCATTCCGGAAGACATTCTGGCAGGCAAGAATTAATTTTTATTGCTATGATAGGATTTGTTATTTGGATTATAGGCGTGGTCCTTACCATCAAGGCCGCCGTCGAAATCTGGAATCTCAATGTTGACCCGGTCAAGAAGATCGTCGTCATCGTATTGCTCGTCCTCACCAGCTGGATCGGCATCGCCGTCTACTACCTGGTAGCGAAGGATAAACTCGCCACGTGGCTGAAGTAGTTGAGGTTTCGCAAGTAACCTTTTGTCACGCCCCGTCACCCTTCCCGGTGGTGGGGCGGTGAATTTTTTACGCGTTCCGGCGAGTTCTGGGGTTGATTGGCCCCGACATGGAGCCGCGAGGTCTTTGGTGTCCCGGATGCCTGGTCTCACGAGATAACATGGGGGCAGCGGTTATCCTCGTCGGGCCGAGGAGAGCCCTTTCCTACAGCTCACCGCAGGCCCGGCGGGAGATAACCGCGCGATACAGAAGGTGTGGTGCGTAAATCGTTGGCTATTAGATAGTACGCTGTTTTCAGAGTTGATGTTTTGCTAACTCTGAAAACAGCTAATTCGTTATAAAACAAAGACTTATGCTCCACGCCCCATGTTGGCTTTTTCATACGCCCCGGCGGAGGTGGAGCCTCTGGAGGTTCGCTTCGCTCATCCCGTCAGGCTGTCGCCTGCCACCCATTCACAAGGTCATGGGCGACCATGCCTCCAGAGACTCCACCTCCGCCGGGGCTTCATTCGCCACATGGTCTTTCCCGATGGTTTTTCCGTCACATGAGCCTCCAGCCATGCATGCCACACGATCTCGGCACTCTTTCTGATGCGATGGGTAACCATGGGAATGCTTTCAACCCTGGAGACGCTTACCGCGGTGGCGGGACGCGGCCACGCTGTGGGTTTGCAAGGGGTTGATTTGCAAGGGGTTATATAATAAGGGCGTGGAAATGTGGCCAAAAAATGGCTGCGTTTCCACGCCCTTGTTAAATTGCTATCTGATTATCAGTGAGTTACGGATTTACCCGTGGCTGCGTCCCGACTGGCGTTTTGGATGCTGAATTCACATCCGCAGTAGAGCTGGTTGTAGAAGCCGTGCTCGCGGATGATTTCGTTCCGGCGCTCCTGGAGGCCGCCTTTGCGCCAGTTCATGTCCCACCATGTCACGTCGGGGAAGAGGCTGCATGCGTAGAAGCCGGCGGCGTTTACCTGGTTGAGGTTTTTCCAGCGGGAGGAGGCCAATGTCGTCGTGAGGACGTCGAAACCATGCTCCTGGGCATATCTTGCGGCACGCTCCAGGCGGAAACGGAAACACATCATGCAGCGGGAGCCACGTTCGGGTTCATGCTCAAGACCATGTATGGCGTGATGCCAATGCTCATGGTCATAGCTATCATTGATGATGTCCAGGCCGGTTTCTTCAGCGTAGCGGATGCATTCGTTCAGGCGTCTGTCGTATTCGCTTTCTGGAAAAATATTCGAATTGCTGTAGAAAATGGTCGGTCTAATGCCATGATTTACAAGGCATTCCACTATGGCTGACGAACATGGTGCGCAGCAGGCATGGAGCAATATCCTGCTGCCCGGCGGCGTTACTTCCAATGTGTGTTTCACTCTCTTCTGCATGACGCAAATTTAACCATATTTAGCGATTGTGGAAAATTTTGCCGGGCAGTAACTTTGCAACATTGGATTGAGATTATAAGCCATATAGTGTTTATGAATGAATCTGTTTGAACTTTGTAAATAGATTCTTGTGTGAATCCTTTTGATTGTTGTTGAAAGCGGTCTCCTGTGAAGGACGCCGCTTTTAGTAATATATTATAACTACCGGTTATTCGGTTTTTTACTATATTTGCCAGATGACGCGGCACGTAAGCAGGCGTCAAGGCTACCAAGACGGAAAGCTGTTAAACGAAAACATTGACAAGAAATATGACACTTAACGACAGACATAGAGGGAAAATTTTCTCTATCGGGATGAAGATGGCGGAAGTGCCGGACGCTGACCATAGGCTTCTGGGCGTGATCCGCAGGCTGGGACTGAACTTCGGATTCGGCGAGAAAACCGTCGGTGAAGTATGTGACGAAGCCGGCGTCAATCCGCATACATTGTTGCTTATCAGCAAGATATACGCGTATGACGGATATGTTCCTTCTGCTGAAGAACTCTCACGCAGCAGTATGCGGGACATCCTTACCTATCTCCACAACTCACACGACTTCTACATTGACATAGCCCTGGAATCATTGGACAAGGCTATTCATGCGATGATGAACACGTGCGACGAGAAACACTACAAGATTCTCATGCGCTTCTACGGCGGCTATCGTGACGAAATCCTGAAACACTTCGAATACGAAGAGAAAACGGTATTCCCGTACGTCAGGGCGATTGACGAAGGGAAAACCACCGAGGGCTATGGCATCGAACAATACGAGGAAAACCATTCTGACGTCGACGAAAAACTGAACGACCTGAAAAACATTGTCATGAAATATCTCCCGCAGGACTGTGACAATAACTTGATACAGAAGGTGTTGAATTGCCTTTATTCTCTGGAGGACGACCTTGGCAAGCACACATATATAGAAGACGAAATATTGGTTCCAATGGCGGCTGCACGCGAAAAGGAACTTGGGCATCAGAACGCTTGGACGCGCTGAACGATATGAGAGAAACTATAAAACGAATATTGATAATAGAACCCTCAGTGATTGTGGCTGAGGGAGTTAGATATATTGTCGACAACCTCGCCGAGTATACGGTCACCGGTATTTTGCAGGACCTCGGCGAAGACATGGAAATCACCCTTGATGACTATGATGCGGACCTGTTGGTCGTGGACCCCGCAATCTTCGACATCCGGACGCGCACCGGCGGAAAAGACCTTATAAAAACCGGAATCAATGTCCCCGTAATCGCGCTCATCACGAACGCCATGGACGCGAGCCTCATCTCCGCCTATGACGGAGCAATCTACCTTACCGACAAGTCGGACGAAATCGAGCAGAAACTGTCTGCGACAATGCGTGCGAATCCTTCCGACCAGCGTGGCGACGGTGAGGAACTGTCCGCCAGGGAGAAAGAAATTCTGGTCTGCGTGGCGAAAGGTATGCTTAACAAGGAGATAGCCGACCATTTCAACATCTCCATATATACTGTGATAACCCATAGGAAGAACATTACCAGAAAGACGGGAATAAAGACTGTGGCAGGTCTCACGGTCTATGCGCTCCTTAACAATCTCATCGACATGAACACGATGTAATAAAATCTCTGCAAGATGATGAATATCAATGGAATAATAGTGGGCGCCGCGACGTTCCTCATAATCGGAATCTGTCACCCGCTCGTGATAAGGGCTGAATACTACATCGGAAAGAAATCCTGGTGGGGCTTTCTGGCCGGAGGCATTGTCCTGGCTGCGGTTTCGCTGATGATCCGCGACAATACATTGTCAACGATCGTGGGTGCCGGGGCCTTTTCATTTTTCTGGGGAATCGGGGAAGTGATTGCTCAAGAGAAACGGGTGCTCAAGGGATGGTTCCCCGAGAATCCCAAGCGGCATGAATATTACGAAAAACTCAGGAAACGCACAGATGATTCCGAATAGACATGTCGCGTATCTGCTTTCCGTGGTCCTGATGGTGGCTGCGGCATTGCCTTCGGCGGCGTCCGGAAATTACCGGAAACAGCTGAAAGTGCTGGATGATGCCATACGGAACCAGGCCAAGTATCATGAAGCCGCGGAAGAAAAAATACGCGGTCTGGTGACCGAAATGAAGGCCGCATCGTCCGATTCGATGAAATGGGTGCTGGCTGACAAACTCTTCAAGGAATACCACCATTACAGTTTGGATTCCATGGCCAAGTATCAGAGGGAGATGGAGTTGCATGCGGTGACGCATGAGCAGAAGACATTGTCCTTGTGCGCGAAGATCAGGGTCCTGCTCACACTTAATCAAGCGGACATGGCAGACGAAGTGCTGAACTCCATTTCGCTGGATGAATTGCCGAACCGGAGAGTCCGGCTGGACTATTTCCGCTGCCGGATATTGGTGAACTCCTCACTTGCGGATGATGCTTCCGGCGAGGAGGAACGTAACCGGTATCAGGAAATCGTGAGGCAGGAACGCCTGGCATATATGCAGTTCGACTCCACTTCCTTCTACTCCAAGCGGCTGATGTCCATGTTCTACAGGGATAACGGCAATGTGAAGAAGGCATTGGAAATACTGCTGGACCTTTATCCGCGGCAGAAAGACGAACACAACAAGGCTTCGGTAGCGTACAATATCTCCAAGCTTTATGAATTGGCGGGCGACAAAGACAGCCGCTTCACGTGGCTCGTCCGTAGCGCTGTCCATGATTTTCAGAATGCGGAACGCGCGTATATGTCTCTGTATGAGATAGCTGTGATTCTATATGAACATGGGGAATACGCGAAAGCCGAGCAATACATCAACAAGAATCTGATGGATGTGATGGCAGGCGGCTACAGCAACCGGTTCTACAACTCAGGAAAAGCCAAGTTGATCATCGCAGATGCTGCGGGCAATGCTGCCAGAAACAGGGTTCGCTGGCTCGCTGCCGTGACAGGTGTGATCATGCTCCTGCTCATCTCCATCCTGATGCTCCTGCGCCGCGAAGTCCGGCTACGTAAGCAGCTGAAACTGACGAACAAGGAACTGCTGGATGCCAACAAAATCAAGAACAGCTACGTGTTCCGCTACATGGAACTCTCCGTAGGCTACATTGACCGTATCGCCGAAACTAGGACGGAAATCCGGTCCATTGCCAAGAATGAGGGCCTGGAAGCCGTCATGCGGAACCTCAAGTCACCGTCCGTGATGTACCGCGAATACGACGCATTCTACCGCATCTTCGACGAAACATTCCTCGGACTCTATCCGGATTTCGTCACCAAGGTCAATGCCCTCCTGCAGGAAGAGGGCCGGTTCAATGTCGAGCCGGGAGTGTTGACCACGGAACTCCGCGTCCTGGCAGCCATCCGAATCGGCATAACGGAGAGCGGAAAAATTGCCAAATTCCTGAAATGCTCCCCGAATACCGTCTACACTTACCGCACCAAATTGAAGCGTCTGGCGCTATGCCCTAAAGACGATTTCGAGACTGAAATTGCTCGGATTTGACATAAAAATCTTCGCTTAATCTATATATTAAACGATACAAAAGCCAATACGTTACAAGTGTAATATATTGATGAATAAGGGATTACGATTTTAAAGCATCTATATTCAGTCCATATCCGTCTATATTCGACAAACCACCTATTTTCAGTTAGCCCGAGAATCCTCAAATTTGTGTTACCGAATTTTTTAATAACACACGTATGAGGATTCGTATATTTCTGTTAACGATTATCTGCACTTTGCTCGGGGCAGCCTATGCGGGAGCCCAGGGACAAGGCGGCAGAGTAACCATCACGGGAACCGTCGTGGACAACAACGGCGAACCGCTTCCGGGAGCATTTGTTCTCGTAACCGGAACGACTGATGGGACCAGCACGGATGCTGACGGCAAGTTCTCCATAAACGCTCAAGCCGGCAGTGTGCTTGAAATCCAGTTTCTTGGTTATGAAACCAAAAAAGTAACTGTGCCGAAAGACAGGCGGAACATCTCCGTCGCATTGATGCCTGACAAGAATCTGACTCTGAATGAATCGGTTACCATTGCCTATGGCTCGGTCCGTAAACAGGACCTTACAGGATCGGTAACCAATGTGAAGATGGGCGACATCAAGGATGCACCTGTCCTTTCTGTGGACCAGGCGCTGCAGGGCCGTATTGCCGGAGCTGACATCATGACCACTTCCGGTGAACCGGGAGCCTCCACATCCATCCGTATCCGTGGAACCCGCTCCATCATTGCATCGAATGAACCGCTCATTGTCGTAGACGGCGTCATGGATGCGGTATCTGACCTTGGCGACCTGAACTCGGCTGACATTGAGTCGATTTCGGTCCTGAAAGATGCCTCATCCACAGCGATTTACGGTTCTCGCGGTTCTAATGGCGTCATCATTGTCACGACCAAACGCGGCGACAGCGACAAGCCGAGGATTGTCTTCAAGGCGGAAGCCGGCGTCAGCCAACTGCCTAAGAAACTCGACGTGATGAAAGGCTATGAATATGCGCAGTACCGAAATGACATTGCATATTTCACCACCGGCAACACCGATGCAGTCGAAGGCGCGCCGCTTTCGAAATACCCTTACAAGGATCCGCTTTCATACGGTGACGGCACGGATTGGCTCGGCTCTGTTACCAGAACCGCTGTGTATCAGAACTATAACCTTTCCGTTTCGGGCGGAAACAAGAAGAGTTCATACTATATGTCATTCGGTTACAATGACACCGAGGGCATCATCAAGAACAGCGGCCAGACACGTTATTCAGGCCGTCTGAATCTGGACAAGCAGCTCTTCAAATGGATGCGCGCCGGATACAAGGGCTCGTACACATACCGCCATCAGGACAAGAACCTTGCAGCCATCGGCGGTACCAGCACCCGCTCCACCATATACCTCAGCCCGCTGCTTAACAAGAATGACTACTACATCACTGACGATGAGGACAATGTGACCACCACATATAACCCTCCGACAGCGCTGGTGGCACTCAAGACGAACTATGAAAACAAGATTGCCACGAACCATTCCGTTTACGTGGAAATCGAGCCTGTGAAAAACCTGAAGCTGCGTTCAACGAATTCCTATTACAGCTATCAGTCGCATGCGTTCACTTACAACCCGAGCACTCTTCCGGCCAAGAATCCGGGAGAAGGCGGCGACGCTGCGAGAACTGAAAGGGACGACATGACGCTCTCCAGTGAAAACACATTGACCTGGAACATCAGCAAGAAGAAGCACAAATTCGATGTACTGGGCGGTTTTACGGCTTACTCCTACAGGTCCAACATATTGGGACTCAGCGGCTCAGGCTATATGGTGGACGATGTGAAATGGAACAATATGGCAGGCGTCACGGACAAGAACACCCTCGTGCCGAGTTCCTCATACGTCTCGACCACCAAGATGTCCTTCCTCGCACGTGCGAACTACAATTACAAGTCGAAATACTACATTACGGTCACCGGACGTGCCGACGGCGCTTCCAACTTCGCTGCCAACAACAAATGGGGATTCTTCCCTTCAGCAGCATTGAAATGGAACATCAAGAAGGAAAACTTCCTGAAATCCGTGGATTGGCTGGACGAACTTTCGCTCCGTGCAAGTGCAGGCCGTACCGGCAATGACGCTGTGGCTGCCTACAGGAGTCTCGAACGTCTTTCGACGAATTCCAAGGGATATATCTTCGGCGGAAGCCAGGAAGCGGCATATTACAGAGGCCAGCTGCCTAGTCCTGACCTGACATGGGAAAAGACTGACCTGTACAATGTCGCTCTCGACATGTCCTTCCTGAACAGCAGGATGAACATCACGGCTGAGGCGTATATGGCGAAGACCCGTGACCTCCTCATGGAAGTGCAGGTGGCATCCCAGACCGGTTACGACTCCCATTTCGTGAATCTCGGAAACACATCCAACTACGGACTCGAATTCTCACTCGAAAGCCGCAACATCGTGAAAAGGAACTTCACCTGGACCACCAATTTCACATTGTCCCACAACAAGCAGAATGTGGACAATATCGGTACGTCGGAGTATGTTTCCGTGGCTGATTCAGGCGGAAACAACCCGTTCATGATGCATGGTTTCGTGAAGGGCTATCCTCTGAATGCGCTCTGGGGCTTCCGCTATGCCGGCGTTTGGCACAATGTCCAGGAATTCGAGCGCAACGAGGTTACACACGCCTACACCTCTGCATCCGTGATTACCTCCGACAAATACGCCACGAACCTCGGAACTCCGCGTTACTATGATATGAACAATGATGGCACACTCGACCAGAAAGACCTTGTCTATCTCGGGAATGCCGATCCATACATCTACGGAGGACTTCAGAACTCGTTCACTATCGGGAACTTCAAGCTCGGCGTTTATGTCGCCTATTCATTCGGCGGAAAGATCTACAACTACTCGGAACTCTACATGGCCGGCGGAAACACCACGAACCAGTACCGCTACATGGTGAACTCCTGGCATCCGATCCGCAACCCGGAATCCGACTATCCTAGGGCAGGCGGTTCAATGACCAAGGACGTTCCTAGCGACAGGATGGTCTACGACGCCTCTTATGTCAGGCTGAAAAACGTATCGTTCGGTTACACCTTCGACCTCTCGAAGAAAATCAACTGGCTGCGTGACCTCACATTGAACCTCAGCGGCGAGAACCTCCTTCTCTGGAAGAAATACAACGGATTCGACCCGGACGTATCATCCTCTGGAGACTCTTCTACATTGAGAAGACTTGACATGGGCGCATATCCGAAGGCCCGCACCGTCGTCTTCAGCATACAGTTAAGATATTAATACTCACGGAAATGAAACTTAAACATATATTTATCATGTCAGTGGCCCTCTGCACGCTCTCCGCATGCAGTCTGGAGGAAGATTCGTCCTCATTCGCCACTTCCGCCAATTTCTACAAGAATGTGCAGCAGTGCAGGGCGGCATTGAATACATGTTATATTCCGATGACATACATGTATTCCTACAAGATGATGCTTGCCACTGAATGCGTCACGGACCTGGCATATTCACGTTCCGCCACACAGGACGCGCAGCTGGACATTTCTCCGGCCAATCCGCGTTTCGGTGCCGATGTATGGAAGCAGGGCTATCTGGGCGTGCGCTATTGCAACGGTGCCATAACCGGAATCGAAAATTCCAGCCTCAGCGACACTGAAAAGGCACCGCTGGTAGCTGAAGGCAAGATAATGCGCGCGTTCTACTATTGGCTCATGACCTCGTTCTTCGGCGACATCCCGTTCTACACCGACGATGTTTCAGACGAGGCAATGCTTGAGAAAGTGGCGAAGCTGCCGAGAATGTCCGCTGTCGGGACCCGGGACTGGCTCATCAAGGATTTGCAGGAATGTCTGCCGTCAATGTCACAGGTCCGTTCCTCCGAAATCACCGACAACAGGGCAGGCGCGGCAGTCGGCTACATGCTGATTTCCAAGTTGGCGCAATGGAACGGAGAATGGCAGGTCTCACTGGACGCCTGCAAGAAACTGGAAGAAATCTATGGCGATCTTCAGCAATATCCGCTTACCGACATTCCGTTCAGAATGAAGAACACCCCGGAGTCGATTCTCGAAGTGCAGCATGCGTATTCCGCTGGAGGACTGGAGTATACGTCCAATGTCGCCTGCCTCTGCATGCCATATAAGAGAAGCGGCAACAAATACGACGGCGTGGTAATCGAAGAACTCGGTGACAATACCACCGTATATGCTCCGGCCCAGGCGAACAACTACCTCGTGAACAACCTTCTGGCGGAAGAGAACAATGACAAGAGACGTCCGATGTCCATCGTGAGGGAATGGAACGGCCAGACATTCAATTCCATGAAGAATACCACGACCACGGCGTTCTTCGGTCCGAAGTTCTGGTGTCCGAACATGCAGGCGAACAATGACTACAACAACTACAAAGTCTTCCGTTATGCCGATGCAATCCTGATGATTGCGGAAGCGCATTGCATGCTCCAGGATGATATGGACGAAGCACTCAAGTATCTGAATATGACGAAGGAACGTGCCGGTGTGAGACTCTTCACCAAACGTTCCTGGAAGAAGATCATGGAGGAAATCCAGGCGGAGAGGGGCAGGGAACTCTTCGGCGAATTCCAGCGCAAGTTCGACCTCGTGAGATGGGGGACATGGTATGAGCGCACCGAATCCGAAACCAGATCCGTGGCCCTCAAGACCAACATCCTTCCTTGTCACAGATACTATCCGATACCTGCCACGCAGGTCGCTTATTCCGGCTATGCCCTGGACAACAAGGAGTATGAAAATTATGGACTATAATTGAAAACAAATGATCATGAAAACTATATCTATATTCAAGAAAATGTTGGGCGTGGCCGCTGCAGCTGCCGCCATGCTGATGGCCGGATGTCAGGAGGAAAAGGAATCTCCTACCCTTATGTCATTGGCTGTCAATGATACTACGATGAACGTCACGGCGAAAGCCGGCTCGGAACACGTCCTGGTCTATTCCAAGAGCCGCTGGAAAGTCGCTTTCGAAGAAGCTGCCGACTGGCTGACATTGGACAGGACCGAAGGCGAGGGCAATGGCGAATTCATTGTCAAATTCACTGAAAATGCGGGACTTATGCGTCGTGCGAAGCTCCTCATTTCCGCATCGGGCGTCGACAAGGTGATACCGTTTACCATAAACCAGGAAGGCGCGCTCGGAAATCCGAAACTCAGTTTCGCCGTTACCGAAAAGACCTACATCGCATGGGCGGTTTCCGATGCGCTCGAATTCAATGCCAATGTCCCTGAAGATGAAATCAAGGCTGTCGCATCCGAAGACTGGATTACGGATCTCAAGATAGAGGAAGGAAAATTGAATTTCAATGTTGCCGAAAACACTACCGGACAGGAGAGGACAGCGGCATTGTCATTGGAATACACCGACATTGACAAGAACGTTTATCGTGCGGTAGCCACTATTTCGCAGACGGCTCAGGCCGGACATCTTGTCCTGGACGAGACGTCGATGACGGTGGAGGCTTACGAGGCTGTGAAATCTGTTCCTTGGGACTGCGTCCTGGGTACGTTCATGCCGGCTCTTAAGCTCTCCGTGGAATACGAAGGCACTCAGTCTGACTGGATTACGGACCTTGTCGCTACGGAAGAAAACCTCACCTTCAAGGTGGCGGAGAATACCGTAAAGGCAGAGCGCAAGGCAGTCATCAAGGCGGAACTTGCCGAGAAAAATGTTGTTGCGACATTGAGCATCACGCAGATGCAGCCGTCCAAGCAGTACACCTTCGAGGAACTCCGCGGCTTGCTTGCCTCTGCCGGTGAATATACATTTGACGGCGACTGGTTCGAGGCTGTGGCTGTGGCAGATGCCGGAATGGAAAACATGGAGACCAATCCGATGACCGCTCCGGATGCCTACGATGCTGATGAATCCGCGAAGACCAATTACGTGCAGTCGGCGGACGGCAAATACGGCTTCCGTCTGAAGTTCGCTGCCGCTGCGGACAACACTCTCAAGAAAGGCGACAAAGTGAAGATTTCTCTCAATGGCCTTACGCTTGTCCGCGAGGATGCTCCAGTGCGCTACACTCTCAAAGGGCTGAATGCCAATGCTGTAGCGGTCGAGGAAAATGTAGCGGTCGCTGCGCGTAAGAAAACTGTCGGCGAACTTACAGATGACGATATATATACTTGGGTGACTCTCAAAGATGTGGAAATCGCATTCAGCTATGGAAGTTACAACAATATCAGAACTACATGGATTGACACCAAGTACCAGAATCTCGATTACAGGATTTTGAATGACAAGTCCGGAGCCAAGATCAATATGCTCGTGAACAGCGACACCAAGTGGTGGCTTACTGCCAATGGCGTTCCTAAGGGTTCCGGTGATATCTCCGGCGTCATTGTGAGCACGACTACGGAATTCCACGATGCCAAGCTTCTCGGAAAATATCAGATACGTCCTATGGAGCTGTCGGACATTGCATTAGGTGATACCGGATTCAGCGGCACACTTGTGGAATGGTTCTTCCCGGATGGTCCGGGCAACCATAAGGATGGCAATACTTTCCCTTCATCTTCCGGTACCGGCACTATGAGCAGTGACGCTGTAACAATCAATCAGACAGACTCTTATCTGAATTATGAAGGAAAGCCTGATTCGGCTGGAGACAGATTGCGCGGAATGCGTTATGACGGAACATGGTGGAAGGACGGTGCGGCCGGCAATTATGTGGCGTGGGAATTCTCCACCAAGGAATGCGTCGGCAAGAAACTCTATTTCGTGTTCTCTTCCGCTCTCGGGAAAACGACAGAGGACATTACCGGGCAGGCACCTGTGAACTGGAACCTGATGTATTCTGTCAATGGCGGGGAATACAAACTTGTCGAAAAAGTGTTCATCCGTCCGCTTCCTAAGAAAACTTCTGCCCTGATGTGCCTCCCGTCTGCACTTGACGAATACTGCATTGACCTGCCGGCGGAAATCGCAGGACAGGAAAAGGTTTCGCTCAGGCTTACCGCCGCAGATGATACCACCATTGATTTCGGTACAGGAGAGTACACGGCACACGTCACCTTCGTTCCGGACAAGAAGAACAAGGGTCAATACTTCCGTTTCGGTGCCGTTGCAGTCAAATATGTAAAATAATGGATATGAGACGATTGTCATATATTTTGCTAGCCGTTTCTTCAGCATGGGCCATGACGGCCTGCACTGAGGAAAAGGTGGAGAAATTCGAATTCAAGGAATTCGGAATATCCCAGTCTGAGATTCAATTCCCGGCGAAAATCGAATATTCCGACGGCAAGGTAGTCTCTGACCTGAAGAAGGAAATTCGAGTGCTTTCCAACCAGGAATGTGTCATATCATATGTCGACGGCATCGAGGCGAACTGGATGCGGATTCGTGATTTGGACACATATCAGGTCTGCAGGCAGATAGCGTTCGACGGCGATTGCAGTTTCCGTATCGAGTGTGACCAGAACGATGATTATGCACGTATGGTGAAACTCCTCGTGCAGACAAATAACCGCACCGACACCGTATATGTGAAGCAGCTCGGAAAACGTGAACCTTCCATAAAACTTGCATCCGGATCGCTTGTCCTGAATGGCAGCACCGCGGGCAACGGCGAGGTGGCATATACCTCCAATATCTCTGATTATCAGGACATCAAGTATCAGATATCCTATTCCGGAGGAGAAGGATGGATAGACGCGGTAAGCATCGACGATGACAAGGTGAAGCTGGATTACAAGGCTAACCCGTCATCGGACAACCTCCGCACAGCCTCCGTAAAGATCTACTATACAGACGGTTTCGGAACGGAATACGGCCAGACATTGTACGTTATCCAGAAGACCGGAAACGACGGCATCGGCAAGACGATGTCATTCGCGGACGTGCGCGCCATGGGCAAGGACGGGCAGACAGTGGAAATCAATGATTACCTTATCGTTGAGGGCTATGTGGTCAGCAACCGGGCCTCCGGCAATGTCGGCGAGAACGAGAAACTTTCATTGACCGCCTCGGACAATACTTCCTACAAGAAGAAATTCTACCTCGAAAGTCTCGACGGCAATTATGGCTTTCTCGTGCAGACTGCGACCGAAGAGGACAATGTCTTCACATTTGCTGACAAGGTGACGCTTCTTCTGAAGGGCACCTCATTGACCAAGGAAACGGACCCCGAGCGTTATGAAATCACCGGCCTTACATCCTCCAACATCGTCGGTCGTGAAACCGGATTCTCAAGCAATTTGCCTGAGCGCGAAAAATTTATCTCCGAGCTCACGGATGCTGATATCTATACTTATATTACGCTGAAAGACTGCGAGTTCGCGGTACGTAAAGGAGCATTGACACCGCTCAATGACGCATATACATTGTCCTCGGGCAAGGGTATGATTTCGAAATATCCGAGGCTCGTGCGCGACTCCGAAGGCAGCAGCATATACACTTATACGAACACCACTTGTCCGTACCGCAGGGACGGCGTGCGGCTCCCGTACGGGTCGGGAACATTGTCCGGCGTGATCGTGCATGAACTTTTCCCTAACTACGTATATGGGGACAATGATGATGAGGAACTTAGCGGAAATATCGGCCGCTACCAGATCCGTCACCAGTCTTATTCCGACATTGCCTTCGACAAGGAAAATTCGTTCTCCAATATTCTTGCGGAGTTCCGTTATGCTACTGGCTTCCGGACCGGGGAAAACGGCATGTCATATTTCAATGCCACTGACGGCCAGGCTTCCGCACGATTCTTCCATACATCAGGCGATGCCGTAACTAATTGTCCTTCAACATTCAACTATATCGGCTGGACAGGAACCAATTCAGGAGTCGCTCCGTTCAAGGGCCATATCGGTTTCGACAGCTCCATCGACCAGCCTCTCGGCTACTCGTTTGCGGACGGATATGTCTTCGACTATTCCGGTACGAACAGCGACGGCAAGGGCAAGGTCGCATCCAATAAGAAGAACACATACAATGGCGTGTCCGTGAAACTTTATGACGGCTGGATGTCGAAGACCTGGTGGAAAGGTGAAGATGCACCGGCTGAATCCTGGATCGTGGAATTCTCTACGAAAGACATTGCTGCACAGCACCTTTCGATGCAGTTTACATCGTACAGCGCCATAACCAGCAATGTGGGCAATGCTCCATATAACTGGACGGTTTCGTGGTCCGATACCTTCGACCTGAATGATGAATCCGTGTGGAAAAAGGTGGCGGACTATGTGGTTCCGGACGGCGTGCTGAACGGTCAGGAGCGCGAATGGCAGCTCCCTGCATTCAAGCAATACGATTTCGTCCTGCCTCTGGAAATGCTTGGCAAGGACAAGGTATATCTGCGTCTGCGCCCGGCAAGCAGAGTCTCCAACACCCTGTATTTCGGAGAGGGAACGGTGACTGACGGAACGAAATCCGGAAATGGTATCGACTACTTCGCTATAAGATATAACTGATTATGAGAAAGACATTTATAATAGCTGTGGCTTTTTTGGCAGTGATGTGCTCGAAAGCAGAAACCGAAAAACCGCAGACCGAAATATCCACACTTCCAGACGGCGGCAGGACTGTCATAAAAGTCATGTCTTCCAATGTGAGGAATGGTGAAAGTGATACAGGGGACTCCCTTTGGTGCAACCGGCGCAATGCTTATATCGCAATGCTGAGCGACACTCAGCCGGACATTGTCGGTATGCAGGAGGCCAAGGCCGAAACTGCCGCTGACATGGCGCTTCTGCCTGAGTATGAGGTCTTCCGCGTGGCTGAATATGACGGCTCGAACCCGACTGTGCTACAGGACCATCTTCCTCCTAACCTCATCATGTTCAGGAAGTCGCGTTTCGAGAAACTGGATGCCGGCGTCTTCTATTACAATGAAGAAGACCCCGGGAAGCCTGTCCATTATCCTTTCGGCGCTTCAGGATGGCAGGTCCGCGGCTGCGTATGGACTAAACTGAAGGTCAAGGCCAATGGCCAGATAATATATTTCTTCGACACGCATTTTACCCATGACCCGGAAGTCACGGATGCCGAGGGAAACAAGATCTTCAACATTGAACCTAGGCGTAAAGCATCGCAACTGATTGTCTCCCAGATAGAAAAGCTCGTCGGGGAACAGAAGGCGTCCGTCTTCGTGGTCGGCGATTTGAACTGCTCGCTCTATGACGGATCGACCAGAAACGGCGCCTACAGCCTGGAACCGCTTACGGAATACATGTGGTCTGCGCGAGACGAAGCGGCATACTATGACGGCGCTGTCAGCTTCAACGGATTCGACCTGACCTACAACAAGAAAATCGGAAACATCGACCATATTTTCTATCGCGGGGCGGAATCCATGGACTTCATCACGGTGAACGGCCATGATTATGGAAAGACATTCATTTCCGACCATTATCCTGTGACCTGTACCTTTAAACTTTGATAGACATAGACTTATATGAAGAACTTACTTACGTTTCTGCTTGCCGCGTTCATGACCTTGTCGCTTGGCGCGGCGCCGAAACAATATAATCTCACATCACCGGACGGCAGGCTCGAAATGAAGATCCATGTCGGGGAAGGCCTCTCGTACGATGTCCTCCACGATGGCGTTCTGCTGCTTGAAAACTCCAGAATGTCAATGACTTTGCAGGACGGTACCATTTATGGAGCCCACGGTCAGACATTGAAACGCGCCCGCACCCGCAGTGTGGACAGGACCGTGAAATCACCGGTCTACAAGAAATTCGAGGTTGAGGAAAAGTTCAATGAACTTACGCTCGAATTCAAGGGCTTCAAGGCTGTGTTCCGCGCCTATGACGAGGGTTGCGCATACCGTTTCATTTCCGTTTCCGAAAAGCCGTTCATCGTGTCTGACGAGCAGGCTGATTTCCGCTTCCCGGAGGATCGCTCCGCGTACATCCCGTATGTGAACAAGAAATGGAAAGGCTCGCTCCAGGATATCCTTGTCAATGATTTCCAATGCCCTTATACCTGTTCTAAACTTTCGGAATGGATTGACAGATGGAGCATTGCGCCGATTCTGGTTCAATGTCCCGAGGGCAAGAGCGTTGTGATTACGGAAGCGGACCTGATGGATTATCCCGGCATGTTCCTGTATAATTACAAGAAGGGGACTGGGGAGACCTTGAGCGGTTATTTCGCCCGTGTGCCTGACGATGTGGAAATCGGAGGACACAACATGGTGCAGGAAATGGTCAATTCCAGAAAGGACTACATTGCCGAGTGCAAGCCCGGTGCGGAGTTCCCGTGGAGAGTCATTGCGGTAGCCTCATCCGACAAGGAATTGACGGACTCCGACATTGTCTGGAAACTTGCGACGCCGGCGGATGCTGACGCGGACTGGTCCTGGGTGCGCCCCGGAAAGGTGGCGTGGGAATGGTGGAACGCGTGGAATATCAAGGGCGTAGACTTCGAGGCGGGCGTGAACAACGACACTTACAAGTACTACATTGACTTCGCCGCCGAGAACCGGATCGAGTATGTGATTCTCGATGAGGGCTGGGCCGTAAAGTATGCCAATGATCTTACGCAGGTAGTGCCGGAGATTGATTTACAGGAACTTGTCGAATATGGCAGGAAACGTGGAGTCGGCATTATCCTCTGGGCTGGATGGTATCCGTTCACCAAGGACATGGAAAATGTCTGCCGCCGTTTCTCGGAAATGGGCGTGAAGGGCTTCAAGGTGGACTTCATGAACCGTGATGACCAGAAGATGGTGGAATGGTATCGTGATGCTGCCGCAATGTGTGCCAAGTATCACATGCTCATGAACTTCCATGGGGCGTACAAGCCTACGGGACTTCAGCGCACATATCCCAACGTGGTGAATTTCGAGGGCGTTTTCGGTCTGGAACAGATGAAATGGAGCGCCACGGATGTGGACCACGTGACCTATGACGTGACCATTCCGTTCATCAGGATGGTGGCAGGCCCGATGGATTATACGCAGGGCGCCATGCGGAATGCCGTCAAGAAGAATTATCGCCCTATCCGCACGGAACCGATGAGCCAGGGAACACGTTGCCACCAGCTGGCGGAATACGTGATTTTCGAATCGCCGCTGAACATGATGTGCGATTCTCCGAACAATTACCGTGCGGAGCAGGAGTGCACCGATTTCATCTCGGCAATACCGACTGTGTGGGATGAAACCGTCGCGCTCGACGGCAAAGTCGCCGAATATGTCGCCATGGCCCGCAGAAAGGGCGACCGCTGGTATGTCGGGGCAATGACCAATTGGGACAGCCGCGCATTGGAGCTCGACCTCAGCTTCCTTCCGGCAGGGGACTATACCATGACAATATATCAGGACGGGGTCAATGCCCACCGTATAGCTACTGATTACAAGAAGGTTACGTGCTCTGTTCCGGCTTCCCGCAAGGTTGAGGTGAAGATGGCGCCTGGCGGAGGATGGGCTGCGGAATTGAAACCTGTAAAGCCGGTTTCCCGCGAATTCGTACTGCAGGCTCACAGGGGAATTGCGGCCAGATACCCTGAAAATACATCATTGTCCTTCAGCAAGGCTGCGGAAATTCCGGTCTACGGCGGCATGGAAACCGACGTGCAGATGACGAAGGACGGGATTATCGTCTGCATGCACGACAAGAAACTGGACCGCACCACTGACGGCACCGGCATGGTGTCGCAATACACTTTCAATGAATTGCAGAAATTCTGGATTGACGGTGGCTATGGCTGGGATGAGAAATATGCCAAGACATTGAAAATCCCTACGTTCGCGACATATCTGGAGGCTTGCCGCGAGGGAGGATTGACGCCTTATGTCGAGCTGAAAAGGGTGAATGAGGAAGGCATCCGCAAGACAATCGAGATGCTTCACGATTTCGGCTTCGACGGGAAATATGTGCTTACTTCGTTCAACTGGAATTCCATCTTGACCGCCTCGAAGCTTACTGATGCACCGTTGCAGTTCATGAAGGCTGGCGGACGTTATACGAAAGAGGATGTGGACACTTGCAGCCTCAGGGTCAAGAACTTGGTAATCAGGCCGAAATCGACAGACCTGACCAAGGAATTCGTGGATTATTGTCATGCGAAGGGCTTGACGGTGGAGTGCTACGGCATCCCTGTCGGCGATGAAAAGCTTGTGGAGCAGCTCATCGGATGGGGCGTGAAAGGCGGCACCTGCAATGATTGGAAAGGCCTTGGACTTGATTGCCCTGATAAGGTGCAGACCTATCCGAAGTGGCTTGACAATGCTGCTATCTATCACATTTATCCGTCTTCGTTCAAGGATAGCGACGGCGACGGTTATGGCGACCTGGAAGGCATCCGTTCGAAGCTGGACTATGTGAAAACGCTGGGTTTCAATACAATATGGATTAGTCCGGTGTTCTGCAGCATGTTCGAGGACGGCGGTTATGACATTACGGACTACTATAAGGTCGACCCGCGTTTCGGGACCAATAGCGATTTGGAAAATCTGGTCAAGGATGCCCATGCGAAGGGGCTGCGCATCTGCCTGGACCTGGTTGCCGGACACACTTCCGACAAGCATCCGTGGTTCTTGGAATCAGCAAATGGCGACAGGAACGGCCATTACAGCGACTATTATATATGGATGGACAGCAAGGACGGCCGTCCGCGTGACTCCGAGAAGAAGAAATGGGTGGACTGCAATTATCCCCGCGGTGCCCGTTACATGAAGAACTACTACGATGTCCAGCCGGCATTGAACTACGGCTATCTTTCTCCAGATCCGTCGCGTCCTTGGGAGCAGTCCTACGATGCGCCGGGCCCGAAGGCTGTACGCCAGGAACTTAAGAACATCATTGCCTTCTGGTTCGACAAGGGGGTTGACGGTTTCCGCTGTGACCTGGCATGGTCACTGGTGAAGGGCGATGATGCGGAATTCCATGGTGTAAGAAAGCTTTGGGATGAGATATTTGCCTGGACCTCAGCGAATTATCCTGACAGAATATTCCTTTCCGAATGGTCCAGCCCGGTCGAATCCATTTCGTGCGGCTTCGATATCGACATCATCCGTCACAATGGCTGCGGCAAGACGATGTACCGTGACCTGGTCTATAACACTCGCCGCAATGCCGATCCTTCAACCGGGATTTATCCGCCTTGTGACTGCTGGTTCGACAAGGCAGGGAAGGGCAAGATTTCCTCTTTCGTGATTCCTTTCACCGAGATGTATCACAAGACTCTCGGTCAGGGCTTCCCGTGCATGCCAACATCAAGTCATGACACATGGCGCATGAACCGTAACCAACGTTCTGACCCGGAGGAGCTTAAAACCATGATGACGTTTTTCCTGACAATGCCGTGGGTGCCGATTGTCTATTATGGCGAGGAAATCGGCATGAGGTCGATGGATGGCGTACAGGCTGTCGAGGGTAGCCGCGACAGGTCTGCGGAGCGTACCCCGATGCAATGGGGCGCAGGCCCGACCGCCGGATTTTCCACCTGCGCGCCGGAAAAACTCTACCTCCCGATTGACCCGAGTCCGACCCGTCCGACCGTCGAAAATGAAATCAATGATGCCGCTTCAATGTATTCCTGGACTAAGGGCCTTCTGGCTCTCAGAGCGTCGATACCTGCTCTTGGCAATACAGGTGACTGGAAATATGCAAGTAACCCCGACCAGCCGTATCCTGCTGTGTATGAGCGTTCTGCCAATGGGGAGAAATATCTTGTGGTAATAAATCCACGTGCTGAAAAAGCGAAATGCACCATTACCGGATATGACGGTATGGAATCTGTGGTTTGGGGTGCTCCGGAGAATATTTCCATGAAATCTTCCGGACAGGGACTTGTGATTACCATCAAGGGTGTCAGTTCCGTAATCTGCAAAATGAAATAGTGATGAAGAAAATTAAATTGGGACTTTTCCCCAAGGTGGTGATTGCCATACTTTTGGGCTCACTTCTGGGCATTATCGCGCCTGATGTGCTGGTGCGCATCCTGAAGACTTTCAATGTCTTTTTCGCACAAATCCTGAAATTCATCGTGCCGCTTCTGGTGCTGGGCCTGGTGACGCCGTCCGTGGCGAATCTGGGACGCGGCGCCGGGAAAATGCTGATCGCCGTGATGATTATTTCATACGTCTCTACGGTCGGTGCCGGATTGTTTTCATACGGCATCGCCACGACATTGTTCCCTCATTATCTGGAAGTCGGGGAGATTGCGACGTCCGCTGCCGAAGGGAAGACTTTCGCTCCTTTCATTGAACTGAAGATTCCTCCGATCTGCGACATTCTTACCGCGCTGCTCCTGTCTTTCATGGTGGGTGTCGGCATTATCGTGACCGGCGCGACCGGATTGAAAAAGGGCTTCGATGAGTTCGGGGAGATTGTGAAACTCACCATTGAGAAGGTGATCATCCCGCTTCTGCCGTTCTATATTTTCACGATGATGTGCGAAATGAGCGCTGCCGGAAAACTTTCCGTGGTGCTAGGCTCCGGAGTGAAAATCATCGGTACAGGCGTGGCGCTGTCCATCTGCTATCTGGTGCTTCAATATCTGATTGCCGGGGCCCTTTCCGGAAAAAATCCGTTCAAGTGTTTGTGGAACATCCTTCCGGCTTATCTTACTGGCTTTTCCATTTGTTCCAGCTCGGCGGTGATTCCGGTTACGCTGGAGTGTGCCATAAAGAACGGGACTCGCAAGGATATTGCTGATTTCGTGGTGCCGCTCTGCTCTACATTGCACATGTGCGGTTCTACGATAAAGCTTACAGTTACCTCAGTAGCAATAGCTTACATGTGCGGCATCCCGCTTTCTTTCGGACTTTTCCTGAACTTCGCTCTTCTCCAGGCCGTGGCAGCCGTTGCCGCTCCGGGCGTGATGGGCGGTGTTCTCATGGCTTCCATCGGGCTGCTGGAGTCGGTGCTGGGTTTCACGCCTGACCAATGCGCTCTCATGATGACCATCTACCTGGCTCTCGACGGCTATGGTCCTGCTTGCAATGTCAGCGGAGATGCTGCCATCGCTCTGGTTATCGACCGTTTCTTCGGAAAGTCGCGTAGCGCTGAGGTGAGTGAGTAGTTCTATGAGTGGTTCGTGCCGTTTATGATACCCTCCCGGCAGATGAAGGCTGCTTCGCTGTCGGGAAGGCAATCCATTGCGAAACAAGGCGTGGTCATGGCTATCTGCGACATCAGGGATGTGATTTCGTCCATGATTTTGCGTGACCAGCGGATGCTTGACACGGAACCGACGATGTTTGCGTAAGCGTCCAGCCCTTTCAGCCGTTTGATACTATTCTGCGGTGCCTGGCTGAGTTTTACGATAGCCCCTACCGGTACTTTCACATTGCGGTAGCAAGGCGTCTTGCCGCTCCAAGGCGTGCCGTAGACGAACACCTGCCCGTTTTCGACGCGGAGAATCGGGTTGTCGTCATTGACCAGCTCCGCCCCGGGAATATTGTCCAGCCAAAGTCGGCTGTGCGTGCTTTTTCCCGTTCCGCTCGCGCCCAGGAAAAGGTTCGCTTTACCGTCAATGCTGACGACCGAGGAGTGTATCATCAATGAGCCGTAACGTGATGAGATATAGGTGCACGCGATACGTAATGCGAAGTCTATCAATGACATTGCAGCGTATGGCCTGGTTCCTGCCTCTGCCGTGAATTCGCAGGCGCGGCAGTTCTCCGGAACTTTCAGAAATCCGCTCCGCACGCCATCAGTTTTCAAAAACTCGAATATGGTGTCGCCCCCGCGTCTATAGATTTTATATCCGGGATCAATGTTCGACACGTCCATTATGAGTTCCGCGTCGCTGATGTCCGCAGCCCATTCAGGTGTGTCTCCAGCTACCTTGAATCTCAGCATTTCTTCATCGGACGGCGCTGTCGCAAATGGCTCATATTGAGAGAAATCCAATGTATGTGCATTGAAATTCCCCGGCAATTCGCTTCGGCTTTTCACGAGTGTCCGTGCCGGAATTTCATCTCCCGCCCTGGTGGGCAGCAGATCCATCCCTTCTCCGGCAGCCGCTTTCCGTATGCGCTCCGCTACCGGTGCCGTATATTCCATGAAATGCCAGGGTGCATCCAGTTCGACACTGAAGTGCAATCCGCCTGTCCGGAAATGCTTTATCTCACTCATTATTCTTCGACTATTCCTGCTTCTACCAGACTTTTGCAGAGCGCCGCGGCGTCTTTGGCCGCGATTTCCTCTGAAATTTCATATTCCTCACAGAGCAACTTTGCCAATGTCTCTGCCGTGAATTCTTCATGTTCAACCTTTTTCAGCAGAAATGCCGCAGAGTCATTGAGCCTTATGAATTTACTGAAATTTACCTGGTTCAGTCCTTCTCCGGAGATGATTTTTTCCCCGCAGATTTCGCGCAATACGAAGCCGTCCTTGATTTTCATATTCTTAGTTTCAGAATGGTCATTTGTCCGCCGTGCAGGTGTCTCCTGCTTCGCAGAAAAACAAAGGTACTGATTTTTTTTAAGTAATAATTAAGGATTACTAACTTTGTATTTAGTCCGGGAGATAGACCGGAATGCAGTTATGGAGAAAGTAGTTATCAGCAATGACATATTTTTTGCGGAAGTCCTCCGTGTCCTCCGCGAAGGCAAGAATGTAACCATCCCCGTCAAGGGCGTGAGCATGCTCCCCTTCATACGTGGGGACCGGGATTCCGTGGAACTTGAGCCCCTGGCCGATGCTCGCCCTCTGGCCGTAGGAGACATCGTACTTTTCCGTGTCGCAGGCCGATACATTCTTCACCGCATTATCCAATTGGATGGTAACCAAGCTGTTATGCAGGGTGATGGCGCCATCTGCCGCGAACATTGTCCCACTTGCGACATCTTCGGCCGCGTAGTGACCATCCTCAAGAAAGGCCGAACCCCTATAAATCCCTACACCCGCCTGAACCTCCTGAAGGCCCGCATCTGGCACCGCATCCCTCTCCGCCGCTACCTCCTGGCTATCTACCGCCGCCTCTTCCGCCTCCACGCGTGAATGTTATTCAGACCCCTGCCTCCGCCGTTTTTATGCCTATGCCTCCACGCGTGAGTGCACGCCCGCTTCCATCTCTCAGTATAAGTGCATCCTCCGCTTCCGCCTCTCCGTTTTTTCTGAACCACTTGGCAGGCATGGATGCTTGCAGGTAATTGTATAACCTGCTGTGTCACAATAGTATAGCTCTACTTTATGCGCAATCGCCCCCTGCCAAGTCCCATGTTTTTTCATGAGACTTGGCAGGGGTTTAATGCTGTAAGTGACTGAAAGATAAATGATTGTGCAAAATTGCGCCTGCCAACTTGTTCCGTTTTCCGTTAACCGCTACTGTTAAGTTGGACATTCGCAAAAAAGACTTATATTTGTGTATGCGGAAGATTCCGCGTAGCAAGACATAATTTTTATAACGAAGCATTTGCTATTATTTCGCGTTCTGCTAAAGCCTCGCAAACTTTTAAAGCAATAATTGACGCTGAAATATTAGCTGGAGCATCGCATTTGCGCTGCCCCATAACTCAGAATATAGCATGCTCGCGCCCTTTCGGGTGTGGGTATCTTATTTGAGTTAGAGGGTTGCTTGCGAGGCTACCCGGCAGAACGCAATAAGAAGCTCACGCCCTTCTTGTTGCACTGGAGCGACTGATAGTGATGCTGTAACTATCAGTCAATATGGCAAATAACGAGAATCTCCATGCCGCCAACAAGGCAAAGAAGGACGAGTTCTACACACAGCTGTCAGACATTGAAAATGAATTACGTCATTACAAGTCGCATTTTAAAGGCAAGACCGTCTTGTGCAACTGCGATGATCCACGTGTAAGCAATTTCTTTCATTATTTTTCGTACAATTTCGAATATCTTGGACTGAAGAAACTGATTACAACATGCTATAAGAGTCAGGATATGAATATTTTGAGCATGAATGACTGTGAATCGGCGATTTATCTTGAGTATAATGGGGACAAAGATGGAGACAGGATTCCTAGTCCGGAGGAAATAGGAATTCATAATCTCGAAGAAGATGGCGATTTTCGTAGTCAGGAGTGTATAGAATTGCTCAAGCAGGCGGATATTGTGGTCACCAATCCTCCGTTCAGCTTGTTCAGGGAGTATGTAGCTCAGCTCATTAAGTATGACAAGAGGTTCATAATCATTGGTCACCAAAATGCCATAACATATAAAGAAATATTTCCGCTCATTAAGGAAAACAAAATTTGGTTGGGCTTTGGATTCAAAGGCGGTGCGGGGCATTTCATTTCCAAATATGAAGATGTTGCTACAGCTGGGGATCATAAGGCTGGTATGATTCGCGTCTCCGGGGTGACATGGTTTACGAATCTTGATATCTCCAAGCGCCATGAGGACTTGATTCTTTACAAGAAGTATACTCCGGAAGAATATCCTGAATATGATAATTATAGGGCAATCGAAGTTAGCAAGACAGATGAAATACCATGTGATTATGACGGGGTAATGGGTGTTCCTATCACTTTTTTGTATAAATATAATCCGGAACAATTCGAGATTATAAAGTTCCGAAAGGGTGATGATGGTAAGGACCTATCAGTTAATGGAAAATGCCCATATTTCAGAATCTTGATACGTAGATGTAAATAACCAAACACACCTCACCATGAATATAACATTGAAAAAAATAACCGTCAGGGAACTCACCGCCGGTTACATTGACCATGAAGAAGGCGGAGTAAAAGGGTATTCCGGTAAACTGGATATCCGACCTCCTTATCAGAGAGAATTCGTTTATGATGACAAACAGAGAGCAGCAGTCATTGACACCGTCATGAAAGGATTTCCGCTTAACGTCATGTATTGGGCCACCAGAGAAGACGGAACATTCGAAGTCATTGACGGACAACAACGTACGATTTCTCTTTGCCAGTATGTGAACAATGATTTCAGCTTTGCCTTCAAGTCCTTCTGCAATCTTACCAATGATGAGCAAGATCGTATATTGGACTATGAACTAATGATTTACATCTGCACAGGTGCTGATAGTGAAAAATTGCAATGGTTCAAGACAATCAATATCGCCGGGGCTAAATTGATGGATCAGGAGCTTCGCAATGCCGTTTATTGTGGCCCGTGGCTGGCAGATGCCAAACGTTATTTCAGTAAGAGCGGTTGTGCGGCATACGGCATAGGAAGCCGATATCTCAATGGCTCTCCCATCCGTCAGGATTTCCTTGAAACGACCATCCGTTGGATTTCTCATGGAAACATTGAAACGTATATGGGCAAGCACCAGCATGACCCGAACGCAAATGAGTTGTGGTTTTATTTTACTAACGTCATCCAGTGGGTAAATGCTACATTCAAGATATATCGAAAGGAAATGAAGGGCGTCCCTTGGGGTGAACTGTACAATAAATATGGTAAAGAAATCATTGATACTGAAGCTCTTGAAAACAGAATCAAGAAACTGATGATGGATAGTGACATCAAGAAAAAATCCGGAATTTATTCCTATGTCCTGGATGGTGATGAGCATCATCTGGATCTCAGGGCATTCGATGAAAATACCAAACGCGAAGTCTATGAACGCCAAGGAGGGCATTGTGCCAATCCTGAATGTCTACATAAGGATGAGGTTTTGGATATCAGTGAGATGGAGGCTGACCACATTACCCCATGGCGTGACGGAGGCCGAACTACTGCCGAGAATTGTCAGATGCTCTGCCGCGACTGTAACCGTCGGAAAGGCGCCCGGTGAAATAGTCTCTTGCCTCATGCAAGCCTTATATCTCGCGAGGCCGCGGCAGTGATGCAGAGGTAAAATATCATGCTGACGTGAGCGATAAAACGTTTTTTGCGCACGTCATGCACGAAAACTGTGCTGACGTGAGTAAATCAGCCGTTTTTACGCACGTCATGACCGAAAACTACAGCAGCGCCGCGAAAAGCCTGATGACCTTCTGGCCGAACTGCTGGTACCATGGCCGGGCCATCCAGTCCTCCAGGGTCACCTCGTGTGACGCCTCCATGTCCTTGAGGAAAATGGCCTTGTTGACCTTCGCCGCCGTGACATCGTAGACATAGGCATTCAACTCATAATCCAGGTTGAAACTCCGGAAATCCATATTTGCGGAACCGATTTCGGAAAGATAATCGTCACTTACGAACGTCTTTGAATGGATGAACCTTCCGGAACGCTCATAAATCTTTATCCCGGCCTCCAGGCACTCCGTGAAATACGACCTGTTGGCAGGACCCATGAAGAAAAGGTCCGCCTTTTTCGGCACCATGACCCGGACATCCACACCGCTAAGTGCCGCAGACTGAAGCGCTTGCAGCATCGGTTCAGGAGGAACGAAATACGGCGTCTGGATGTAGATATACTTCTTCGCATGCTGGACAGCCCAGACCGCACCCATGTGGATGTTCGGCCAACGCGACTCCGGCTCGTCCGGGACGATCTGGATGAGCTTGTCCTTCCCCTTCAGCTTGAAATTCATGTCCAGACTCTGGATCGGAGTCTTCGCCAATGCCTCGGCAATACCATTGCCTTCGGTATCGTTGTCTATATCAATGCTTTCATTTTCAATGCCTTTTGCCGTGGTGTCCATTGCCGGTTCCGAAGATTCATCCTCCTTGCACATCGGGAAATACTTCGTGAAATCATTGTCCACCTCACCATCTGCCGTAATCCAGGAATTGAGGAAACTGTACTGCAATCCTGCCACGGCATTGCCCGTGATTCTCATGTGCGTGTCGCGCCATCTCACGAAGTAGTCATCGCTGATATTCATGCCTCCGGTATAGCCGATACGCCCGTCGATTACCACGATCTTACGATGGTCGCGGTAGTTCAGCTGCGTGACGAGATTCACGAGCGGCCACCTCGGCTTGGTGAACTTCTCCACCTCGACACCCGCCTCTTTCATCTCATTGTAATACTTCGGACGGATGACGATATTGGCGATGTTCTCGTGTATGAACCTGACCTTCACCCCTTCACGAGCCTTCTGCATCAGCATTTCCTTGATCTGCTTACTGCCCTGGTCCTGACGGAAATAGAAATATTCCATGTGGATGGACTCCTTGGCATTGCGCAGATCCTCCATCAGCAACTCGAATTTACGATGCCCCGACGTGATGATTTCCAAACCGTTACCATCGGTCACGCATGTGGAACCATCGCAAGCCAGAAGCTTGGTAAGTGTCTTGTAATCACGACGTATGAGATTGTCCTTCTCGTGCCCGAAAAGCAGTTTGAGCACCTTGTCATTGGCCTTCTCTCCGAATACCTTGATGAACTTCTGATGCTTCCTCTTGAAAAACCACGAGTGGCGGAAATTGATGCCGACCATGAAGTAAAGCAGAAGCCCCACTATCGGCAATATCGTGATAATCAGAAGCCAGGCGATTTTTTTCGATGAGTCTCCGTTGTCGAAGATGATGACGACGATGGTGCCGATTATGAGCAGCGCCAGAAGAATAGAGAAAAAAATGGAGATAATGGTCATTTCATTAATATTTAAAGTTTGCAAGTTGTCAAACTTGTTGAACGTTAGTGCGAATTTGAGGGTTGTCTCTCGTTCGAAGGCTGTAAGCCCAACGCACTTTTTATGTGCACGTTACCCTCACCCTAAATCCCGGGTCTCGGGGAAGGGACTTACCATCGCCCTCGCGGGCTCCATAAGCGGTGTTTCGCCATTGCGAAACTATATTTATCATTAATAAACTATCAGATAAATCCCTGCTGCCAAAATCGCGCCGACAAGCGGGCCGAATACAGGAACCCAGCTGTAGCCCCATCCGCTGTCACGTTTCCCCTTCAGAGGAAGGATGGCGTGGGCGATACGTGGAGGCAGGTCCCTTGCCGGATTCATTGCATAACCCGTAGTTCCTCCCAGCGACATGCCCAGTGCCATGATAAGTGCCGTTACAGGGAAAGCTCCGATGCCTCCCGTCGTCACCGGACTTCCGTTGAAAGCCGCGATGTTTCCGGACGTTCCGAGCGCTAAAATGCAGAATACCAGGACGAAAGTGGCGATAAGCTCGCTGATGAAATTGATGCTTTTATGCTCTATCGCCGGCATTGTGCAGAATACTCCCAGCATGCCGTCAGGATTCTGTGAAGAAGCATTGAAATGGTCATAGTAGAACAGGTAGACCAGCAGCGCACCCGCGAAACCGCCGAGCATCTGCGCCGCCATATATGGCAATACCGCATTCCATGCGAAGCCGCCGGCTACCGCAAGTCCCAGAGTCACAGCAGGATTCAGGTGCGCGCCGGAATAAGGGCCGGCCACGAAAACACCGCACATGACCGCGAAGCCCCAGGCCAATGTTATTACTACCCAGCCGGCTCCCTTGGCTTTCGATTTCTCCAATGTGCAGGCTGCGCAAACTCCGTCTCCGAGCAATACAAGTATGAGAGTTCCAATGAACTCGAACACACATTTGTCAAACAATGTCAGTTCCATGTCAAGACGTATCTTAGATCTTTATTCCTTTCCTGAAAGCGTTCTCTTGATGGCGTCGGCCCAGCCTTCCTTCAGTTTCAATACCTTGGTAGCCGGTGCCAGCGGTTCGAACACCTTGTCGGCGTTCCATTGGCGTTTGATGTCGTCCAATGATTCCCAATACCCTGTGGCAAGTCCTGCAAGATAACATGCACCCATCGCAGTAGTCTCCGTGACCCTTGGCCTGATTACTGTGGTGCCCAGGATATCTGCCTGGAATTGCATCATCAGATTGTTCCTTGATGCTCCGCCGTCGACTTTAAGTTCGGAAAGCTTTATGCCGGAATCCTGTTCCATCGCATTGACGATATCCATTGTCTCGAACGCGATTCCTTCGAGTGCGGCTCTCGCGATGTGCGCAGCCTTCGTGCCTCTGGTGAGGCCGCAGATGGTGCCCGTCGCGTATTGATCCCAATAAGGCGCGCCCATTCCGGTCAATGCCGGGACGAAGTAGACTCCTCCGTTGTCCGGAACCGTCATTGCCAGGCCTTCTATCTCGGATGAAGACTTGATGATGCCGAGTCCGTCCCTGAGCCATTGGACTACCGAACCTCCAACGAAAATGCTGCCCTCAAGCGCATAGTTTACCTTGTCGCCGATTTTCCATGCGATGGTCGTGAGCAGGTTGTTCGATGACATGATGGGTTTCTCGCCGCTGTTCATGAGCAGGAAGCAGCCGGTGCCGTATGTGTTCTTTACAGAACCGGGAGTTATGCACATCTGCCCGAAGAGCGCGGCCTGCTGGTCTCCGGCAATACCGGCAATCGGTACCTTATGTGCGAACAATGTTGTCCTGGTGTGGCCGTAAATCTCTGAAGATGAATGCACTTCCGGCATCATTGACGCAGGGATGCCGAAGAGTTCAAGCAATTCTTCGTCCCATTTCAATGTATGGATGTTGAAAAGCATTGTCCTGGAAGCATTGCTGACGTCGGTGACATGGATGTCTCCTCTGGTAAGGTTCCAGATGAGCCAGGTGTCCACCGTTCCGAAGCGCAGTTTTCCCGCCTCGGCCTTGGCACGTGCGCCCGGCACGTTTTCCAGAATCCAGCGGATTTTGGTTGCGCTGAAATAGGCGTCCAGGATGAGCCCGGTCTTCTCACGTATGAACTGCGTCAGGTTCTATTCCTTGAGACTGTCGCAATACTCCGATGTCCTGCGGTCCTGCCATACGATAGCATTGTAAACCGGCTCGCCGGTCTCCGCATCCCAGACAATCGTCGTCTCGCGCTGGTTGGTGATGCCGATACCGGCAATGTCCAATCCGTTGATTCCCAATGATGTAATGGCTTCGGCCACCACGGATGCTTCTGATGACCAGATATCTTTCGGGTCATGTTCTACCCATCCCGGTTTCGGGAAATGTTGCGGGAATTCTTTCTGCGCCGTAGAGCAAATCCGGCCGTCGTGGTCAAAAACGATGGCGCGTGACGAGCTTGTGCCCTGGTCAAGTGCCAGAATATATTTGGTTTTCATCGTGTTATTTTGTTTCGCAAGTTGTCTGGCTTGCTGAATTGTCGTTCAAATTGTGGCATCAAAGCTCTTTTCTGAGCCTTGCTTTCGGGATTCCAAGCTGGTCGCGGTACTTGGCGATGGTCCTTCGGGCCACCTTGTAGCCCTTGCCGTTCATTATGGTCACCAGCTCGTCATCGGTAAGCGGCTTGTGCTTGTCCTCCTTGTCGACACATTCCTGGAGCACCTTCTTCAACTCCCTTGTGGAAACCTCTTCACCCTGCTGGTTTTCAAGACCTTCGGAGAAGAAATACTTCAGCGGGAAGATGCCGAAATGAGTCTCGATATATTTGCTGTTCACGACTCGGGATATGGTAGAAATGTCGAAGCCTGTTTTGGCTGCGATGTCTTTCAATACCATCGGTTTGAGATTGGACTCGTCCCCGTCCATGAAATAATCGTGCTGGTAATCCACGATGGCCTGCATGGTGCTGAGCAATGTGTTGTGTCTCTGTTTCAACGCCTCCACGAACCACTTGGCTGAATCCATCTTCTGCTTCACGAAGGTGGCCGCCTCTTTTTTCTGCCTTTCGGAAGAATTGGCCGCATCCATCAGCAGTTCAGCGTATTTCTTGTTGATTCTTATCTCCGGAATCGAGAATCTCGGCATTGAGAGCTTCAGTTCGCCGTCCTCCAATGTGAGGATGAAGTCCGGAACGACCTGCTGCGCCTGGTCATTGTAAGAATCGTCTATCTGGCCGCCCGGTGACGGGTTCAACTTGACGATCTTGTTCATCGCCGCCTTCAGCTCGTCCTGCGACAAGCCCAATTTGCTCTTTATCTTCTGGAAATGCTTGTTCGAGAACTCCTGGAAATAATCTGTCAGGATTCTCTCCGCATTGATGACCTCCGGTGTCTGCTTCAGCCCTTTGAGCTGGATGAGCAGGCATTCGCGCAAGTCTCTGGCGCCTATTCCAGGCGGGTCGAATTGCTGAATGATATGCAGCATGTCCAGCACTTCCTCGCGGGTCGTCGTGATGTTCATCCTGAAAGCCAGGTCATCCACGATACTGTCAATGTCCCTGCGCAGGTATCCGTCATCATCCAGGCTTCCGATTATGAACGCCGCCACGTTATGCTGCTGTTCGCTCAACTCCCTGAAACCCAGTTGGTCCATAAGGCTTTGCGTAAAACTCTCCTTGACGGAAAAAGTGTTGTATTGCGGTTTCTCGTCCTTGCCGTAATTGTTTACATGCAGCTTGTATTCCGGTATGGAATCGTCATCTTTGATTTCCGACAATGACACTTCACGCGGCTGCTCATCTCCGTCTTCATCCTTGCTCTCAGGCGCATCGTCGTCAAGTACCGGATTCTCTTCCAGCTCCTTACGGATGCGCTGTTCCAGTTCCTGAACCGGCAGCTCGATGAGCTTGATGGTCTGGATCTGAAGAGGGGAGAGCTTCTGTACCTGTTTTAGTCCTAGTTCCTGTTTCAGCATGATTGATATGGATTACAGATTGGCGGCCGGCCTGGCAACCATGACCGTATCTACTACATAATTGTGCTCCTTGTCCACTGCGGGAAACTGGATGTTTTCCTTGACTACCAGGGCGGAAGGATAAGACGATTTTATCTTCTGGAGGAATTCCATGGCTTCAGATTTGGTCCTGAAATCGCCCGCGACCACTCTGAAGAAAGGATTCTGGTAATTCCTGTATGCCGGAACTCCCGGGTAATTCATCCTGAACGTCCTCATGATGTTTTCCGACATTCCCCTCGCATTCTTGCTGTTGTCGAAGAAAATGCGCACCCTGTAGCCGGTCAATGTACGTGCCGGGTTCTTGGCAATGTGTTGCTTCATTGCGCCTGTTATCGCCTGCGACTGGTGGATCTTCACGTCGCCGGTCCCGTAGTCGTGGGCCGTCAGGAGATTGAAGATGGATTTTCCTACCAATGCGGAATCCACCGCCGACGCCTGCCTGTAAACAAGCGAATCCACCATTACCTTGTCCTCTGTCCTGTTCTGTGCCGCAGCTATTACTGAAAACAGCATTGCACACAATATCAATATCTTACGTCTCATTTTCATTTATTTTGCGGCATTCATCAGCTCTTCCAGCGGAATTCCCTTCCTGGTGATGGTCTTGTGCAGACCTTTCGCTTTCACCGTGGTGGAAACATCGATAGTGTATTGTTCCGCCTTGATGTTCCGGGCCAATCCCAGAACCGTGAACAATGATATTCCGGGAGCCAATGATGCCCTTCCCGTCAAATTGTATTTCTCATCGCAATGTGGTTCCACTGCGAAATCATCCACCGTAAAATACACCAGTTCAGCGCCTTTGTAGTAGACGACGCCTGAAGTGTTCGTGACCCTGAACCCGAACATCGGGTTATGTATGCCTACGGCCACAGTTCCGTCAATGCTCTTGAGGCCTGACGGTGACAATGATACCAGTTCGCACGAGGTTACACTTATTTCCTTGGCCTTGCTGCATCCGGTCAGGCATACGGCAAGTATCGCGATGAACAATATGTAAATTTTTCTCTTCATAATCTTCGAAAATCGCCTCATCCGCATAAGGTCGGTTTTACAAAAATAGTGAAAAATTAATAAATGTCATATCTTTGCATGCGGTTTTGGAAATCAGAGCCGTAACATCTAAAGGAGGTCCTAAATGGGAAACAAGAAAGTATATATAGAGACTTACGGGTGCCAGATGAATGTCAATGACACCGAGGTTATTTTTTCCATCCTGAAAAAGGCTGGATATGACCGTACGGAAAATATGGACGAGGCTGACGTGATAATGGCCAATACCTGTTCCATCAGGGACAATGCCGAGCAGCGTATATGGGGCCGCATTGACCAGTTTTATGGACAGAAACGTCTGCACGAGGGCGTGGTCTCCGGCATTGTCGGCTGCATGGCCGAGCGCCTGAAGGACAAGCTCTTGGAGAGCGGGCGCGTGGATTTTGTCGCCGGTCCGGACTCGTACAGGTCTCTGCCTCTGCTTCTTTCTCGGATTGCTCCCGGCAAGCCTCAGATCAATGTCGAGCTTTCCCGTGAGGAAACGTATGGCGACATCGAGCCTGTCCGTATCGACAAGAACGGAGTTTCCGCGTTCATCTCCATCATGAGGGGATGTAACAATGTATGTTCGTATTGCGTGGTTCCTTATACCCGTGGAGCGGAGCGCAGCCGTGACCCTCATACTATCGTGAGGGAGGCGTGCGACGTGTTCGCCAAGGGCTACAAGGAGGTTACTCTGCTCGGTCAGAACGTGGATTCATACCTCTGGAAGAATCCTGACGATCCTCAGGAGCAGGTGGATTTCGCGGACCTTCTTTCAATGGTTGCGGAAATCAGCCCGGAACTCCGTGTCCGTTATTCGACTTCCCATCCTAAAGATATCAGCGACAAGGTGATAGACATGATGGCCAAGTATGACAATGTCTGCCGTCATATCCATCTGCCTGTCCAGTCCGGCAGCAATGTGATGCTGGAGAAGATGCGTCGCCGCTATACCAGGGAATGGTATCTGGACCGTGTCACAAGGATACGCCAGGCCATGCCTGATTGTGCCATAACTACCGACATCATAGCAGGTTTCTGCGGTGAGACGGAGCAGGACCATCAGGACACTCTGGACATCATGCGCCGCGTGAAGTATGACTACGCCTACATGTTCCAGTATTCCGAGCGTCCGGGAACATTGGCTGCCCGCAATTATCCTGATGACGTCACTCCTCAGAAGAAGACCCGCCGTTTGAATGAGATTATCGCCCTGCAGAACGAGCTGAGCCTGGAAAGCAACAAGCGTGATGTCGGCAAGACGTTCAAGGTTCTCATCGAAGGAACGTCCCGTCGCAATGACGAGGAACTCTGCGGCCGCACCACGACGAACAAGATGTGCGTGTTCCCTGCCTTGCTGGCCTCTGAAAACAACCCGGCCGACGGCCACAAGTTTTTCAATGTAGGCGACTACACCACCGTCAAAGTCCTCTCCTGCACCTCCGCCACCCTCATCTGCGAGCTGGTGTAAGCCTAGAATAATTGCATGACGATATCCGCTGTCGTTTCCAATCTGGTAATAGCGCAAAGACTCGTGCCCATATCCTTTATGCTAGTGCCCAAAAGGTACACGTTATCGTCTATAAAAAGGAAACGGTCGTGGGATTTGTGAGGGATTTGTATGAACTCTATCGGTTCGTATTGTTCATTGTGCTTTTCGAGATCTAATTTGAATTGCTGTGTATAGCGGGAGAGGATTGTGGCAGAGACTCCCGCTGCTCTTTTGGTCAGTAGCGTCAGGACTCGTTCATCAACGAAATTGTCAATAAGGACAATGCGCTGTTTGGCGCTGCGAACTAGTTGTGATACGTAGTCCCAAGCGTCCCAGACGCAGCCTGTAGCGAAGATTTGTTCCGGAGTGATTGCAGGAGCCAATTCGTCCATTCGTTTCATGATATGTTCTACCTTTTCGTCGGTTGACGTCTGATGTGATTCCAGTCTTTCAATGCGCTGGAACATTTCGGCGTTGGTGGATATGAAACGTCGCATTGCAACAAAAGCGTCCATGATGCGAATGCTTACTTCAATAGCGGTATCGCTTTTCAATACCGCGCTTAATTGAGCGACGCCTTGTTCGGTGAAAGCATACGGAGCACGTCTTACAGCCATCTTGAATGACTCTATTTCAGATTGGGACATCATATTGGAGGTCACAATTTGTGACTTCCAATTATCGAATTCTTCTTTGGATAACTGAAACATGAATCTTTCAGGAAAACGACCGGAATTGCGTTTTACTGCCTGATTAAGTACTTTTGTTTCAACGTTATACATTTTTGCCAAGTCTCTGTCAAGCATGACTTGAACACCTCTGAAGGTGTAAATGACGCGTTCTATTGATTGAGGACCGCGATTTGTGATGTCATTTTTCGGGGTCATATCTTTCTTTGTCATAATTGCTTGCCAAGTTATTTTTTAGGATTACTTAATCAAATCATCGTGATTTGTTCGTCGGCGAAGCTGTAGAAGCAGCCGTTGGCTATTATCAGGTGATCCAGAAGTGATATTCCGAACGTGTTGGAGGCTTTCTTCAGACGTTCGGTTTCTTTGATGTCCGCTTGGCCGGGATGCGGGTTGCCGGAAGGATGGTTGTGTGTCATAATCAGGCCGTCCGCCCTCTTTTCCAGAGCTTTCCTCATTATCATATTCGTGTCAATGGATGTGGAAGAGAGCCCTCCGGATGTCAGTTTCTCCTTGAAAATCACGATGTTGGACCTGTTGAGGTACAATATCCAGCATTCTTCATGGTCAAGCCCTTTCAGAATCGGGGCCATCAGTTCATAGACTTGTTTCGATGTCGTGATAGGTGTTCTCGGCGACGTGGAACTTTCGGAAGCGAACCTGCGTCCAAGTTCGAAAGCGGCAGTTATCGTAACAGCCTTGTCTTTTCCTATGCCGGGCACTTCCATCATCTTGTCGATTGACATCGATGACAATCCGGTCAGGTCGCACGCGTTGTGCAGGAGTTCATGCGAGATTTCCAGGACATTCTTCTTTCCATAACCCGTCCGCAGCAGAATTGCCAGCAGCTCGGCATTGCTCAGGGCCTCCGCCCCTTTGGTGAATAGCCTTTCCCTAGGCCTTTCCTCTTCATTGATATCTTTCAGTTTCATCATGTAGGTTGTTTGAGTTTCATCGGCAAGATACAGAGGAAAAAACGAAAAAATCTGCATTTGTGGACTTTGCACATGCAGATTTTTATGATTTTTATGTTCCGTGGAAGATTTTTATCTCCCATGTGACAAAATTATAATTTTTCAGAGCGATTTTTTATATTCCCTTAGTGCGTTTTTTAAGGATTACTTACTCCGTAAAATCAGGTCACCCAGCTCCCTGATGTCGCGCACTATCAGATCCGGAGGGAAAAATTTCGGGGCCGGATTGTTTCTTGCATCCTCTGCCACCTTCAGCGCGGTCTCCAAAGTGGTCTCGCCGGACAGCACCAGCACACCTACCGCTCCCGCGTTATGGGCCATGGCTGTGTCAGTATAAATCCGGTCTCCCGTCATGATGATTTCTTCCGGTTTGAGCCCATGCCTGTGCATGATGCCGTCCAGCATTGTCGGATCCGGCTTGCCGAGAACGATGTCAGGTTTCCTGCCGGTAGCGTGTTCAATGCATTTCTGCAGGGAGCCGCAGTCCACCAGTACGGTCTTCTGGTCGGTAGGGCATACGCGGTCAGGATTCGTCGCCACGTACGGAATGCCCTGGCTGGCCCACCATGCTGCGCGGCAGAGTCTCGGATAGGTGAGCGTAGTGTCGAATGCTACGACCAATACATCAGGCACATCTTCCGGGTCGTCGCTGCAAGCTTCGAATCCGGCCTTCTCGAATTGGCTGACCATGCTTGGGGTCCCGAGCATGAAAAGCCTCTTCGCCTGCGGATAAGTCTCTTTTATATAATCGATTGCAGCAAGAGATGTCGTATACATGTTTCCCTCGTCAGCCTTGATTCCCAATCCGTCCAGCTTATGCAGATAATCTGCAACGGATTTCGTCGGGTTGTTTGTCAGGAATGAATATCCCACCCCGGCCTTCGTCATGTCCTCCAGGAATCCCGGCGTGAAAGGAAACAGACGGCTTCCCATATAAATGGTACCGTCCATATCCAAGGCAATATGCTTGATTTTAGCAAGCTTCTCCCTGATCTCCGGCGTCAGTTCCTTGTTGTAGTCAGTTGTCATTACGATATGATTTTTAATTATTTTTCCAAAATTCGATACGATTCGTAAAGATAATGAAAAATAACGAAACGAAGTGCAAAGATGTCCTCCGCTGGCAATGCGTCCTGCGTTGCTACTTTGTACCATCTAAAACGTTTTCTCGGAACAAAACGTATAAAATTGTACATCTGGTACCGCTTAAAACGTTTTCGCGGAACAAAACGCGGGGTACATCAGATTTTTGCCGTTTATGACGTGAGGTTCGGGAAAGGAGAAAGTGATGAGATTAGCCACGCTGCGCGTGCCTTTTCTCTGCT
>ULOP01022818.1_pt1 | contig 32481 bp, 32 predicted proteins | sample 1952681 | NCBI WGS metagenome assembly ULOP01 (sample SAMEA4835606, study PRJEB28245) | human gut metagenome | biome: gut microbiome; material: fecal sample | place: Denmark | collected 2008
ATGAATCTACAATGTGTACTTTATCGGATGCTTACAGATGAAGGAAAGAAACAATTTTCTATAACCGTGTTGACTAATTGATTTTTTGATGGAAAATAATGCATGACCGCTCCTTTAGACTTGTTTACAGCTACGGCTATATCACAAAATGAGGTGTGCTTGATTCCTTTAGAAATGAATAGCTTGTACGCTTCATTAATTATTCGTTGTCTTAAATTAGGGTCCATCTCATAGCTACGTTATATAAAATAATAGCACAGATGCAATCAACAACCCAAACGCGGTAGTGGAATACCTTAGAGATGAAGCTGACGCACCTGTGCTATATATGAATATAGCGCAAGCTGTCATATCCCATCTTATCTCTTTGAAATTTTCCACTTTTCGTTTGAAAGATGATATATGATACTGTACTATGTCTTTTTTTATCTGTGCAAAAATAAGTGATTTATTGTTTATTTCCAAACTTAAACCACACTTAATAGTACTGTTCCATAAGAAAAACGTCCGCTTTCAGGAACTAGTAGCATTATTTTTTCTCCAGATTTTAAATTGCGTGTAGAACAAAACTCATCCAATGCTGCAAGTATTGCTGAGGAGCCGATATTTCCTACCCTAGTAAGGTTTGTAAACCATTCTTTCTTGTACAAATTAAACCCTTCGTCTTTCATTGCATTTATTAGGTTATTATAAATAACCATTGATGAAGAATGAGGTATCACATAGTCTATATCTTCAGTAGTTAAGTGATGTTTATTTAAGCAGGACTTAATATGTCGAATCCATAATGGTATTAATTTTACTCCTAAAAGTTTAATATCTTGTTTGATGACCATTAGCGAATTGTCAACCAAGTCCTGAGTTTCGAAAGCTTTCCAGCTTTTCAATTCTCCATTTTCTTCTCGTACAGCTCCGGCAAACATACAGGTAGGTGTTTCATTAGCATATGAGTCCATTTCTATCCATTCAATCTTTAAAGATACACCTTCATTTTTTGGATGATTCTCTAATAATGCACAACTTGCACCATCACTTAACATAAATCGTAAAAAGTCTTTCTCTAAAGCCATATATGGATTGACACCCAAATTGCAACATCTTTCATATTCTATATCAAAATTTTTAGATAATAGCATTGCAGAGACCAATTCTGATGTACTACATATTGCATTTTGTTTTTCAGATGATGCTATACTCAGATAAGCTATTTTAAGAGCTTGTAGACAAGATAAACAAACCCCTGCAGAAGAAAAAATCTCTACAGGTTCTTCCCAAAGTCCATGTACCATTGAAGCATGTGATGGTAAAATCTGATCAGGAGTAGCTGTAGCACAAGCTAACAATTCAATTTCTTTTTGACTTTTACCGGTAGATGCAAGTAGTTTTTGTATAGCTTGCATTGCCATTTCTGCATTGGTATGAGTGATCTTTTGATTTTTATTCAGGGCATAATATCGTTTTTTAATACCATTCTGTTTTAAAACAACTCTTTGTACTTTGGAGTGTTTTCCCGAAATAAGCCCCAAAAAATCTTCTATTTCATCATTGGAAACTGGAGAATTAGGAAAGAAACTCGCCAGTCCAGTAATAAAAACTTCTTTCTTCATTTGTTCATTTTTTTATTAGTTCGTATTGATGATAGAGAACCATTTTAAGTTCTTCAATATTTAAGCCATATATTAATGAATCCTGCACACATTTTCCAAATAGTAGAATTCGAAATGTTAAAGCCAATATGGCAGGATTAGCATTTGATTTTATCTCTTTGTCTTTAACCGCTTTTGTAAAAACCTTTTCCAACAAGTTTATTTCCCTATTTGTTATTTCGTTGAATGCTTTATTAAATCCAGGATAGAAAAATTCTGCTTGTAAGATTAGTTTAAGATAAGCATTAGTAATATTGGTCTTTTCTTCTTCAATCAGATACACTTTCATTGCATTCATTGTTTCCTCAACTCTTTTTATATAATAACCAATAAACTCAAATAGAGTTGTGTGAGAGATATCCTTGAATTTATTTTGCCCATCCTGTTTGTGGAAAATATAAAAATCAACTACATCAATGAATAATTCCTGTTTACTAGGATAATGATATATCATGCATCCTCTTGATAAATTAAGACGTTTTTCTATTTCTTTTAGGGGGACCATATTGTACTCTTTTGTCAGAAACAATTTGAATGCAGCCTCCCTTATTAAAGCCTTTGTTTCTGAGCCTTTTGTTCCTTTCATGACATTTTATTTTAGTATCTTACAAAAATAGTTCTTTTTTGAATTAAAACACATTATGTTTTAATATTATTAGAAGTGTATTATAAAAGAACTAAAAGAATCAGAGGCTTTTATGTATCAAAAAACTTTTTGATAGCACTCTATGTTATATCTATTTAATCTATATTTTCTATACCATTTTTTTTCTGTATTTTTGTTTTAAATAAGCCGATTAGTCGGTTTGTTTGGCATAGAGGGACCCAAACAGAAAGTGGAATTTCAAATTGAGATGTTCCTCTATGTCTTTTTGTATTCCATTTTCTTCAATAAATCCTTTTATTTACCATAAAAACCGACCAGACGGTTTTATTGCAAAAATATAAATATTCCATATAAAAACAAAGGGAAAAGCCAATAATGCATCTTGCCAATTGGGATATATGGACAAAATTCATTATTGTTTTTCCCTGTGAGGAACGATATGTTATTGAATTTATCTTGGAATCATTTTTACCTTGACTTGTGTCCCCTGAGAGTTCAGAATGCGGACTGGAGTCTTTTCGCCTGCTTTCAGATAAAAAAGAAGATAATCTTTTGCACGTTGAGATTCGAACAGACCTTTTTCATGATATTCAGCAATCCATTTTTGAATTACAGGAATTTGCCATCTGTTCATCAGCATATAGTACCCAAAACGATATTCCGGATCGCCCAAAAAGATATTGAGTTTCAGATAATCCCACCAAAACTGCTTCTTGTTTTTGCTTTTGGCGTTAAGCATGACTACCTGATTATGGAAGGTTTCGCGTGGATAATCCGGATAATATTCCCAAACAAACATGTCTGGAACAGCATTTTCATTGTCTTCTTTAGAAGGGATGAATGGCTGCAATACTTTCATGGAATCCTGTATTTTTTCATATGTCTGGTTTTCGTATTCCTTGTAGTATATTAGACAATCTCTTAAACGTGAGGATGTATGATGTATCAGTGCAGTCCGTGCCCCGGTACAAGATTGGGAATTGTTGTTTATAGCTGTTAGTTTTTTCATAAACCGGATTTCCGCTTCAGTCTGTTCCTCATGCTCCTTTTTCATAAATGGATAATCCTGCCAAGCGATTTTCCTCATAGAACGGTGCAAGCTGGGAAGCTTCAAGGCTCCGTAAGCGCAGAAAATGGAATCACGTACAATCTTGTATATAGGGGTTCTGTCGCCTTCGTGTGCCACGTAAGGAAGATGATTTATGCTAAAGAGCTTTTCACCTTCCACAATTAAATCAGCTGAAATTGTCTTGCCTTCGTCCAAACGGCCTTGAATTTTGAAATTACGTTCTTCTTTACTGAAAAAGTCAACAGGCTGTACTGCCACTAACGTTACACAGTAATTGCCGTTATGTGGTGTGTAATCAACATTTTGCGGTGTCAATTTGGAAGCTAGTTCGTTCAGTAACTCAATTTTTCTGCTATCATTCATAGTTTGTTATCTAATAAAGTGAAACATATTGTTAACAATGCAAATGTAGGGATTGGTATTTGGATAAGAGTTCCAAATCTTGATAAAAATCATTGCAAGGTTAACTTGTTATTTGAATTTTGTCCTGCTTTTTATTCGAAATATATATTTATATTTGAGAATGAAAAGATGATGTTGTTTATTCAAGAATAGTATATTTCAATTAGATGTTTTAAAATCGTTATGGAATATTGCATACTCCATAACGATTTTTCATAAAAAGTATAAGTCTGATATGTAGTGGAAATCTGTCATGTTAAAAAATAAAATTAGCCGGCATTAAAAGGACGGATTTCGGAGAGGTTTTCATTGCCACTATCAATAAATCTATCAAGCACTTTAATCATAACAATAGGTATATTTTCCTTCCACAATATTTTTGCATTCAGCTCTGTACACACCAATGCAGCTTGTTTGAGTTTTTCCTCTAGATATGCTCCAGTTCTGATATATTCGTCAAGAAGATTTCTGCTCTCAGCTAATTTGATTACAGAGGCATACAGCTTATATTGTTCATTGATACATTCCAAATGGAACTTATCCTTAACCGCAGAAGGTGGATCAATTAATTTCAGTTTGGGCAAGTCTGACCTATTTAAAATAATTACGGTATTTGTAAATTCTATAGTGTAGTCTCCTGGCAAACTATACAATAATCTATTGTTTGGGGATTTGAACTGATACTCGTTTTCCTGCTGTAAATTCTGAGGGTAAGCATTGTACCAGTTAAAATGAAATCCGATGATTACCTGTTCGTCGGTCAACTTTAAAGCCTGAAAGGCCTTGTCAAGATTTTCTGGGAAAACCCTGTATTCTCTTTTAGATAGATATTGGAAACTTCGGAGCCAACAGTTTCTGAAAGAATGTAAGGTCGCGGCACTGAAAGATTCCTTGAAGTTGACATATCCTATTGTCTTGTCTATACAGAATGCTTCTGCTGGCATTAACTCCCGTATTCTTCCAATACAATCAAACTTGTTGTAGCTGATGTCCTCATCAGTGGTTATGTCAGATACTTTTGTAATCCACTCCATTTCCTGGTTAATACTATTTGATGCTATCTGATAAAAATCATGAATTTCGTCTTCAGACAACTGTTGAGTAATTTTTTGATGTTGGATTGCGGAAGTGAGTGAATGCGCAAGTATTTCCAGTACTGTCTTCAATTTATTTTTAATCCTATAAATCTGTGACTGATCCAATGGTAGTATTGTTTTGACTTCTTCCTGTGGAATGGAGTTCTGTTCAATCTGTTTTAGAATAATTGGAACATTATCCAGCCATTCATGCTTCTTTGACAAAGATTCTGGAAGAGCTGGCAGTGCATAAAAATCTTCGTAAGTATAAGAACGGTTAAGGGTTGACAAACGTAACATTAGGATATACAGATATTTCTGTATCCAACCGTTAATTATGCTGTTGTTGCGTACGCCAGCCTGAAGGCCAAAGAAAGGATATTTCTGCTCATACTTGTACATTGAATCGGGACTTGATGAAAGTAAGTCCATATAGAATGGAATGATTTCAGCTAGTGAACCTGGAATAAGTACATAGTGAGGGGGCTGGCTATTTGTGAAATACAGAAGCTGATTCAGAAGTTCGTGTTCTTTCCTAAATAATAAAAGTCCTCCTAATGCGATATGAAACTCCTTAAATTCATTCCGTTCTTTTTGTCTTAATTCTACCATTTTACTGTCAGCAACAACTTGTCCAGACGTGGTATAGGAAACGTTTATACGTTCTTCAAGTTGGATAGATGGAAGATGGAGAAACAGGTGTGAATGGGCAGCATTCCAATATTTGAGAATCCATTCACTACGTTTGTAGAATAATTGCTGGTTCAAGCAAGTCCAGATTGTACGGTAGGTATTCTTATGCATTATTGTAAACTGAAAATCATCCAGCATTGCATTAACAATGTCATTACCGTTTTTTATGGAAACCGCTTCCTTCTGTTGCATACATAGTTGCTCATTTACGGAGACAATACCTTCGTATAACTCTGGCGGATACTCCATTACAGTCCATTGTTTACCTGCACGTAAAGATACAATCCAGTCATACAATTCCTGATAACAATTGCGTAATACATCTACGTTATTTTGTTTAAGCATGGCAATAAAAAACTCGAACCATGCTTTTCTGGTCTCTTGTGGGATATTGTTTCTTTTTATAAGATGCTTTTGTAACCTTTCAGGCACGTTATAGATATAGATAAGCGTGAAAATCATAAATATGCTGATTGTCAATAGTACACAGAATATTGTAGCTAAAATAATGGCAGAATAGTCTATGTATTTTGTAAAAATCCCGAAATTATAATCGTTAGGCGGAGCTACCAGCTGATAGAACAGTAAAAGTATGGTAATAATCAACAGTCCAATAAAGCACTTTGTGCTTTTTTCATTCATGAAAATCTGAATTAGGCGAGTAGATTTATACTTATCGTCTATTCTTTGGATGACGCTAATTAACAAAGGAACGGCAATACCCAGAATGGCAGCTGTTATAGGTATAATAATGTCTTTAGAAAAAATATCCATAATGTGAAGTTTTTTAGTTATTTTTATGGTACTGGAGGAAACTTGATAAATCCTCCTTTTGTGATGATACAAGACGCAGCTTCATTTTGAATTTGTTCAGCGATACGGTTGTAGTTTATTTCTGTTCTTAGCTTTGAATTTGGTAATTCTTTCCAATCAAAGGTATGCTCTATATTAAAAACATTCTGTTCATTGGCTGAAGTAAATCGCATGGATGATTTTACATGGATATTACCCTCTTGAGACCGTACATTCCAGTTAAATCTGGGATGATATTGTAATTTTGCAGCGAGGCATAATCTTTCGACTGTTGCCTGAATTATACCTTTAGTCGTGTTTAAATCTTTCAGACTCTGGGAGTAATACCATTTGAATTCATCATAAACTTTGAAATCTAAAGGATTTTCAAATGGCTGGAATAACTTGTAAATTTCTGTACAAAAAGATGAGTCATAATCATGTAAGGATGCTGGAATTTCCTGATCCATTAAGACACGACAACCTTTGGCTCCTGCCTGTTCCAACTTGACAGCCTTGCTCACGGCATTGCCCAGCAGCATTTGTCCTAAATTGTTGTTATTGTCCTCAATAATATCTCCATAGGCAATTCCACCCCGACATAAAATTCCATTCTGTAAACAATCCCACATGATAGTATGACATGATAGTATGACATCTTTCATGTTTTCGGACCAGACGAAAGCGCAATCGGACAACTGGGTGAAATTCACTTTAGGGTATTTATTCTGGCAGTTTGTCAGGATTTCACGAAATATTATCAATATATTAGCAGCAAATTCCTGATTCCCTGAAGTCTGAAAATGTTTAGAGACTTGCCAGATGTTAAAATCGTCTTCTGTAAGCTGGATTTTATCTTGAGTTAATGCTGTAAATCCTAATATATCTACATAGAAGACAAAACCTTTTATGCTATTCATCCTCATAACATGTTGTTTATAGCTTTAAAATTATTTTGAATAAAGATAATGGTTTTATAATAGTTCCTAAATATAAATCTATACTATAAAACCATATTCATCGAAATATATTGTTTTTTATTTGATAATGCCACTAGATTCCGTCAAATTTTAGTTCATTTTTGATACAAAAAAAATGAAAAACGTAATTCTTTAATATTAATCATTAGTGTCCCGTTAAAATGTGATGAGTTAAACAATTAATCAAATAGCCCCGGAATCAGGGGATTATTTAGATCTTTGACATCATTGAAATTAGTCTTGTCGAACAGGTCACGCAAGTGGGTTTTGTCAGTCAATGATATGCTGAGAATCAGAAAAACTTCATAGGTTGAACGTTTCAACTTCATATCATGTTGGACAATAGCCACAAGACAGTACGTGATAATAGCCACACTGATTTGTATGCGAACAGCGTTCTCTGTTGTGCCCCAGAATTTCTTTATCTTGAAATGCTGCTTGAGTCATTTGATGAACAGCTAGATTAACCATCTTTTTTTATAAAGAAAGATTGGCAACATCTAATGCAGAAAGCTGTTTTGCATTCGTCATCGTAATATCGGACGAGTCTTAATGACTCAGGATATTTCTTCTCAGAAAAATATACGGTCAGTTTCACTTCCGTATCTGTCATTATGTTCTTTAGTAATCTTTGCTTCCATTTGACTGTCTTATACTTTAGCTCTGAACTAAGAAAGAGTCTGTAAGATGTATCCTATAGAGTTCTTTAAAGGAGTCATAAGTCCTGTCGAATATATAATAAGCATTTGGCTTATAATGGATTGAAGACATTGCTGTAGAATCGTGCCTTGTTGCAGTTGTTACAGTATAGAAGGTTGGAACTTGTGCTTCAATGTCGCATAAGACATGAGCTTTCACTCTTTCTTTCTTGTTTCGACACTTTGTCAATGGGAATGTTGCAAGACATAACGGAATCGTAGTTGAATCAAACGCATATTTCTTTCCGGAAATGTCAAGGATGTTGGTCGTCCACTTCTCGCAGACTTCCTTCATCATATAGAATGCAAACTCTTCGAAGATTCTGTAATCGCGGTTCTGGTTGGCTGTGGCAAGAGTTGTCTTGGCTATCGGTTTACGACCTAACCCAAGATGATATTGCTTAGCCTTATGCGCCTCGAAAGCAACGATTAAGTCTCTCAGGCTCTCACGATTACTCAGTTGCCCAAACATTATTGCAAGCATCTGATTCCAGCAAGTGAAATGTTTCACATATCGATTACCATCATACTTGCGAACATAGTTGTTGAACTGAGTCCTGTTCAGAAAAGCGGTTAATTGAGAGAATACGTATTTGTCTTGGAACATAGCAGCCATTTGTATTAGACTGCAAAGTTGCAAAATCAAGTCCGTTTCATTAAAAAAACGTGTAGTTGACTATATTCCAATAATTTCAAAGATCGATTTATCCACTTTTACGGGACAGTAGTGATCAAACAAATATAATTTGCTTGAAACGATTTATTAATAATTATAGATAGAATGTCCCTCTTCTATAAAAAGAATACCTTTTAAATGATTTTCATCACATTGTTTTTTGAACTTTTCTGTAACTATAATATATGAGGAATGTTCTTCCATTCTTATAATTGAATGCTTTTGTAAAGCATTAGGAGAAATATAAAATTTCCTTATATCATAATCACCGTCTTCATCTATGTCAAATATTGATTTTGTTTTGTCAAGGCAAGGTAATACATGTAAAATATTTAATGCAAAGAATTCTCTATTTTCATTCCCTTTTTTATCCCTGATAATAGTATTAAGTAATTGGAAATCTTTACCTACTAAGTCTGAAAAAGTTTTTTCCCATTTTTTACTTATTAACGGTAGTCCAATAGTTGGAAGTACATCGTATTTATTTATGTAGGAATCTATTTTGTCCACCAAATACAATAAAGTACTTTCTGTATTAAAATGAATTCCTGCAAATAAATCTAACCATTCTATTTTATTACTTTTTTGTTCATATACAAAACTTACGTCCCTTTTGTAAAATGTTGAAAATCTATAATACATAAGTTAATGACATTTAATTTTACCTTCTCTTAATCCTTGTCTCGTTTTTATACTTAATTTATATATTTCATCATAAAATTTTTGTTGACTCCATTTCGCATTTTTGCCTTTAATATACAATTTATCCAATTTATCTGCAATCATTTGATTATATATTTGATGTTCTTTATTATAACCATTATGAACACTTCTAGTTGGATGTATACCTTCTTTTATTGGTAAAAAAATCAAATTACAGGGTTTATTAACATCAAAACCAGCAGCTATAATGGCAGGATGATTGTTTTTAGATTTTGGAATAACATGATGTAGTTGATAATCATTTAAACGATCAATATTACTATATTTCCATCCACTTCTAGGCATATTTTTAAGCCCAATTGGATCAACTGAGTAATTTATATTATTGACATATCCATAAAACCTATTTCCTCCCAATAACCCAATAGGGTCTTGAGAAATATATCCTCCTGAATTAGCATCATAATACCTAAACCTGTTATAATACAATCCTGTTTCAATATCTTCATATTGTCCTTGGAACCTGAATGGACAATCGTGCAGAGATTCTCCACTGAAGTCTGCTACCTTTCCATAGATATCTAGTGTACAGTTCCAGATCCGTTTTCCCTCGCTGTCGTACATCTGGATGGGGGTACCCATATAGTCGGATACGATGGAGTATTGCTTGTCACCCCGTATCTTTGCGGCGGGAACAAATGTCCCTTCCTCGAAGACCCATGTCGTCAGACTGTTCCCGTCAGTGCTGGAGGTTTTCTCCTGTCTGTCATTGTCCGTATCGGCGGTAACCCATTCGTGTAGCGGTGTATTGTCGTTCCATACCCAGTGCGTGACCTTTCCGATATACTGCTTGGTGGTACGCCGTCCCAGTGCATCGTAGCGGAATTCTACAGGTTTTCCGTCTGGACGTACCACCCGCCTAAGCATACCATTCGATGTCCATTCGTATATCCATCCCATGTCCGTAACTGGGCGTCGTATTCCGTACTCCATTTTCATGCGCCTGCGGTCATGCCTTACCGCATCCTCTCTTGGCTGTCTGAACTCGCGGAAGACAAGGTTTCCCTCGTCATCGTAGTGGTAGATGTAGTCCTTATCCTCCAGCAGCCTTCCTCCGGCACCGTACCTTTGGCCCTTCCTCTCCGACGTGTCGTAGAGATTACCCACGAAGTCTGGCACACGGTAAATCACGTCCGTTTCAGTCCCCTTTATCATATCCTGACGTATGAGGAAGTCAAAACGATCGTAGTCGTAGCGCATAATTGTTCCCGTCAACTCGTTCTCTTTTGAAAGTAACCGGTTAGCGATGCCCCACTCATAGCGGAAGGCTCCACGCTCGATGTTGCCTGCGCGCACTGATTTATGCACCTCGCGTCCAAAACGGTCACGTTCTGTTTTGACAATGACATTACTAGAATAAGTGCGCTGGACTTCCAACCCAGTATTGTCACGTACCCATGAAGCTTGCCAGTTTTCGCCCGCTTGCATACTTTGGAGATTACCTTCTTGGTCGTAGGTATGCCGTATGTCTGCTCCTAGATTGCTGGTAATGCGGGTACAGTTGCCTTCGTTATCATAAGTACGATTTACAGTATATTCTCCTTGCTTTTCTTCGATAACTAATCCTGTTTTTTTGTCACGTGTAAACCTCAGCTTGTTTTCGCTGTTTTCAGCTTTGATAAGCAATCCATCCTTGTCGTATGCATATAATGCTGTTTCTCCATCATATTGTTCTTCCTTTAGAATGTTGTCCAGTCCATCATACAAGTATTCCGTCCATTTGCCTCCGGGACGGTTTACACGTGTAACACGACCGGAACCATCACGTTCATATTCGCGCCTCAAGCCATCAAAGCCAGTCTCGGTAATGACTTGTCCCAGTCCGTCCAGCTCAAAGAAATAATTTTCACCTGCCTCGTTCCCAATACGGCGGAGCTGCAACTCGCTGTTGTAACCGAAGGTGATGCGGTGGCGTTCCTGCTCCCGGCTTTTCAATATCCCTAAAGCTCCGTAAGTAAATTTGACTTCACGGATATTGTCCTTGGCATGAATTATGTTGCCCATAGCATCGTACTCAAAATGGTGTACGTTGCCATCAGGTTCCTCTAAACGTATCAGGTTGTCTGCACGGTCGTATGCGTAACGTGTGATATTCCCTTTTATATCTGTTGCTTCTATAAGACGTCCGCGGTTATCATAAAACCAGTGGCGGGAAAGTCCGTTTGGAAAAACAAGTGATTCAAGTTCATAATGAGAACTGAATAATAATGTATATACACGTCCTTGCCCGTCTGTAATGGTATGAAGTAAGCCATCTTTATAAGAATATCTGATGGTTTGACCATTCATGGTAGTACGACTTACAAGTCTGTCCTGTTCGTCATACTTCCATGTGAGTTGTCTTCCTTCCGGTGTACGCAAAGAAGTCAGATTGTGGTTGTTGTCGTATTGCAACCAGGTATCTTCACCGTTTTCATCTGTAATACGAACAGGGAATCCGAAATCATCACAAATAGTTTTTCTTGTATAGCCTTCGGGATTGATAGTTACCTCCAGCTCTTCAAAAACATTGTAACGGTAGCGAGTTATTCCGCCATTGGCATCGATAATTTTATAGATAAGTTTGTCAGAACCATAGAAATATTCAGTGACAGCATTTTCGCCATTACGGATACGGGTTGTTCCTTTGCCATAATGGATATAGTATTCCATTACACCGCCATCACCCCATGTATGTATGCAACGTGCGTTTTCACCATTACCCTCATATTCCCAATGAAAGGACATACCGCCTTGGTTGACAAGCCGTATCAGTAGATGATTTTCTTTGTAAAAGAAATATTTGCTGACATTGAGGGCATCAATGGTTTCAATCATATTTCCTTGTTCATCGTAACGATAGCGTACAAGCTTTATTTCTTCATTGTCCTGTTTTATAGAAACACAGGTAACCCGTCCGGCGTCATCTGTATCTACTTTAATATGTTCACCACGAGAAGAAATAATTTCAACCAAGCGTCCAGCAGAAGCATATTTAAGTATGACAGAGAAACCGTCACGTGTAGAAATGGATGATACCATACGGTATCCGAACTTATTTTCCAATCCGTTGAAACGGTATTGATAGCCACGACTGTCAGTGAGTTGATAACCATGCGAATCAAGTTCCCATTTCAGCTGTTCCTTTCGGTCTATCCATTTTTCGCCAACAAGAAGTACGGGCAAATAAGATTCACGCCCATCTGCATGACGAATTACAAAAGCTTTATCATTGATTTGTTTTACTCCCATATTATAGCTATGATGCCAATTATAACCTAATGGACCATCGACAGCTGCATCACTATAATAGGTACGTTCCCATTTAATTGGAATTGGACCAGGAAGTTCAAAGTCCACATTCGTATGATAAACTCTTCCAGTAGCTGCATCTACAGGTTCTCCAAAAGTTTTGCACTTAATGGGCTGTAGGATATCTGCCAGTTTGTTTTTCCCTTTTTTACGTAAATTGTTTATGAGATCTTGAAACTTATCTCCAATCTTTTTCCATATTTTGCCAATGCCTTTCAGCCCCAATTTCATGGTTAGGGCAAACAAATCAATGGTAGGAGGGCCGCCTACAAGCACAGGCTTTCCCACAGAAGTTATGGTTGAAAGCATGGAAGTCGGTGCCATCAGAGCCTTGCTTACCTTTTTAGGCTTTCCTTTACGTGGAATGGTAGGGATACCGACCAGATTACAAGAAAGCGAAGGATGAGTAAGTGTAGAACAGGGAGCACCGTCTGCCAGGACAGTAGAACTTCCCATCCACATTTCAGATTCCGACATACCACTTACCAAAGGTGCCGGATGAAGTACAAAAGCCGGAAGATGTAAAATACTGATTCCTGCCTGCGCAATCCACTGATTATGTACCTTTACGGAAGGAGCCATTCCCTTCAATACATTGCATGCTACACCTGCTATACCAGAGGTTGCAGGTGGTATGGTAGCGGCAATTCCCGCCATAATATCCGCCATAAGATCATAGATTTTCCCGACATGCGGAACCGGCATAACAGGAGAAGGCGGCGTAACAGTGGGATGCATATCAATACCTATGGAAAGGTCGCCAAATTTGGCAACAGGCATCCCTGGCATGGAAGGGAGCATTCCACCCAACCCTGCCTGAATATTATCCAAAGCTGCTTTGGAGTCTGCGAAAAGGTCGGCAAATCCACGCTTGGCACTGCTGCTTTGAGCTAAATCATTGAATGGCATACAGGTAAGTTTTGAAGTGAAAAGGCAACCGGAAGTCAGAAAAGAAATCCCAGTTGCCTTCAGAAATAGTTATTAAATTCAAGCATCCTGAGCATAGTCGCTGTTCCAGTCATTTTCATCATCACCCTTGGTTCCTTCAAGTTTGATTACAAAACTCTTTGCAGGGAAGTACGGAGTGAGGTGAATATCCAGGAAGATGCGGTCTTTCTGTTTCGGATCACGTTCAAAACGGAGAATCTTGAACTTTTCGATAAGACGGCCAGGACCTTGGATGCTATCAAGGAACTTGCTGATTTGACTGCGTAAATCTCTTTCGGCTTTACTGTTCCAGTTTTCAAATGCACGGCGGTTGAGGAAGTCCATCAATACTTTTGTTACCCAATCGAAAACACGGACTACCGAATAGGTCTGAAGACCCAAGTTGTCACCATTGAAAAGTGTTTTGGCTGAGAATGCCATTACTTTACCGTATTCCTTAACCATCGGAATCAAACCAATCTTCTCGATTTCTGAAATTTCACTTTTCTTCAGATTGAAAGCAACTCCGTCAACTTCACTCATTGAACCATATTTCTTACCGGCTGTTACTTGTGCCATTACTGTCTTATAGACACTGCCTGCCAGTGCAGCAGAAGGAGGTACAAGCAGGTCTTCGGTTTCACCCAACTCTGCATAGCGTCCTCTGCCCACTAAATAGTTACAAGTCATACATACATTTGACTTATAGATGTCGCCTCCTGATAAATTGGAGTCAAAGAACATTTCAATAACATCATCCGGTTTTTCAAGGTCAGCAAAGTCTGTGTAAATCATTACTTTGTTATCGTGTGCAATCTTTGCCCATTTCTCAACAACCTTGTTTGAACCCAGAAAACCAGGGATAACCAATAATGAGTAGTTTGTTCTTAAGTCAAGGCGGTCATAGTTGGCGCGAAGTTCATTGGCAATCGCGTCAATGAAGAATGAGTTGTCAAGATCTGTAATCTGAGCCATAGATGCATTGACAATGGAAACATTCTTGATCTTGTCCGAGTCAGTGTTCTTGTAGAAGAGCATGACTGTACGGTACGATTTTTCCAACTGTTTGACTTCCTCTACCGCTTTGAGCTGGTTTTGTGAAAGTAAATCTGATACAGCTGCTGACTTTTTCTGACAAGCATCAATCATTTCTGTGATAGATTTGCCGCTTTTCAGCATTTCTACCCACATTTCAATACTCTTTGCAAGTTCTTTACGTTCAGCCGCTTTTTCATTACTGGTCAAATAGATATTGCGTCTTGCCTTACGCTCTGGATTGAGGTTCTGTATTCCATCTACAGAAGATTCCAATACATTGAAACCACCAAATTTGGCAAGAGCCTGTAACTCAGTATTTAAGTTTCTGGTTTGTACGGCAGCAACTTGTTGTTCCGCAGCTTCTATTTTAGGATTCTGTTCACTCATAACTATCATTCATTTACAGAGTTAGACTTTTCGTTGTTTTTCAGTTCGTCCAGCATGACTGAAAGTGCATTGACAAAGGCGTCACGTGTAGTGGGATTCTCCAGAACCCGTTGTAGAACCTTGTTCGAACGCAAAGATTTTTCCATTCTGTCTGCAAATTGTTTTTCAGCATTCAGACTGGATAGAAAAGGACTATGTTCTGTCATCTTGGCAACAGAAAAGTCACCAACATTGTTAAAACGGAAGTTCTCCTCGACTGGTGCTCCGTCCGCATCAGAGAACTCAATATCTATTTCCGGCTGGAAATGTGCAAAGACTTCGTCAATGTTGGTAAGACCTGTTACAACTTCAGGTGCTACCGGTTCGTCCTTTGTCAATTGCTCAACCATTAAAGTTCGGTTTTGTGGAATATCCGCAATACCTTCGGATGCTTCGAGTTTTACCTCGTTTCCGCCGATTCCATAATTTCCAAGTTCCATACTATTCTAATTTTAAATTAAAAATATGTTAACTATTTCTCTTGATTTTAACTGAATATGTTCTTCTTTCTTCTGGCCTTGGCTTGTTGCATGGATGGGTTATCAACAAGTTCCCTCCAATCTTTGCCAAGCCATTCCTGTAATTGTTTTTCGAGTATTTCTATGTCAGAAGGAGCCCTTACTTGTTTACCTGTATGCAAAGCGAGATAAGCGGCATAGGTAAATGTCGAGTTTCTTCTAATGTTTTCAGGAAGATAACTTCCGCCTGCCAGTGATAGTAAAAAGAACTCGAAAGCACTTTCCATCTTGCCCTCTTCATAACGCAGGAATCCACACATACGGTAACCTTCCATCACATAGTAGGCATCTTTTTGCTCAACAGCTTTCAAGGCTATCTCCTTATATAGTGAAATCGCTTCGTCACGCTTCTTTTCTGCGGTAAGTATGGCAGCCTTCATGGAAGCCGCCATTTTCCAGTAGCTATATCCTGTCGTATCACCGCCCATCATAGCCTTTTGGGCTTCATTAAGAGTAATTTCACTGTACTTCATGCTGTCCTTATATTCTCTGATGGCATAGAATGCTTCAGATGCAATAAACAGTGAAGATATATAGATACCATTGTCTTTTAGTTCTTTGGCTATGTCCAAAAGTTTGTTGACTTCCCTTCCTAACAGTTTTTTATCCTGTTTTTGGGTACAGTCCATTACAACGGTAACCTGTTGTTTAAACTTGTTTTCGGGAGCTGTAAGGTCTCCTCCGGCATCTCCTTGTGCCATACGGTTGCGCAAAGCCTGAACCAGATTGAATTTGGGATAAATACAAGCTACCATCCGCGAGTTGTCAAGTCGTATGCTACGGTTCCCAGCTATATCAATAGTAGCTAACCGAATTCCTTGCGGTACACCTTCTGATAAGACTTTTGAAAACCATTCTGCACGTTGAGGACCTTTCAATTGTCCGGGAGGGAAATAGATGCAAAAGTTGGTGTCTTCCAGTCCGGAAATACAGGATTTTAGCCGTAGCATCTCCTGCCATAAGGCAACAGTAGTGTGAGGAATGTCTGTCCGGGGAAAATACTCTCCAGTTAATAGTCCGTCCTGTTTCAATGCCTTGAGAACATCATACTTTTCGTCAATTTCTTCTGTAAAACAGCTGACATATTCTTTCCAAAGTTGCTCTGTGAATTTTTCATCATCGCCCTCATATATCGAGTCAAAGCGGAAAAAAATGTCATCAAACTGTCCTACCGGGGAACGCTCTATTTCAAAAAAACGATCAATCAAATCTACGTCTGTAGCTTCGACAACCCATATTGCCAGCTTCCAGTCTTTACGGACTTCTATTTCAGCCCAGTAATCAACCGCTTTATAGTATTCTTGTATAACAGATGCTGATGCTCCCATATTAGTTTGTTTAAGAGTTTATTTTTACGATGCCTCCTGTTACGGTAACATCGGCTGTACCTTCTATGGACATGTTGTTGGCTGTAACTGTACCTGCTTTGCTGGTTTGCTCATATTGACTTTGTGCTTCAACCTTTATATTTGTCCCGGTTGTAGCAATGGCTGTCTTTTCTTTACTGATAATCAGATTTTCGTTACCAGAAACAAATGCAATGTTCTTTTCAGCTTCGAGACAGATTGTTTCGGCCTTCATGCCAATGGATTTATCCTCCATTGCAATTATTGATTCCGATTCGTTTGTGATAATCACACTCTTTTTCGCCATAATGGTAATGCTGTCCTTTCCATCAAGAAGAATCAGTTGTTTTCCTGTCTGGTCTGTTATGGTAATACTTCCCGCTTCATCATTGAAGATGATAGCATTACCACTACGGGTAATGATTGTTTTAAGCTGATTGTTATCACCTCCTCCTTGTCCCGATTCGGAGTGGAACATGGCTCCGGAAACATAGGGGCGGTCCGGGTTTCCATGTTCATAGCCAATCATGACCTGGTCACCAACCTCCGGTATGAATACAAGTCCGCGGTTTTTGCTTACGGCATCACTGGTTCCGGCATTAGGGCTTTGTACTCTGATCCAATTTGTAGTTTTGCTGCCTTTTTGCCATTGAAAGTGCACCTTAACTCTTCCTTGCCCTTTTTCATCTTTATTTTCCTGAACTGTAGCCAGCTCCGGCATTGCTGTAGGAAACCTGACATCAGATACGGGCAGATTTGTTGTATCGCTTGGAATCCCGAAAAATGTATTGGAGTAATGACCGTCCCGGTGTACTTCGTGAATAATTTCTGTTACAAGATATTTCCCGAGCGGAGAAAGTTTCATCTTGTCGGGGAACGAAACATCAATTATTTCGCCGATTCTGATACGGCAAGTCTTTCCTGTACCACTTATATTGAGCAGTCTTGCTCCAGAAGCATTTCGTACTCTTTTCATCTGGTCATCAAGTTCTGCCTTATCCTTGATATGTGGATTGGCTGGGGATATGACTTTCACTGGATATGCCTTTTCTGAACGTGCATGTGCAATAGATTGAAGATCGCTCATCCTTTCCGGTTTGGCTGGTGTATCCGCATTATGTTCTTTGTTCTCCTGCGCTACATAATCGTATCTTGCAGATTTTCCAGGAACCATATTGGCTATCAAACGAACTTCCTCAAGATCTACGTCATATTGAAGCTTCTCCGTATTAATATTTTCCGGTTTGCCGAAGTAAATTTTATTGCCGTCATAATAGAACCACTCGCCATATAATAAAGAAAGGCGGTTCATGAATGCAAATGCGCTTTCGTTGTATTGTGCCAGATATGAAATCGGGTTCGTATATTTAGGTGCAATAACTATTTTCTCGTTGCCATATTCTTGTGTCGCTTCATTAATGATTGCAGATAATGATTGTTCAGTCCATGAATCTAGTGTGCAGTTACTGTCGAACAGAATTGTGGGGCTTTCTCCATGAATCGCTATACCACCTGCCTCGCCTTCACTTCCAATCATTTCAACCTTAGTTACCACTCCTTCAAATACATAACTGTCACTAGTCTGCCGATGGGTAAACGAAATAGTGATAGTCTCTCCAATGAAATTGATGAATTTCTCCGGAGTCTGCTGGAAGGTATTGTTTGGTGAAAGATAGTTGACAATCACTGTAAAATCGTGATGTTTGTTGAAAGACTGATGGAGACGAAGGGAAACGAACTTCTGTTCCTCTCCTTTTATCGTCACCTTTGTAGCCACCAGATTCAGAAAACTTGCTCCCATATTATTAATTTCTATAAGGTTATTACATAAATAAACCGACTGGTCGGTATGTTTTGAGGTGCCAAAATAACCGGAATTGGTATATCCCGGCACCTCAAAACTTTAACCCAAAACTAACCATTAGTTATTTTCCGGCCAGTCTTGTGTAAATGTAACTTCGTTCATCTTTACTGTCTGAGCAGAAATAGTGAACTTGATTGTCATAGGATAATCATTAGCTACACTTAGTGCCTCCTCGTACTTAATGACATAACCGTTTTCAAATACCAGTTCTTTCATTTTAGCATCTTCATCAGCTTTCTTGAAGACGATGTTTCCGTTTACTGGCTGGTACTGTTTGAACATCTTGTCCAATACGATTGTGTCAGGAGTAGATTCGACTTCCACGTTAATGGTACCTCCATAAATGTCAGATGCCGGACGTCCTTTAGGATCTACATCACGGTTAAACTTGACATCCCATCTCAATACATCAAACTCTCTAGAGTCTGAAAACTTAAATGACGCTTTAAATGCCATGTTATTAAAGTTTTAAGTTAATAAATTGGTTCACTTTGAAATCCTCAAGGTAATCAGAATCCTGTTGCCATTTTCCTTTTCCTTTGAGATTTCTGGCGCAATGTATGCTTTTTTTCGAATATTGCAAAGAAAATCGGATGTTTTTTTCGTACAATATGCTCATGAGCATAAAAAAATTGTCGGATAATGCATTGAATTTAATTTTTTACTTTTATATTTGCATTGTTCTCCTGCGCAATTTTTAAATCTTTATTGATTATGGATACAGGAGTTAGTTTCATTAATCTTGATGATTCTGTAAAAATTGCGCTTAACATAGCACAGGCAGTGGCTCGTGAGAATGCGAATGAGTATTATATGCCCTCGCATTTATTGAAGGCTCTACTCCATAAGGAAGTGGGGCTAAGAGATTTTATTGTTAGTATTGGAAAGGATTTGGGCTATCTGGAAGAGTGGGCTGATGTATATATTGAACAATGTCCCAAGTCTACCCAACTTTCCGAGATTAAACCTTCAGAAAAAATTGATTTTATATTTCGGGCTGCGGATGATGCCCGTATTCGTCTTGGATTATTTGATATAAATCCCATCTGTGTTCTTATTGCCTTGGTAAAACCAGGAGTCGCTTTTTCAAGTGACCAGTTGAGGTCTTTTCCGATTCAGGAAAGAGACATATTATCCCTATATGTTAATAACACAGAAAATCCTGCTGTGGAAAATTATCATGCAGCTTCGGTATCAGACAACTATAGTCCCGGAACAGGAATAGGAAGTTCATCATATCTTTCCAAATATTGTATTGATCTGATGGCTGCCGCTCCTGAAAGATTATTGCCGGTTATCAATAGAGACCGTGAGACCCGTATGGTCATGGAAGTGCTGGGTAGCCGAAGTAAATCAAACGTTTTGATTGTAGGTGATGCCGGAGTTGGAAAAACAGCTTTGGTTTATGGTCTGGCATGGGATATTGTTAATAAGAAGGTTCCTTCTTTTCTGGAAGGAGCCCGTATCTTCGAGTTGGACAATGCTTCGCTTATTGCCGGAGCCACCTATAAAGGAGAAATCGAAGACCGTTTGAAGAATGTATTGAAGGAACTTCGCCATATAGAAAATTCCATCCTGTTTATAGATGAAATACATGTTCTACTGGATAGCAGACAGGGTAATTCCGGAGCGGGTAATATCCTGAAGCCGGAGCTGTCACGTGGAGATTTGACCGTAATTGGTGCTACGACAATAGACGAGTATAGGAAGATTATCGAACCTGATCATGCGTTCAGTCGTAGATTTGAGGTCGTTCAGGTAAATGAACCTGATTTAAAGTCTGCCATTCAGATGCTTCATAGCGTAAAGAAACAGTATACAGATTATCATCATGTAGGTATCAGCGATACTGCCGCGGCTGAATGTGTGCGTTTGGCCAAGCGTTATGTAAAGGAACGTCGGTTGCCTGACTCAGCCATTGGACTTTTGGATATGACCTTGTCTGCCATAAAGATGGTAAATGAAACAGGGCAGCAGGACGTAAAAGAATTGCTTGATGAATTGGATACTATTGAAAAAGCCGAAACGGAAGAAAGTGAAAAAGTTGAGGACTTAAAGACTTTATTGTTTGTTATGCGCAATAGGCTAAGCCCTATCTTGCAAGGAGTGATAACCGATGAAACGGATGTGAATGAGCTTCAGGATTATACTGAATTGAAGAGTTATCTGCTGAATGCGTTGAACTTGATGCGCGAATTTGCCGAAAAGAAAATCGAAGAGGTAGAAATATATGAAGTCGCTGCGGTGGTAGCAAGCAGAACCGGCATTCCAATAGGGAAAGTACAGTCACAGGAGAAGGAGCGTCTGTTGAATATGGAGGACTATTTGCGTAGAAGAGTTGTTGGGCAGGATCAGGCCTTGAAAACACTTACGGATGCAATCCTTGAATCGCGTAGCGGAATGAATAAGCCGGGACAGCCAATCGGCTCCTTCTTCCTTTTAGGACCTACCGGTACCGGAAAAACAGAGTTGGCAAAGGCTTTGGCTGAGACATTGTTCAATGATGAAAAATCCATGATACGCTTTGATATGTCGGAATTCAAGGAAGAACACTCTGCGGCCCTTCTGTATGGTGCCCCTCCGGGATATGTAGGATATGAAGAAGGCGGTATGCTGGTAAACAAGATAAGACAGCAGCCTTATGCAGTGGTTCTTTTTGATGAAATAGAGAAAGCCCATCCATCGGTATATGATATATTCCTCCAAATAATGGATGAGGGCAAACTTCATGACCGTTTAGGCAAAGAAGGTGATTTTTCCAATTCCATTATTCTGTTTACATCCAATGTGGGCAGCGAGTGGCTGACTAAACAGTTGGAATCGGGAAGCGTACCTTCTACTACACAGATAATGGAAGTGATGGGAAGACATTTCCGTCCGGAGTTTCTGGCCAGATTATCTGAAATTGTTCCATTCTCTCCTATCAGCGAGGATATTTTGCTGATGATATTCGACATACAGTTTAATGGCCTTAGAAAACTGCTTGACCGTCAAGGTATAGCAATTGAAATAAGTGATGATGCCCGTAAACTGCTTGCACATAAAGGATTTACCCCTAAATATGGAGCAAGGCAGGTTGCCGGTGTGATTCGTAATTATTTACGTAGGCCTATTTCCCGTCTTATAATAAAGGAAGAGTTGTCGAAAGGTAAGACCTTGAAGGTAGGATTGGATGAAGCGAATGAATTAACTTGGGATATTCACTGAAAATCAAGATTCTTATGTTTGGATATACAGTATTTTTAAAAATCGGCAATCTGGCAGCTACATCGCTGACGGATATGTATAAGGACAGCTATCAATTGATAGGGTGTGAATTTGGCTTCGCCCAAGGTATTGATTTTAAAGGTCAGGTACAAACAGAAGTTAAGGGAGGTACTTTCTATGTAACTTACCCTCATCTGCCTAACCGGGATATGATTCAGTGGATGTTGGATGCCCGCAAATATCAGAGTGGAGCTATTGTAGTTCATGATAACCAAGGTTCCGCTCTTGAAAAGATACTCTTTGAGAAAGCGACCTGTGTAGATATGGAAATCAGCTATATCCGGCAGGGAAAGAGCTATATCGCGACTAAACTTACTGTACAAGCACAGAAGTTAATGTTCGGTACAGAAGAATTTGAAAATCAGTGGGCACTCTAAAAAGAAAATGTTATGGGACTTTTTAATTTTCCGCAAGTGGACAGCAACGTGAATGTAATATTCTGCGTTGATGGTGACGAGTATGAAGTCGAACAGTTCAAAATCGGCTTTCACCAGCCTGTTGATGGTAATAAGAATCAACCGGAAGGTGAAGTTCGTGGAGGACGTATTATGATAACATTGTCACAAACCGTTAAAAATAACATCTACGGATGGGCAATCAAGCCCTGGGTGAAAAAAAATGGGGTGATACAATTTAAGACTGGAACGTCTGGGGTGATATTTGAGGTAGTGTTTACAAATGCTTATTGTATCAGCTTGAAGCGTTCTATAGGAATAGGCATAGGCTTGAACACTAGTTTGATATTATCTCCTCAAATAATCAATTTGAATGGTATTGAATTTGATAATAACTGGGTAAAATAGAAAAATATGTCTAATGAAAATGATAGTACGATAATTTATCCTGATTTGTTTTTATTGAATAATAAGATAGGACATTTTTATACAGGTCATGTACTTGGATTGGGATATGCTTTTGTACAACGTTTACCATATGATGTTGTACAAGGAAACGATTGTTATTCTAAAATAATTGATATTCAATGTATAGATCAATCAGAAGAAAGCAAAAATAAAGGATTTAATCTTGTTGCAGATAAATTAAAAAACAATATTCTAAAGAAAGATTCTTTAGGTAATTATTATGTTATATATAAAGGTGAGAAAAAAACACTTCTTTCAAGTGATGATTTAAAGATTCATTTATATTCTCTTGGTAATGATACAATGGTAAATGTAGAAATATTGTCTTACAAATATAATGGTGAGTTGAAAGGATGTAGTTGTGAGAAAATAGAGTATACAGGTGAATTACAGTCTTTTGAATATAATTTTAGTACAAATATTACAGAAATAATATGGGGATTATCTGCTGCGAGTGGAGTGGTAGGTACCGTTGTAGGTCCTTTGAATGAAATGTTTGTAGTGGAAAAAAATTTTTATGATAAATTTTTGAAAACTCCCCCTTATTTAAATCGTTTATATAGGGCAAGGGGATTTTCAGAGAATTTGTCTGAATCATTGAAAAATAATGGGATAAATATACCATCTGAAAAACTAAATGATAATATAATACCTAAGACTTTAAATAGTATAAAACGAGGCCTTGCATTGGTTGGTCGAGGTTTAACTTATTTGGATATTTTATATTCTCAACAGCTAAAAATATCCCATTTAGTGTCTTTATACATGCTGTCCTCAGCATTTCCTGTTTCTTGGGTACTTGGTGGAGTTATTGTAGGTATAGATATATTACTTTATGCAAATACTGAAAAGTCTTTGGGTGATTGGATAGATTATTATGCAGGAAAAATCGGTCTGGGGGATGAAAATGGAGTTATTATAGGTAAAGATAAAATATACCATCAAGTGCAGAGACATTACGATGATGATTTTATTATAGTACCAGATAATACCCGAGTTGTTAAACCGAAAATTAATGATTTTTATGAAAAGTATTATTGACTATTTGTTTTATAGATATTATATGGTTTGCTTTAAGAATAAAGAATTTCCTCGTTTTGGAGCGACATGTATATTATCCGAAATTATTACAATGGCTTATTTATTTGTTGTGTTAATACTGTCATTTGTTTTAACAGGTGATTTCTTCTTGCCATATACATCTGAAATAACTAGAATTATAATAGCATTAATAGGTTTTTTTCTTCCTTGGATTAAAATATATCTGCATTATGACAAAGAAAGAATTAGGGTTTTATTGGATAAATATAAAGACAATATTTATAATATAAAATATTCAGATAAGGCAGTATTAAGTCTTAGTTATATAATACCAACAATTGGACTTATTTTGATGCTATTTCTTTATCAATTTAAATAATAGTAAATTATGAATCAATATAAAATAATAATCATTTATTCAGTTTCAAATGGCCAATTAAAGAAGTCATTTGAAGAGGAGCTAGAGAAATATGGTTTGGAAAGATTGGGAGAGCAAGACATTTTTGTACTTCCTTTAGAGGAATATCGTACTAAAGTACAAGCGTTCAAAGCCTACATAAGGGCTTATTCCCGTAAGCATTTGGACAGCCAGGACACAGTCTTGTTTGTGGAATCACGTATGAATGAAGATCGTACACTGACCACTATGCTTCAAACAGATTTAATGAGAGATAATGAGTAAATAATATAGTATGAGTGCACAATCATATATCAAATTATGGACTGCTGAGCCATCGGAACATGAAGATGTTCAGGCTTATGACCTATTGGAATATGAATATGATTTCAGTCAGGATGCTGATAAGACTGGACGGGTAATCGGCAATATGCAAGGCGGAAAGATAGGTATTATAATATCAGGCTTTCCGACTGATGACTTATTGGCGTGGATGCTTAGTTCGCAAATCCATAAAAATGGAGAATTAATGAATTCTTCAGGTATTCTTGGAAGTCAGAAAGAAGTTATACGCTTCAGGGGTGCACAGTGTCTTGAAATGAATGTTCACTCTACAACCAAAGAATGTCGGACTAAACTTCTGATTCATTTTAAGGAAATGGAAACTGGAGATTCGTGCTACTTAAATATGTGAATGCTATGAGCTGGTTCAATACCCTATTCAAAAAGAAAAATGTAATGGGAAATGATGACCATTACATAATGAAATTGTGTGTGGGTGAAGAAATATATGATATTGAAGACTTCAACCTGCAATTTAAGCGTGATACTAATCGTATCGGTTTTCCGGAAGGGGAAGCATACGGTGGTATCATTATGTGTATGTTACAGGGAATGCCTGGTGATACCCTGTTAAGATGGGGAACTTTCACACAAACATATATGAATGGGGAGATACGAGTATATCAGAAAGACCAGCCCAATCAGCAGGCTGCATTTGTAGCTCATTTTACAGATGGTAATTGCATTCAGTTCCAACGAAAGGTTGACAATGTCAATCATAAGCAATATATGCTTATAAGATTTGCTGCACGATTGTTGGAGTTTATTAATGATGAGTTTGAAAATCAATGGCGTTAGTAAATATGGAAACAAAATTCTGCAAATTACCTTTAGACTTTGGAGCATTGTTGAGCGAAGATGTCGAGAATAGCCGTCTGGAGTCCTGCTCGGAAATAGAGTCCATTGATCAGTTTATTGAGCTGTTGATTAGTACAGCTCCGGGTGAGCATACCTTTGACAAGAAGTTTGGCTGTAAGATTTTTTATCTTGACTTCGAAAGTATTGTGTCGCATACACGTTGGGAAGGACAGTTCTCCGAATATATCACTACAGCTGTTACCACATATGAAAAGAGACTGACCAATGTCAGCGTACGTGTAATTATAGACGACACAATGTTGCAGGACAGTATGTATGAAACATCAAGTATAAAGAAGAGAGTGCAGGTTTATGTATCTGGGAATCTGGTTCGTACAGGAGAAAGAAGGACATTTTATTATGTGATTTACTTAGGACCTATTTCAACACGATAACAGTATGAGTGAAGATAAATACAATAAAGAGCAAATCAGGAACCGGATGCTGAAGTATGCAGCAGCATTTTGGGGTATAAAGAAGGTGGAAAATTTCGATCCGGTGGTCAAACTTATGTTGGAGGCTCTTGCGAATGAGGTTTACACACTCGGAGAGGATTTTACAGCAATTGAAACCAGACTGTTGGAAAAGACAGCCCACATACTTACACCAGGTATGCTGGCATCACCATTCCCTGCGCATGGTATTGTACATGCTTCCCCTATTGATCCTGAATACTTGATAACACGTGAATCTGGTATGTATTATGAAAGTGATGTGTTGAACAGAAAACTTTCCACAGGCACGCTTTCATTTTATCCGGCCTGTGATACGATGTTGCGCAATGTTGAAGTCAAGTATATAATATCTGATGACCTGCTTTATGAAGTCAGTCATACTTTGGAGAAGACAATGGTAGCCCGTAGCGAGGTTAAAATGCCGTCAGATTCCGTGTGGATTGGGTTGGCTGTTGATGAAGCCATCAACGGACTGGAAAATCTGTCATTTTATCTTGACTTTCCGAATTTAACGGACAGCTATGAATATCTGTTCCTGTTACCTTGTACAGAATGGTATATGGATGGAAAAAGGATTGATATGCAGAAAGGCATTTATCAGAAAATGATACCATCCAGACATTCTGCTTATAGTTTTTTCCAGAATTATGATATAATGGTTATGATAGATAAGGAAGTGATGGATATATACAACAAGCATTATCTTACCATTTCCCAGCAGCTTGTTATAGATGATAAGGTCTCATTTCCTGAAGAGCTCACAGATTATTTCAAGGAGTCTGTCGTGGATAAAATGAAAGACAGGCTGATATGGGTAAAGGTGAGTTTCCCAGCACATTTCACACCAGATATATTAGAAGACCTGCATGTCGGAGTAAATGTTGTACCTGTAGAAAACAAGTTACTCCATGAACAAAATACGAATATAGAAGATACATTTAGGGTAATTCCATTGCGTACAGGAAAAAGTGAGTCTTTATTGGCAGTGCATAGCGTGAAGGACTCTAATGGCAAAAATTATTACGAGCTGATGTTCCAGCAGGAAAGCAGTATGGAGGATTGTGGAACTTATTCTTTGAGAAAGGGTGGCTGTGAACGTTTTGACTCCCGTTCGGCAAAGGAACTTCTTGTATATCTGCTTGACTTGCTTGATGACGAATCACATGCTTTTTCTGCTGTTTCCAGTGCAAAACTACAAGCGTTGGTTGGTCAGATGGAGCAATTGATGGAGCAAATGAAGCAGATAACAGAGCAAATGAATGAAACAAGGGAAACACCTTATTATTTAATGATAGACCGTATGAATGGCAACGGACAGATAACGGTGAAATACTGGACTACGAATTGCGAGATTGGCAACCAGATACAAGCCGGAGTCGAGTTGTCCCCTAATACCAATACCTATGTGAATCCAAAAACATTGGCACTTGTCAGTACGACTTATGGAGGCAAGCACTCTCCTAAAAACAGGGAACAAATAGAACATTACAAATATGGTTTTCTTTCTCATGGACGTGTTCTTACTCAGAATGATATAGCCAGTTTCTGCAAGAAAGAACTGGGAGAATTATTATTACGTACTGATATTCGTAATGGGGTGGCAATCAGTCCGATGCCCCATGAGGGATTGATACGTACAAAGGATGTTCATCTGATTCTGGGAACAAGATTGGATGAACCATTACAGGAAAAACGGATGAAAGACAATCTGCTTACCAAATTGGCAGCCTGCTCTCCGGATACTTTTAACTATAGGATATTTATTGAATATAATAACGCATAAACAGATTTTATATGAATCCAGTTGCACTACATTTTGTATCATCGTATTTGCTCATGCCTCTCCTTACCATAATATTTGGAGTCGTAGCATATTTTATTGCCAGGAAAAACAAACTGCTTAATAATAAGAGGCTTATTGTATATTTGCTTCTGAGTGGTATTGTACTAGCGTTACCGGGACTGGCGGGTTTCATGAACTATAGCTTTATGCCTTATATGTATATTTTATTGGTTGTAGTTTATTGGATTGCAGGATATTACAACAGGATGGTATTGAGAAAAGTCTTTTCATCCTCCAGTAATGAGCAACCTTCATTTGGAATCCAATTTCTGATTACAGCATCGGTTATGTTGTTTGGAGCCGGTCTTTTTTCATTGGTTTTCAATCTTTGCAATGAACTGCAATATGGAATATGGGCATCCACCTGCCTGCTTCCTTTTTCATTTCCTTTATTATATGCACAGACTGTTGACTGCTATTTTGCGATTCCTTTGGAAATCTATAAAGTCTGGAAGTATTCAGAGGAGTATGATTCGGATACTTTGTATATCAATCGTGATAAGAGTATTGTGATTGATGTGGAGGTCTTTAAAAGTGTAAATGATCCGGTTGCTGAACGAATTACCGGAAAAGCCTCGGAGGATGTCATATTCGGACAGTGGTTTCAGCGTATGATAAATGACTGTAATCTGAAGTCTCCGTCAGCTCCAATTGAATATCGTAATGAAGGTGGAACTTATTACGAATGGGTATTTTATACTAAACCGTCTTTCTTCAGAAGGAGATTCTATATTGATCCGGAAGTAACACTTGCAGAAAATAAGCTGAAAAGACATGATGTAATTATTGCCAAGCGTGTAGCAAACGAATTGGTAAAATATAGAGAATATTAATATTGTGGATTATGGCAACGAAACAGAATAAAAGGAAATCATATCCTCTGGTAAATTGGACAGACGGATTGCTTGTAAGGAAAAATCATTTGATGCAACTGGAAGATCATTTCATCAATCAGTTGTGTGAATATCAGTCGTATCATCTCAACAGAACAAACTATGGCTTTTTACCTTTCAGAAAAGGAGAACCTGTTTCCGGTGATTTCAGCATTACAGAGCTTGTTACAGGTACTCTCGAAGTCAGGTTGAAACGTTGCCATGCTGTTACTGCTGGGGGCTATCTTATAGATTATGATGCTGATGAAAATGAAGAACTGACAGCCAGCTTCCACATTTCTGTTGAAGATAGTGATGATAGAGAACAGAAATGGGATGTGATATTGATGGCAGATCCGTTTGAAAGACAGCCTTCTGGCACTCCGGATGAAACAGAAAGTGTACCCAGACAACCGGACGCATTGCCTAAATATCGCTTGAATGTATTGCCGGCAGGGCAGGTTGATGGAGGGGAACTGGGAAGATATTATCTTGTAATCGGCCGATTGCGTAGGAATGGAAACCGTTGTGAAGTGGATGGAAATTTTATACCTCCATGCTCCAGTATGTCAAGTCATCCGGACCTGAAAGGTTATTATGCGAAATTCGGTCAACTTATTGATTCGATAGAAAAGGCTTCTATTGATATTCTGGCAAAAGTAGAGAACGCAGAGAAACAGACTGAATTAGCAGCAAATATAGGAATGTTATGCCGTCATGTAATGTTATATATATCTGATATATACTTTTCATTCCGTAATGAAGGACAGTATTATTCGCCTATACGTTTCTTAAATGTATTTTCGACACTTGCGCACCGTTTATATATCTGTCTGGGCTTTATGGGTAAAGAAGAAAAAGAAGATTTGTTGAAATATTTTTATGAATGGAATGGTGTCAAGCCCGGTGCTTACGAAGGCGTGCTCCGTGAAAATTGTGGAATGCGTTATGACCACCATGATATTCGTTTACTGATGGTAACGACAGAGCGCTTTCTTTGCCTCTTTAATGATTTGTGGACTACGTTGAGCCGTCTTGAGTATATCGGTAAACATAAGGAAAACATTGTTGTGGCTGAGCGTTCACGTCAATCTAAGGAAACCACAGAAACACGCTGGAATATTTTGGATTAGTCTGTACTTAAACAGGTTTTTGTATGGTAAAGGAAATAGATAACATAGTGAATTTTGATGAGAGTGTGCATGCATTCAATCAACCTGATACTGATTTCAAGGCTGAGGTTGTTGCCAGTGGATTGAAAGAACAGGGTTACGATGCAGAACGGACGCTCATTTTAAGACGTGGGGATATAAGACGCGGTTATTCGAAGGATATTCATGATATACATTCAGAATATTCACACTATGACTTGACCGATTATCTTTATCTGTATGTAAACAGGCGCAGTCTTTATGACATGTTACCTGAGTCTATATTTCATCGTAACCTTTATCAGACAGGAAAAATTTCAAAAGAGCAGGTTCTGGAGGAGATTCGTATCCATCGTGATGAAGAGTTCTTCGCAAGAAGATTTTTCAAACCTTTCGAGATTTCCTTGGATTATATGTTGGTTGCTTTTCAAAACAAGGAACGGCGTATTGATGAAATGAATGTTCATCGGGATTTTATAAATATATTCTCCCGGCAATGGCCAGTCCTTGATTTGCTTCCCGTCCATTTAGCTGTAATGCTGATACACATGCTGACCTATCTGGAACAGATAACAGTAAGTACGGAGAATATAGGTAAATGTATGAGCATACTGATGGAAGTAACTGTATCCCTGAAAAAGGGTGGGAAATGCGTTACGGAAGTTGATCCGGACATTGTTCCGAAATTAGGAGAGTGTATTTTGGGAGACAATATGGTAATTGGCAATAGTTTTGATGACGGGACTTATGAAATGGAACTTGAAATCGGTCCTATCTCTGCATCCAGAATGCAAGGTTTCTCTCCGGGAGCCAAAGATTATCAGATATTGCAATCTTTGGTTGAGCTTTTTTTGCCAGCCGACAAAATAATAAATACACGTTACATTATCCAGCAGGAAGACTCTCGCTTCAAGCTTGGTTGCTCTTCTGAGCAAGGGACTTTTTTAGGAATAAGTAGTTACCTGTAAATAAAAAATAAAAGTATGAAACCTAAGAATAATTCAGAAGTAAGAAAAGCATATTTGAAGTTTGCCGCTTATTTAATGGCTTGCGTCATATTTGCCGTTTTAATTTTTGCCTGTTTCTTAAAGACATCAGGCGTTGAGGTTAAAAGAATAACTACGAAAACTCAGGAGTATGACCGGGTATATACCCGTGAAATAGCCCTTTCAAATAGTGTGGATTCTGTCTACCAATATATGAAACTAATGAACACTTCGCCACAGATTAATGATGTATTACTTCAGGGAGTAATCAGTACAAAAAAAATGAATATCCTTAAAAACATACAGGATATGGAAGAAAGGGACTGTAAATTGTACAGACAACTGCTTGGAAATATCAATCTGTTCTTAGGAGTTAAGGATTCTATCCGGTTACTGAAAATCCAGGAGGAAATGGTAAAAAATGATTTGATGCAATGTATCAAGGATAATTGGAAGACTCGTAGGAATCTTAATGTAGGCTCTAGTAATAACAAATAAAAATAGAGGATTATGGACAATAATAGAAATAACCTGAATAAACGGGAAGTCTTTATGGGACATGCCTATGTATTCCTGTTCTTTATCATAACAACTGTAATATGTTGCATTAGTATATTCATGTGGAATTCAGACTTCAGTATGTTTGAGCAGAAAGAGTTTGTAAAAGTAAAAATGAACCGTATCAAGGACTATCAACAAGAACAGGCAGATCATCAAGTTTCTGTTGATTCCTTGTTTCGTAAGATAGAGAAGTTTGAACCGGGCGTATATGCTCAATATGAAGAAGATGATATTCGTTATCTGATAAACAATCTGAAAAACACATACGAAAAAAACAACTGGGATAAGAGGTATAAGTTGTTTATGCACATTGCTGATTTTTACGACATGTGGTTGTCGGATAAAAAGCAATTGTGGAGTATTCAGCAGAATATCATTACGTTCAAGGCAAATTTGGAGGAATGTGAAATTGGACTGCAGAAGAAACTTGAAGATCTGCGTTCCGGTTCAAAAAAATAAATATTATGGGAAAGATTTATACGCGTAAATTTATGCTTGTTATAGGAGCTTTGCTGCTTTGTATAGTACTGGCTCTATTGATACGATTGTTGTTCTCAAGCAGGACAATCAGGATGACATTGAATCCTATAGAGGTAGAAGTTGGCGAACCTGTTCACTATTCAGACAGTACACGTAATGCAAAAAAATGGCTTTGGGAGTTCGGCAACGGAGATAAGTCAAACAAGCAAAGCGGGGAATATATTTTTATGGAGCCGGGACGTTATCAGATACGCCTCAGAATAGATGATGCGCTGGAAGAAAGCAAGATTGTAACTGTAAGAAGAAAAAAGAATGATTATGGAAGTGAGCAGCTGGTGAAAATTGAAGCTCCGTCAACTGCTATGCAAGGTGAGATTGTTACATTCAGAGGGTATGGTGTATCTAAGGAATGGAGATGGCAGTTTGGTGAGTCTGGTATTGTAGACTCAAGGGAGCAGAATCCATTATATTCTTATTCTGAGCCAGGCAAATATGAGGTGCAGCTTATGACTGAGAATACCCAATACCCGATAAGACATACGATTGAAGTCATTCCTCAATATACCGAAAATGATTCAACAGACATATTGGTG
>ULOP01009413.1_pt1 | contig 31742 bp, 24 predicted proteins | sample 1952681 | NCBI WGS metagenome assembly ULOP01 (sample SAMEA4835606, study PRJEB28245) | human gut metagenome | biome: gut microbiome; material: fecal sample | place: Denmark | collected 2008
GCATCTAACAAGGAAAAGAGTATATTTGCGAAATATCAGTCAAAGAACTATTTGAGTGATTTTGATAATGGAATAGTAACATATATTCATACACAATTATGAACAAAGAACTGACAACGAGTTTATTTAGGATGTCGGCTATATTGTATGCGCACAATAATTCCGACTCTATATCTCAACGGCAAATTATCAAAAAGATAATAGAGGATGCCCTTATGCAAATGCATAAAGACAGAATCACCGATGCTGAACTATCTCAGTTCATTCAAGATGAATATAAGCTAACTATCAGTTATGATGAAATAGGTCTCATAGTAAAGGATAAAAAATTTGCAGATAACTTTGATATTATCAGCGAAAATGAGAGCCTAACGATAACATTAAATGCTAAAAGAAGGTTACAACTTTCACGACAAGCAGAGAACAAGAATCTTGCTGATTTCATTGATGATTTCCTATTGGAAGAAGTTGATAAGAATTCAAATGAAAATAAAAAGGATCTTTTATATCGATTTTTGTATGGAGTATTTACAACAAATCTCGAAGGATATAAGCAGCTACTTCAAGAGGCTTTTCATGTAGACGTTCCCGATAACAGTTTTTCAGATATTGAGAAAGAAATAATTAATAGATTTTTAAATTGGGATAATAAAGAGAAGAATAGGGCCATTTATAACTTGGCGAGTTATGCTCTTGAATACTGCATGCTTACCAACGATAAAAACACAACACTTGATATCCAGAATTTAAGAAATAAAGCGCTATATCTTGACACCAACATTTTATTTAGAGCAATCGGTATAAATGGAGATGTTCGTAAACAACGAACCCTTCGTTTTTTGTCGAAGTTTCATTCTGTGCAAGAGACAATAAAGATAACGTCAGAAACAGATTTGGAATTTAAAGATGCCCTTAAGTACTATTTGGATAAACTTGAAAAAGCAGAACGAACAGCACCTTATGTAAATTCTACTTGTTATGTTGAATATGTTGATATTGACGGTATTTTTAGAGCCTATCATAGATGGAAGATTGGACGTTCAAACGCTTCGGTTGAAGTTTTCAAGTCTTCGTTATTCGCAGCATATAAACAACTACTTGAAGATTATTCCATTAGCATAGATACTCGGAGACCATACAATCTTGATGAAAAGCAATCTGTATTAAAAGAGTATTCATCACAAATTCATTCGGCATCAGATGACACGAAACAGATAAACGCCGCTGAATGTGATGCCAAAAACATTCTTTGGATTGAATCCTTAAGAGAGAATCAAACTATAGATATTTTTAAAACCAAAAGTTTTTTCATCTCTTCTGATCACCATTTAAGAAGGTGGGATTACTATCGTAATAGTAATAACGTGCCTGTTGTAATGTTACCAAGTCAATGGCTCTCGCTAGTTTTAAGATATATGGAAAGAACAGACGATGATTATGCTTGTTTTGTTTGTTTCTTAAATATTAAAACTGGTAAGCCTTTGCTAAATGAGGAGCAGTTACAATATGTAATATCAGGGATCAGTGAAATGACACAGGATGTTTATAAAGAGAAGTATCTTGTACAGTCATTCATTCAAAATGAATTTGAAGATGGTATTAAAGATGTTAGTAATGAGGACCTTCTAGTTTTTGCAAAACAATATGCGACATCAAAACTAGAGCAAGAGAACAAAAATCTCTTATTAAACAATCAGAATAAAGACGAGCAAATTAATAAATTAAAAAGACAGATAGCTGATTCAAAGAAGCAGATAGAATCATTAAGCAATTCTGTTATTTATAAGAATCAAGTTCTTGAAGAAAAAGACTTTACTATAATGCAATTGACGGATAGCCAAAAGCATAAAGAACTGTTAAAGTGGAAGAGACATCGATTATTCTTTTATTGTACTATCATTATTGTTATGTTGACGCTTATAGTCTTATGTTTTGTGGCTCATAACTGGAAGTATAATATAATGGCGATAATAATTAACTGGATAGATAGCTTCAAAAGCGAGACTCTAAAGAATATCGGGCACGCAATCATCCTGTTACCCATATCTGCAATTATATGCTCCATAAAAAGGTTAATAACAATAAGCAAAAAACATGCGTTATGACAACACAAGAAGAATATAAATTCTTTTTAGAAAACTGCACAAGCACACGTAAAAGCTCTAAAAATTATAGTGACTTTTCCCGTGTATGCAAGACATTGGCAAAAATAAAAGGGATAGCATCCTTTGATATTTACTCTTGCAATAATGCGGAAGACCTGGAGAATAATATCCATCTACTTGAGGCGGATGATGAGTTCGTCGAATACAACAAGAAAGGAGGTAATCAATATTCTAATGCTCTGTCTTCTTATTTGAGATTTTTAAAGGCAAGACAATTTTTCAAACTAGAACAGAATCACAGTAACGTTTCATCGAACCTCCCTCTACAACAAATCTTCTACGGCGCGCCAGGAACGGGCAAGTCGCACACGATAAAGAATTACACGAAGGGGAAGGATGTTATTAGGACAGCATTCCATCCGGACAGCGATTATTCTACTTTTGTCGGGGCGTACAAGCCTACGACAAAAGAAGTTCCGGTTTACTCTCCATTTGGAGAAAAGGTTGTTGTGGCCAAAGATACTGATGGAAAGCCTATAGTTGAGGACAAGATTGTATATGAGTTTGTGGAGCAGGCTTTTCTTCAAGCTTATATCAATGCCTGGACGAAATATGCAGATGAACAAGATGGAAAGCAGCCAAAAGAGCAGTATCTCATAATCGAGGAAATCAACCGAGGCAACTGCGCTCAGATTTTCGGTGACCTGTTCCAGTTGTTGGATAGGAATGACGCCGGGTTCTCGGACTATCCTATCAAGGCAGACAATGATATGACTAAGCATCTGAAAAAGGCATTGGGGAATCTTGAAATCAAGTCAAAAGACATCATAAACAGTTTGTACTCAGAAGAGTATAGTGATATCGTCTCTGATGTTTTGGAAGGAAAAGTGCTGTTATTGCCTAACAATCTTTTTATTTGGGCCACAATGAACACGAGCGACCAAAGCCTCTTCCCTATTGATTCTGCCTTCAAAAGGCGCTGGGAGTGGAAATATATTCCAATTTCCAATGCTAAGAAAGATTGGGTAATCGAGGCAAACGGAAACAGATATGATTGGTGGGCATTCTTGGATAAGATAAACGGCGTTGTTTGCGATACAATGTCTTCAGAGGACAAGAAACTCGGATATTTCTTTGCGAAGGCTGATAGCAATGGCGTGATTTCGGCGGATAAGTTTGTCGGGAAAGTGGCGTTCTATCTTTGGAACGATGTCTTCAAAGATTACGGGTTTGACAATGACATATTTAAGGGAGATGATGGAAAGACTATTGCATTTCAGGAGTTCTTCCTTTCTGACGGGAAGGCAAATGAGATGATTGTGGAGAAGTTCCTGAGGAATCTTGGGCTTACTGCGAGTGCGATATCAAACAACGACGATGGCGAGGAGGACGAGGAGGACATTGACGGCATTTCGGGAAAAGACCAAACGAAATATAGCATTAATGGTGAAGGCAGATATGCAAAAAAGAATATTGCAACAGAACTTATCAAAAAGTATTGTTCAGTACATACTGAAATGACTGCGAAGGAAGTCGTTGCAGAGTGGAAACCATTGAGTTATCTTGTCACTCATTTCATTGAAACTCAGGAAGAATATGATAAGAGGCAAGACAAAAAGAAAAGGGTGTCCATTATTGTACATAATGGGGATAACATATATGTATCCACAAATGGTTGGGGAGGAAAGAGCAAAATGGAAGAACTTAAAAATGCTCTAAGCAAGAAAGATTGGGGGTTGCAGATTGCAGAAGTTACTGACGAAAACAATTAGTGCTTATGGGAGAGGTCATTAACTTGCTCGTAACTTGCTTATCGAGGATGATTAAAAGCCAAAACACCAATAGAATCCACTGCAAAGCCTGTAGCTAACTTGACAATAACAGGATTTTAACTTGCCGGTAACTTGCTGAAGAAACTTTTTGATAGGATATGAGACTGCTGATTGAAGAATATCAATACAATGCATCCGATGTCAAGGAGAGCCTTTCGGGACTTGACGCACTGGAAAATATTGACCATCTGGTCAGCGTGAATTATGTGGGATATTTCTACAATCCTGCTATCGGTGATTGTGTCTTCATCCTGCCGAAAGTGTTGATGAATCAGGAGAATCTCGTATTCGGGCATCTGAAACCGGAAGATCTCATTGATTTCGACAATGCAGCAGGAGTTTCGTCGACAGAGCGAAACTTTATCTACGAGTTTGCGGTGTGGATTTACCGTGCAATTACGGTATTCAATAAGCCCAAGATAGGGAATGACATTGTCTATCATCGACAAGTCACTCAGATGGGCGGAAACAGGAGGCATCAAAGCCAGGCATTCCTTGATGTGCTGCTTTCGCTTGTCCGGTTCAACCGCGAGAATCAGGATTTCTTTATGTTTACGATGAAGAATCTGCGTTCCGGGCTGAACAAGATAAATTGGACAAGAACCATCGCTCACTCATCAGCCTTCGTGCAAAACGGTTCCCCTGTATATGTTTCTCCGGTGAATAAGAAACGACAGATTAATTTTGATGAGGAATTACTTGTCATATTCTTTTCGATTCTGAATCACATCAGTGAAGCTTATGGTTTCCCGGTTTCGATTACATTGGGTTTTGAGCTGATTCGCGGAAAACAATTTGAGCGATTGCTTGATGGTCAAGGAAAGGTCAGACTGCGGCAAATCAAATACAAGTATTTTTCTGACAAAGCTTTGCAGATTTGGGATTTGTGCTATGCGTTCTTTGACAAGGCATACCAAATACGAATCAATGCCGAGCAGAAGGAGTATTTGTTAGTGAAGAACTTCAACATTGTCTTTGAGGCTATCATTGATGAATTAATTGGTGACAAGAATATTCCGGCAGGGCTTAAGGAGCAGTATGACGGCAAAAGGGTCGATCATATGTATAGTTGGCAAGGGCTCATAGAGAATGATGAAAAGCCGATTTACTACATTGGTGACAGTAAGTATTATAAGTTGGGCAATGATGTCGGGAAAGAGTCGGTCTATAAGCAATATACATACGCACGAAATGTGATTCAGTGGAATCTTGATTTGTTTATGGACGGAAAGCAGAAGTCTTCCGATGTGAAGCTGAGGGATGATGTGACTGAGGGGTACAATATTATTCCTAACTTCTTTATCAGTGCGAAGATGAATTCCGGACTATCCTATGCGGACAGAGTTGATGAGACGGAGAGGAAACATTCGTACTTTGTAAGTCGGCAATTCGAGAACAGGCTGTTTGATAGGGATACGCTGTTGGTGTTCCATTATGATGTAAATTTCCTTTACGTGGTGTCGCTCTATGCACGAGACAATGCAGGACAGAAGGCGGCTTGGAAGAACAAGGTGCGGGAGATTTTAAGAGAGAAGATTCAAGATATTCTTAGTAAACAGTATCAGTTTTATGCTATGAGGCAACATCCCGGTGTGGATGGGGCTGGATATATTCGAGAGCATTTCAAACAGTTGCTCGGCAAGGTCTATACTCCTTTCGAGGACAAGGGAATTTATTCATTGGCTTTGGAAGATCCCTCAGCAGTCACGGAGGATAGAAGATGTGATGTGGCGCGAGAGAATGCTGCAGTTCTAGATTCTCTTCGGAAATCTTTCTATGTGGAGGCCTGTGAACTCGGGCGAAATCCGGAAGACGTGCTGCCACCAAGTGATTGTGCTGTTCCGATGGTTGTGACTTCAGGAAAAGATGGTGTGCTGATGGTCATGATGGAGAACTTCGTAGCGAAAGCTTCGCGGTTTCTTTCGGATGGAAGGATTGCCGTGGGACTGAAGTATTCACGAGAGTCTATGGAGATTGTGGAGCACATAGGGGAAATCGGTTATGTGATGTTCCATAATCGGAGAAGCGACGGACAGCACTTGTTCGCTATGAAATCGTGTAGCGGGGTGATTGGTCAAGAGGCTGTTGATGATAGTGTTTACATGAATGTTGGAACTTGTGAGATTTATTTGGTGGTGGAGTTTGATGGCAAGCAAGAAGTGGATAGCTCTGCGTTGGATTGCACTCGGGTGGAGTGCTCGCCTAAGACGCGGTATGATGCGCAGTTTGTGTGGTGGGAGGAGATCATAATAAAACACTAAACGCGATGGAGATATGTATTTAGAGAGTTTTAAGATTTGGAATTTCAGAAAATATGGGACAAGCCGTGACAATGGTCCTGATATAGAAATTAATTTTCATAACGGTGTAAATGTACTTATCGGCGAAAATGATTCCGGGAAAACCACAATCATTGATGCGATTCGATATGTCTTACATACAAGAAGCGGAGAGCCTATATATTTAGACGAGAAAGATTTTTTCGAAGACTCTGATCATAAAAGATCAAAATCTCTAAAAATAGAGTGCCTATTCGATGGAATCAGCCCACAGGAAGCTGCCCCATTTCTTGAGTGGATGGGGTTATCAAAACAAGAGGATGGGAATGCGTTCTTTGTTTTGAGGTTGATATTGACCGCTCGTAGACAAGAAGATGGACGCATTTTTTCTCAGGTCAAAGCTGGTATGGGAAATGATGGAACCATTATGGCCGCTGAGGCAAGGGATTTACTGAAAGCGGTATATCTTAAGTCTTTACGTGATGCATCGCAGGATATGACACATGGGTACAAATCAAGAATCGCACAAATATTGCAAGCACACTCAATTTTTGGCGATGACAAAAAAGATGAAAACGGAAGGCATCATCTAGAGAATCAATATCTTAAACTAAAACAAGCAATTGATGACTATTTTGACCCTCAAAAAGGACAAGATGGTAAAGCTATAACGAATATCATCAATAATGACTTGATGAAAAACTTCCTACTATCAAGCGATTCGCGAAATGCACGATTGGCTTTAACCGGTAATGATTTAACAGATATATTACATCAATTAGATCTGAGGCTTGAGGTAAACAAAAGTGGTCTTGGTACATTGAACCTCTTGTGCGTAGCTGCGGAATTACTATTATTTATCGAGAAGACTCAAGGAGTTAAAATCACACTCATTGAAGAAATAGAAGCTCATTTGCATCCACAATATCAGTTGCGATTAATTGATTATATCCAAAAAGAATCAAAATTCGGACAATTCATACTTACGACACATAGCATCACAATTGGGGCAAATATTCCTCTTCAGAATCTAATCATACTAAAGGATTGCAATGCATACCCAATGAATGAAGGCTCTACTTGTTGTGACAAATCCGACTATTCATTCTTGCAAAGATTTTTAGATGCCACAAAAGCAAACCTCTTTTTTGCAAGAGGTGTAATACTTGTTGAAGGTGATGCTGAAAATCTATTATTGCCAACAATTGCAAAGATTATCGGAAGGAATCTACATTCTTACGGAGTGTCTATTGTCAATGTTGGCAGCACGGTATATGAAAGATACGCAAAGATATTCCAACGCAAAGACGGACAATCGTTAAATATACCAGTTTCCATAATTACAGATCTTGACGTAAGAAGCATTGAGTATTATAATGATGGAAATATGAAAAAAATATTTCACTGCAATGATACAGTGAAATCGGATCTTGCAGCTATTTGCTCAAAGATTGATTTTACTAGTTTACCAAGCTATATTGAATCATGGTCCGAACTGGAAGATTACATAACCGAGCATAAGAAATCTCGCATACTAAAGGACGAATGGGAAAAAATCAAAGAGTGCTATCATAATAACCTAACAGATATAACTGCAGTTGATATTGCAGAAATGAGGAAAAGAAAAAGTGCTTTTTTACTGAAGAAATATAAGGATAGTTCTGATATAAGAATATTTATTCCTAAAGAGTGGACGCTTGAATATGAAATAGCACGGAGCAGAATATTCAAAGAATTAGCTGCTGCCATCCTGCTGGCAAAAGACAATATAGGATCATTATCTGTTGAAAAGGCTATTGATGAAGCCAATAAAAAATACACATCGGATACATCTTCAGAGTCGATCGCATATGCAATCTTCGAACCGCTGAATGAGGGTAGAGTTTCAAAGGCAATCACCGCACAATACTTAGCTGAAATATTAAATCGAGAGGCAACCAAATATAAATCAGTTCTTGAGGATGATGAGCACTTGTATTATTTAATAGAGGCTATTAAACATGTAACCACACAGCATAATGAATAACGACTTTGCAACAGCAGACGAAATCAAGATTGCTCACGAATTAATTCTGCCAGGAAAACAGGAATTCGAGCAAGATAAAATCAGCGTAATTCAGTGTAATGAATCACGCGATATTCAAGCATGTCCAGGAAGTGGAAAAACAACAACCCTCCTTGCTAAACTTGCAATCTTGGCAAACAGAATGCCATTTAAAGATGGCTCTGGCATATGTGTACTTACACATACCAATGTAGCCATTGATGAAATAAAGTCAAGATTCGGTAAATATTCCAGCGTTCTCTTAAATTACCCTAATTTTTGCGGCACGATTCAATCATTTGTTGATCAGTTTTTGGCTATCCCGTATTTCAATTCTATTTGTAAAAAAGGGATTGTGGCTATTGATGACGATAGGGCTAAATCAATAATGCCTTCTACAATACAAGTTGGCCTGAGCAAAGGTCTTTGAATCACTGTTTTAAAGAAAATAAAGAATATCTCGAGGCATGCAAACAAAAAAACTGGGTTAAAGTTCAAGAATTGAAGGTGAATTTGGTGAAGGAATCATTTTATGATTTTCATCATAGAAAATTTTTCCGAAAATATGGAGAAAACAAAGCAATTGCAGCTGCCACTAAAATTGGTGAGACCTCAGACACATTTAAGTTCTTCACTAAAGTGAGGTTGAGCAGTGTCTTAAAAGGCATTATTGAATATCAAGATGCGTATTCTTGCGGAACAGCATATAGCATGCTATTGCCAATTAGTGAATCGTTATCAGAAAGATTTCGTTATGTATTTATTGACGAAATGCAGGATTCAGATCAAATACAAATTGACCTATTAAATAGAATTTTTGACAGAAGCAGACTTATAATGCAATGTTTTGGAGATTCATACCAGTCCATATATGGATCTTCTGATATGAATACTTGTCTTTGGACTCCTATCAATCCATTAAGGCTTAATAGTAGCAAAAGATTTGGCGAGTCTATTGCCAAAGTACTAAGGACAGTCTGTATCGAGGATAATAACTCACTTCAAGGTAATCCAGAAATTAATTCTGTAAAACCAATTATGTTAGTGTACGATACCTCAGACACGGTTCTCCCGGCTTTTGTCAAAATTTTAAAAACAACATTGATTAATGACGTTTCAATAGCGGACATTGCAAAAGAAGAAAGAGAAAAGGATCCCCTTAAAAGACACAACATAAAGGCTATTGCATATGTCGGTAAAAAGAAAGAAGACTCGATTCATCAATATTTCCCTAATTTTGACAATAACGTGTCCGGCTCTAAAAGGCCGTTTTCTACAGATCTTACACTAAATGATTTTCTTATGAAAATCAATGTCGAAGACAAACCATCTTCGTATAGAAGTCAAATCCTGGATGCAATTGTAGTTGCAATTGATAGAGCTGGTATTAAAACTACAGACGGTCGCCGTTATACTAAAACTTCATTCTTAAATTGGTTGAAATATACCAATACTGAAATTTACAATTCTTTGCTAATAAATCTATCGAATTGGATTATAACCATGTCTGAATCTCCGTATAATGTTGACAAAAATGTGTTTGAAGGAGTAAAACAAGTCATTGAGGAACTGATTCCTCTTTGTAATAAAGATGTTAATATTGGAATTATTTCATCTTTCCTTGCACCTAGAGAAGCATCATTTTATACTGTCAAGTCATCTGAGCAGTCTTCCAACATTTATTGTGATGGAGATGTGGACATTGAAATAGCTACAGTTCATTCTGTTAAGGGAGAAACACATATTGCAACTTTATATTTAGAAACAAAATACCATAAGTACGAAAGTGAACATTTTGGTCCACAATTATGCGGAGTTCCATATGTTCCAAGAAATGGAGACAGTTTCGTAAAATCTGCATTAAAAGTTGCTTACGTTGGCATGAGTCGTCCAAAACTTCTATTATGTTATGCTATAAAGGCTGAAAGGTTCGATCAGCTAGACACAGACAAACTCAAAAATATATGGGATATACACAAAATCAAAACATGCGATGGTTCTTTGTGCATTATAAAAGAATGGAATAAAGACTAAAGTCTCAACACGTTTCTTCTATGGCCGTGAGGGGAGGTCTATTTGATATGAGGAGAATTCCTAATGGTGGTATAGTGTGCTCGATATCGTCGGAGTGTTGAATGACAGGATGCACTATACTAAGAACAATAACCACTGGAAGTGCATGAATGGCAAACTGAAGAAAGATAAAATCAACGTGATTCACTTATGGCGAAGATACAATACTCTTCACCTTCGCCAAAAAGGCGGTCTATTCAGCTTGCGTCAAACGCTTTATGGCAATCCACTTGACGAAGATAAACTCCACTCGGCGAAGCCCGGAACGGATGAGTGAAGGGAACATCCAGAGATTTCACCACCGCCGGGGAGCGTCCACACCCCTGCCAGGACGCGGCAGTCAAAATATATCGTCGGGACGCGGCCACGGGGATTTTTGTAACTAACTGATAATCAGATACCATTTCAACAGTAGCGTGGAAACGCAGGCTTTTTTTGGCCACGTTTCCACGCCCTGTTTTATAACTCATTGAAAATCAACGTCCCCAGAAACGAGGCGTGGCCGCGTCCCGCCGTTAAAACATGAAAACATAGACATGCAACAATCCCCACGCGGCGAAGCCCGGACGGGGGTGACGGCTCTGGAGGCATGGTCGCCCATGACCTTGTGAATGGGTGGCAGGCGGCAGCCTGACGGGATGAGCGAAGCGAACCTCCAGAGGCGCCACCGCCGGCCGGGCGCATTCAAAAGCAACATTATCGACTAGTAAAAAAGAATCCATTAGATGATGCAGTTTTTTTGAATGTTGCTATATTTGGGCTGATAAAACAATATGAGGATACACAACAAATGTGTGAAGAATCTTTGCGTACTATATATTAAGGATAAAATAATGACTAAAATATCAATACGTTTCTTTGACGACCATGAGGTGAGGGCCTTTTGGGATGAAGATAATTCCAAATGGTGGTACAGTGTGCTTGATATTGTCGGAGTATTGAACGCGCAGGATGACTATACGAAGAACAGGAACTATTGGAAATATCTGAAAGGCAAACTAAAAACAGATAAACCTGAACTGGTTAGTGGCACTAACCAGTTCAAGTTGAGAGCCCCTGATGGAAAGATGAGACTTACCGATGTCCTTGATGCTTCCGGAGTTATAGAACTGGCGAAAAATATGCCAAACAACAAGGCTTCGCGGTTCATTGAGTGGTTCACTTATGGCGAAGATACCATTGACGGGAAGAGCAAGGCGAAAGCTTATACACTTTTCGAAAGTTCTTTACTTGACAGCATTGAAGTCGGAACAGTGAAGGGGCTTCAGCAGATTCACGCTTATCTGTTTGGAGGATTGTATGACTTTGCCGGACAGATACGTTCGGTTAATATTTCCAAAGGCGGATTCACATTCGCTCCAGTGGCCTATTTATCGCAAACGTTACAAAACATTGAGCAGATGCCTGAAGAGTCATTCGATGAGATTGCGGATAAATATGTTGAGATGAATGTGGCACATCCGTTTCGTGAGGGCAATGGGCGTACTACGAGAATTTGGCTGGATTTAATTCTGAAGAAAAAGCTTGGTCTATGCGTAGATTGGAGCCGCATTGATAAATATGATTATCTTTCAGCAATGGAAAGGAGCGTGGCGGATAGTACAGAAATCAAAGGACTTCTGAAAAATGCGTTGACAGACAAGGTGAATGACCGAGAGATGTTTATGAAAGGAATTGATTATTCATATTATTATGAGGAACACTAGAGAGATGCACACACTATACACATTGACATCAAGCCTGCATAGCGAGGCGGCATGTAGTCCTGCAGAGGAAGGATTCATAAGGGAAATCGAAGCGATGATGGGAGAAAGGTTCTGCTTCATGGGCGAAGATTTCTCCGGATATGGGGATACACGTAACAACCTCATCTATGTCCGGACAGGGGGCACTGAAGGGATTTTCAAGAGCATATTCTGCAAAGACGGAAAGCTGCAGGTGCCTGGAAACGAACCTATCAGACTGCTTACAAGCGGCAAGAGCAATTCATTGGCTGCGTCAATGGAAATATTGTCATTCCTGAACCGTAACGGATATCCGGGAGAAATCATACATGGAAACACAGAAGAAATCGTCGGGAAACTGGAAGCAGGCTTCACGAGGGGAAACAAGAGCCATGTGCGAAAATATGAACTGGGGCGGATATTGGAGGGAATGAAAGTCGGAGTCGTCGGAAAGCCATCAGACTGGCTGATTTCCAGCGATGTGGACTACGATGAAGCAAAGATAAGACTCGGAGCGGAAATCATTGACATTGACATAAACAAACTGGTCGACATGGCCAAGACACCCGACAGGACCTTGCTGAAAGAATTGGACCTCAATGCATTGAACAAGCCGAAATTCGGATGCGAAATAACGGAAAAAGACTTCGGAAAGGCACTTGACATATATTGCGCGCTCAAGACAATCGTGGACGAATATGGACTGGACGGAGTGTCCCTGAGATGCTTCGACCTGCTCACGGCGCTGGGCAATACAGGATGTCTGGCATTGGCAATCCTTAACAGTCAGGGAGTTGTAGCAACCTGCGAAGGCGATGTGCCGGCTCTGCTGTCAATGTGCATCGCCAACAAAAAATATGGCACACCTGGATTCCAGGCAAATCTCTCACGCATTGACGGAGACAAATTGCTGTTTGCGCATTGCACCGTGCCGCTGAACATCGTAAGCGGCTACTGTTACGACACGCATTTCGAATCAGGAATCGGAGTGGCCATACATGGCACGATCCCGGCAGGTCCGGCCAAGATACTAAAGGTCTCGCCAGACTGCACGGAAATGTTTCTAGAAGACGTCAATATCATTGAAAATCAATATAATGACAATCTCTGCCGGACACAAATAATCGTGGCGGCTCCCGGACTTGCAGATTATTTTCTGCGCTCATCCATCGGGAACCACCACATTATAATTCCGACCCGATAAAGTTCGAGTCCGCAAGTTACCTCTAGAATTTCAATACCGCCGTAACCGGATAGTGGTCAGAAATGTATGGCACTCCGGCGAAACTCTCCGTCACGGTGTGGAAACTAGGACATTTGGAGAAACCGCTGTAATAAATGTAGTCAATCGTCAGACCGGCAGTAGTCGCAAGATCCACGAACTGGTCCCCTATCGCAGCATGCTTCAACGGTTTGCCGAAAGCATTGAAAGAAGGGATGCTGTCGGTCACTTCCGCCGTAGCGCGGGCACTGGACATTATCTGGTCCAGGTCATCCAGCACGGCATCAGCCGGAAGGACATTGAAATCACCGGTCAGGACCATCGGATATTTCTTGGGATTGATACTGTCAATGCGCTCCACGATGAGCTTCAGACCGTTCTTTTCAGCCTCGCGGCCCTGATGGTCAAGATGGGTATTCACATAATAGAACTCCTTTCCGGACTTGCGCATTTCCAGAAGGGCCCATGTGGCAGTGCGGCGACATGCGGCATCCCAGCCGAAAGACGGAACTTCCGGTGTCTCAGAAAGCCAGAACGTACCCCAATCCTTCAGTTCGACCGTCTTGGTATTGAAGAAAATCATCATCATTTCACCGGCTGACTTTCCATCATCACGACCCACTCCAACTCCGTCATAATCAGGACATTGTTCCTTAATATACTCCGACTGGAAATCGAAAGCCTCCTGCAGTCCCATGATATCGGGACGGAGCTCGTTCACCATGGCGGCAGAAGCCTGCTTGCGGAATTCCCATGAATTCTCACCATCCTTCGCAACCCCCATCCTGATGTTGAATGACACGACCTTCAGTTCGTCCGACGCCGGCCGACACTGTACAAATGCCAGCAGAACCGACAGTACAATAAAAAATCTCTTCATATTTTTCAATGTTTTTGTTTAGTACTGCAAATATACGAAATATAATATTCACGATTTGCCCCTTAGTTATTGGGTGATGCTGAAAAAATCACGTATATTAGTAGCAAATTCGAGGAATTTATGAAAGGAATCGTTCTTGCCGGCGGTAGCGGAACCAGGCTTTACCCTATCACCAAAGGCATCAGCAAGCAGCTGATACCGATATTTGACAAGCCTATGATCTACTATCCTATTTCTGTGCTGATGTTGGCAGGAATCAGGGAGATTCTCATCATATCCACACCTACGGATCTGCCTAATTTCCAGAGACTTCTGGGAGACGGAAGCGACTTCGGAGTAAAATTCGAATACGCGGAGCAGCCTTCACCGGACGGCCTTGCACAAGCATTCATCATCGGCGAAAAATTCATTGGCAATGACTGCGCGTGCCTGATACTTGGAGACAATATCTTCTACGGAGCAGGACTGAATGCCATGCTGCAGCAGGCTGTAATAGACGCGGAAGAACACCATAAAGCCACGGTTTTCGGATACCGCGTAAGCGACCCGGAAAGATATGGCGTAGCGGAATTCGACAAGAACGGCAACTGCCTCAGCATTGAAGAAAAGCCGAAGAACCCGAAGAGCAACTATGCAGTAGTCGGCCTGTACTTCTACCCGAACAAGGTCGTGGACATCGCCAAGACCATAAAACCTTCGGCAAGAGGCGAACTGGAAATCACCACCGTCAACCAGAACTTCCTGCAGGCCAATGAATTGAAAGTCCAGACAATGGCACGCGGATTCGCATGGCTCGACACAGGGACACACGACTCGCTCTCCGAGGCATCCACCTTCATCGAGGTCCTGGAGAAACGCCAGGGACTGAAAGTCGCATGTCTGGAAAGCATTGCATACAGGCAGGGATGGATAGATGCGGAACAGCTGAAGAAAGCGGCGGCGCCTATGCTCAAGAACGATTACGGAAAATACCTCATGTCCATCCTTAACGAGGGACCTGACACACTGAAGAAAGATCTGGAGTATTGAAATGAATCATACAATCTTAGTCACAGGAGCGGACGGACAGCTCGGACGAGAAATGCAAATCGCCTCCCGCAGCAGCCGTAACCGATTCATATTCACCGACATTGCCGGAGAACACGAGAGACTCGACATCACCGACCCGCAGGCCATTGCGGACATCGTCCGCGAGAATCATGTCAATGTCATCGTGAATTGCGCCGCATATACCAATGTCGACAAGGCTGAAACCGACCCTGAAACCGCAAACCTGCTGAACAACATTGCCGCAGGCAATCTGGCTGACGCAATGAAAGCCGTAAACGGCACGCTCATACATATTTCCACGGATTACGTATTCCAGGGAGACCGGAACATCCCATGCCGGGAAGACTGGCCGACAAAGCCTCTGGGAGTGTACGGGAAAACCAAATTGGCAGGTGAAAAAAGCATTGAAGCCACAGGCTGCGCGAGCATAATCATACGCACCGCATGGCTCTACTCCCCTTTCGGAAAGAACTTCGTGAAGACAATGCGCGACCTCACCTCCAGCAGGGAAAGCCTGAAGGTAGTCTTCGACCAAGTGGGGACACCGACCTATGCAGGCGACCTGGCGGAAACAATATGCAGCATCATTGAAACCGGCCAGCTGGACAAGACAGGCATCTACCACTTCAGCAACGAAGGCGTCTGCTCATGGTTCGACTTCGCGAAAGCCATCTGCGAGATGAGCGGCAACACCTGTGACATCCGGCCATGCCACAGCGATGAATTTCCGAGCCCTGTGGCAAGACCACATTTCTCGGTACTCGACAAGACCAAAATCAAGCAGACGTTCGGAATCCGCATACCATATTGGACGGACTCATTGAAACGCTGCATCGAAGAAATTGAAAACAGCTGACACCAATGGAAAGCAAAAGAAATATACTCATTACAGGCGGTGCAGGCTTCATCGGAAGCCACGTCGTCAGGCTGTTCGTGAACAAATACCCTGATTACCATATCATCAATCTCGACAAGCTGACCTACGCCGGTAACCTCGCCAATCTCCACGACATCAAGGACAAGCCGAACTACACCTTCATCAAGGCAGACATCTGTGATTTCGAGACCGTGCTGGAAATCATCCGGAAGTACAATGTCGACGGCATCATCCACCTCGCAGCGGAAAGCCACGTCGACCGCTCGATAAAGGACCCGTTCACCTTCGCCAACACCAATGTAATCGGCACATTGTCAATGCTTCAGGCTGCAAGGATTCATTGGGAAAGCCAGGAAAAGCCTTGGGAAATCAATGGAGTGCCATGCCTCTTCTACCATATTTCCACTGATGAGGTATATGGGGCGCTGGAAATCACGGCACCGGACGGCCTGGAATCTCCTTTCTCCACGAAAGCATCCTCGGCGCATCATCATGTCTATGGAGAAAAATTCTTCACCGAAGAGAACAGCTACCATCCGCATTCTCCATATTCAGCGGCTAAGGCGGCTTCGGACCATTTCGTGAGATCATTCCACGACACCTACGGCATGCCGACATTGGTTACCAACTGTTCGAACAATTACGGGCCATACCAGTTTCCGGAGAAGCTGATTCCATTGTTTATCAACAATATACGACACAGAAAGCCACTTCCGGTCTATGGCAGGGGAGAAAATGTCCGTGACTGGCTCTTCGTGGAAGACCATGCGAGAGCGATTGACACCATCTTCCACAAAGGACAAGTAGCCGACACCTATAATATAGGAGGGTTCAATGAGTGGAAAAACATTGACCTCATAAAAGTATTGGTCGATACGGTCGACAGGCAGCTGGGCAGGGCGGAAGGCGAAGACCTGGACCTCATCACATTCGTCACGGACCGCAAAGGACACGACATGAGATACGCCATCGACTCCCGCAAACTCCAGAAAGAACTTGGCTGGGAGCCTTCGCTCCAGTTCGAGGAAGGCATTGAACTGACAGTAAGATGGTATCTTGAAAATCAGGAATGGCTGGACAATGTGACCAGCGGAGATTATTTGAAATACTACCAAAACATGTACGGAGCACTATAACATGAAAGTTACAAAGACAGATATAGAGGGGGTTGTGATTTTGACGCCCCGGATTTTCATAGACGAGCGAGGATATTTTTTCGAGAGCTGGTCAAGACATGAATTCGAAGAAAAAATCGGCAAGATAGATTTCTGCCAGGATAATGAGAGCATGTCCACATACGGCGTGATACGCGGACTGCATTTCCAGAATCCTCCGTATGCACAGAGCAAGCTGGTGCGGTGCATAAAAGGAAGAGTTCTTGATGTCGCGGTAGATATCAGAAAAGGCTCTCCGACTTACGGAAAACATGTAGCAGTGGAACTCACGGAAGACAACCACAGGCAGATGTTTATCCCGAAAGGCTTCGCTCACGGCTTCTCGGTTCTGAGCGAAACCGCATTGTTCCAATACAAATGCGACAATTTCTACCATCCGGAGGCGGACGGTGGCATCTCACTGGAAGACGGAACATTGGGAATTGACTGGAAAATTCCGGACGAACTGAAGTTATTGAGCGAAAAAGACAAAAGACATATAAAACTGAACGAATTTGACAGTCCGTTCAGATACGACAAGTAATAAGGAATCATAATGGACTGGTTAACAGGATTATTTACAAATCAAACATTTATACAGGCCATACTCGTCCTCTCGCTGATTTGCGCGATCGGACTGATATGCAGCAGAATTACGATCAAGGGCGTCTCGCTCGGAATCACATTCATATTCTTCGCGGGAATCATTGCCGGCCATTTCGGATTGACGATAGATCCGCAGATGCTCGCATTGGCACAGAACTTCGGACTCATATTGTTCGTCTATGCCCTCGGTCTCCAGGTGGGCCCCAGCTTTTTCCCGTCATTGAAAAAAGGCGGTATAAAATTAAACCTTCTGGGTCTGGGAGTATTGGCACTTGGAGCGGTTATGACGGTAATAGTCAGCATGTTGACTGACATTTCCCTGCCTACGTCCGTCGGTCTTCTCACGGGAGCGGCCACCAATACGCCTATGCTTGGTGCGGCACAACAGTCACTTCTGGAGGTCTACCCTGATGCCACTGCCACATCCAACGAGATGGCGATGGCTTGCGCCGTGGGATATCCGTTCGGCGTAATCGGCGTGATACTATGCGTAGTAATATTGAAACTGATATTCCACAAGCCTGGTTCCAATGCCAAAGAACAGCATGACAATCAGACATTTGTGTCAGAATTCCGCATCAGCAATCCGGCGATATACGGAAAAGCGATAAAAGACATCATGAAGGACGTGTCCATCAGGCTTGTCGTGTCCAGGGTATGGAAATTCAACGGGAACAATGAAGACGATGCCAATGACGGCACGGTAATCATACCGAACGGAGATACGATTCTGGAGAAAGGCGAGCATGTACTGGTCATGACCAAAGAAACGGAAACCGGCATTGCCGAGAAGCTTTTCGGAGAAACCGTCCACAAGGACTGGAACAAGAAAGACATTGACTGGAACCATCTTGACAGCACATTGGTATCGCGTCATGTGCTTGTCACACAGCCACATATGAACGGTGCCAAACTTGGCGACCTGCACCTCAGAAATGCCTACGGCATCAATATCACCAGAGTGAACAGGGCGGGCATCGACATTCTTCCGTCAAGCGGACTGCATCTCCAGATAGGTGACAAGCTTACCATCGTGGGAAAGGAAGTCGCCATCGACCGGGTGGCAGAAGTGCTTGGAAACCAAGAAAAAGAGCTGAGAAACCCTAACTTGTTTTCCATCTTCATCGGCCTCATTCTCGGTCTTCTGCTGGGAAGCATACCGTTCGCCATACCGGGAATGAGCATTCCGGTCAAACTCGGTATCGCAGGCGGCCCGATAATCGTAGGAATCCTCATGGGGGCCTATGGTTCACGCATGCACCTTACCACATATACTACACGAAGTGCGAACCTGATGCTCAGGCAGATGGGACTCACCATCTACCTTGCCGGACTGGGATTAAGTGCCGGCCCGGGATTCTTCGAAACGGTATTCCAGCCGGAAGGACTTCTCTGGATTCTGCTCAGTTTCCTTATGGCAATAGTCCCTGTCCTGATCATGGGATTCATCGCCACGAAATTTTGCAAGACCAGCTATGCATCCAATATCGGCATGCTCTGCGGTGCAATGGCGAACCCGATAGCGCTAAATTACGCCCTCAGTACCGTCGAGGACGATGAGCCTTCTGTAGCTTATGCAACAGTTTACCCCGTCGAGATGTTCTTGCATGTCATTACAGCTCAAATGATTATGCTGCTCTGCATCTAGAATGTCGACGGGGCGGGTATAAAGAGATCGTTGAAGTTGCGATGCTATTTCAGGAGACGTGCGCGGAGTTTGGCGAGCATGTCACGGGTCATTGTCTCAAGGTCATACTCAGGCTTCCAATCCCATTCCTGACGTGCGCAAGAGTCGTCCATGCTGTCAGGCCAGCTGTCTGCGATGCTCTGCTTCAGCGGATCAGGCTGATATTCCATTTCGAAACCCGGAACCTCACGGCGGATTGCCTCATAAATGGTCTCCGGAGCAAAACTCATAGACGCGATATTGAACGCATTACGGTGAATGAGTCTTGAAGGATCAGCCTCCATAAGTTTGATGGAGCCGTTGAGCGCGTCAGGCATATACATCATATCCATCAATGTACCAGGCTTCAGAGGGCAGACGAATTTCTCGCCACGGACAGCAGCATAGTAAATATCCACTGCATAGTCGGTAGTTCCGCCGCCCGGAAGGGTAACATTGGAAATAAGGCCAGGGAAACGTACCGCGCGTGTATCCACACCATATTTGGTGAAATAGTAGTCACTGAGAAGCTCGGTGGTAACCTTGGTCACGCCGTACATCGTACGAGGACGCTGGATAGTGTCCTGAGGAGTTCCGACATGCGGAGTGCTGAGACCGAAGGAACCGATGGAACTAGGTGTGAACACTGCACATCCGTTCTCTCTGGCAACTTCGAGAACATTCCACAAACCGTCAATACCGATTTTCCATGCCAGCTTCGGCTTGGACTCGGCAACAACGGAAAGGAGAGCCGCAAGATTGTAAATCGTGTCAATGCGGTACTTCTTCACTGCGGCAGCAATCATCTCGCCATCAGTAACGTCCACCACTTCAGACGGACCTGACTCCTTGAGTTCACCCTTAGGCTCGCTTCCATGAATGTAACCTGCTACGACATGGTCATTTCCATATCTTTTACGCAATTCCATAGTGAGCTCAGAACCTATCTGTCCAGTCGCTCCAATTATGAGAATGTTCTTCATATCGGTACTTTAACTTATTGTTTTAATAAATTTGTTCACAAAAATAATTAGATTTTCATGATTTCCGAAGAAAATCATAACAAATCGTTAAAACTTTTTAATAAGCTTTGATTTTATGTGATTTCTGCGTAATTTTATGACACAAATGAAACACAAAACGTTTATATATGTACGGAAAAATGAAAGAGCATCTCAGCAAGACTCTCGCTGAGATCCGCGAGGCGGGCCTCTACAAGGAGGAGCGCCTTATCGAGAGTTCCCAGTCAGCCTCCATCCAAGTAGCCGGTAAAGAGGTACTGAATTTCTGCGCCAACAACTATCTCGGACTCGCCAACGACCCGAGGCTGGTCAATGCTTCAGCGGCAATGATGGCGAAACGTGGATTCGGCATGGCATCTGTACGTTTCATCTGCGGAACACAGGACATCCACAAACAGCTTGAGAATGCCATCAGCGAATATTTCCATACGGAAGACACCATTCTTTATGCGGCCTGCTTCGATGCGAACGGCGGTGTTTTCGAACCTCTCCTGACTGATGAAGATGCCATCATTTCTGATACATTGAACCACGCATCCATCATCGACGGCGTACGTCTCTGCAAAGCCAAGAGATACCGCTATGCAAATGCTGACATGGCTGATCTTGAGCGCTGTCTGCAGGAGGCCCAGGCGCAGAGATTCAGAATCATTGTAACTGACGGCGTATTCTCCATGGACGGCAACGTGGCTCCTGTCGACAAGATCTGCGAACTGGCAGAGAAATATGATGCCCTCGTAATGGTAGACGAATCACATTCAGCCGGTGTCGTAGGTGCTACAGGCCACGGAGTAAGCGAACTCACCAACACATACGGAAAGGTTGACATCTATACCGGAACGTTAGGAAAGGCATTCGGCGGAGCAATGGGCGGATTCACCACAGGCCGCAAGGAGATCATCGACCTTCTCAGACAGAGAAGCCGTCCTTACCTGTTCTCCAACTCATTGGCACCATGTATCATCGGCGCCAGCCTCGAAGTGTTCCGCATCCTGAAAGAAAGCAATGAACTTCACGACAAGCTTGTAGAGAACGTCAACTACTTCAGGGACAAGATGATGGCTGCCGGATTCGACATCAAGCCTACGCAGAGTGCTATCTGCGCCGTAATGCTCTATGACGCCAAGCTTTCACAGGTTTTCGCTGCTAAGATGCAGGAAGAAGGCATCTATGTAACAGGTTTCTACTACCCTGTCGTACCTAAGGATCAGGCAAGAATCCGTGTACAGATTTCAGCTGCACATGAAAAGAGCCAGCTCGACAAGTGTATCGCCGCATTCATCAAGGTAGGCAAAGAACTCGGCGTACTCAAATAGCCGACACCGGACATACATTCATACGGGAACTGTCCAAAACCATGGGCGGTTCCCTTTTCTTTTGGATATTTTTCCTATCTTTGTGACAAGAACTTCAACAAATGGACAATGCTGTTTTGTGCGTAAAACAGCGCATGAATTTATTGAAACAAGATGTCAGACAACAATATATTCGAAAACAAGATTCTGGTCCTGGACGGGGCGATGGGTACAATGATTCAGCGATACGGGCTGGAAGAAATTGATTTTCACGACAATGGCGTGAAAAAAGACTATCCGGAAACAAATGCCGACACAGCGGAAGCACTGGCATTTCTGAGACAGAGCAGCCGCGAACTGAAGGGCAACAATGAGTGCCTTAACCTGACTCACCCGGAAATTATCGAAGAAATCCATCGTGAATACATAGCTGCCGGAGCAGACATCATCGAATGCAACACATTCAGTGCCAACCGCATATCACAGAAAGAATATGGAACGGAGGCATTGTCCTACATCATGGCACGCGAAGGTGCAGCCATCGCGAGAAGGGCGGCGGACAGCGCCGGCGGACGACGGATTCATGTAGCTGCCAGCATTGGCCCGACATCGAAATCATTGAGCCTGGCTCCGGACATCAATCACCCCGACATGCGCCCGTACAGCTTCGCCGACATGGTCGAGGCTTACGGCGAGCAGATCCGCGGAGTCATTGACGGCGGTGCCGACATCATCCAGATAGAAACCTGCTTCGACGCATTGAACACGAAAGCGGCATTGTATGCATTGGAAAAGATTTCGCCTGACGGAAGTTTCCCCGCAATCGTCTCAGTATCAGTCAATGACAAAAGCGGAAGGACATTGACAGGACAGACCGTAAGGGCGTTCTACACTTCAGTAAGCCACTACCCTCTCCTGGCATTCGGACTCAACTGCTCACTTGGAGCGGAGGACCTGATGCCTCTCGTAAAGGAGATATCGGAGTTTGCGGAATGCGCCGTCATCTGCTATCCCAATGCCGGACTGCCTAATGAAATGGGCGGTTATGACGAGACTCCGGAGGAAATGGCGCTGCAAGTCAGGAAGATGGCAGAGGCCGGAATCATCAATATCATCGGAGGCTGCTGCGGAACCACGCCGGCACACATTGCCGCCATAAGCGAAGCTATAAAAGATATCAGGCCACGAAAGACTGACGCCGGCACCGGCATTGACAAAACATTGACAGTGAGCGGATTGGAACCGGTAAGCATTGACCTGAAAAACAGCAATTTCACGAACATCGGAGAGCGCACGAACGTGGCAGGCTCCCGCAAATTCGCGAAACTCATCGCGGCCGGGGACTACGAGACCGGACTGCAGATTGCAGCGGATCAGATAGAAAACGGCGCGAGCATCATTGACATAAATATGGATGACGCCATGCTGGACAGCCGTTCCTGCATGGAGAAATTCGTGAGATATATTTCCAACGACCCGGCTGTGGCAAAAGCGGCATTGATGATAGACTCATCGCATTGGGAAACCATTGTAGCCGGTCTGCAAAACGCTCAGGGAAAGTGCATTGTAAACTCCATCAGCCTAAAAGAAGGTGAAGAAGCTTTCCTGAAAAAGGCGGCGGAAATCCATGCGCTGGGAGCGGCAATGGTGGTGATGGCATTCGACGAAACCGGTCAGGCTACCACGTTCAGCAGGAAGATAGAGATTTGCGAGAGAGCATATAAACTGCTGACAATCAAGCTGAACATCCCGCCGCATGACATTATTTTCGATGTCAATGTCCTTTCAGTCGGAACAGGAATCGAGGAGCACGCCAAATACGGCATTGACTTCATCGAAGCCGTCAGATGGATAAAGCAGAACCTGCCTGGAGCATATACTTCCGGCGGTATTTCGAACCTGTCTTTCGCATTCCGAGGGAACAACACCGTCCGCGAGGCGATGCATTCGATTTTCCTCTATCACGCTGTCAATGCGGGACTTGACATGGGAATCGTGAATCCGGGAATGCTGCAAGTGTACGATGACATTGAACCTGATCTGCTGAAGAAGGCAGAGGACGTGATCCTGAACAGGGATGCGGATGCGACCGAGAGGCTTATCGCGAAGGCGCAGGAGATAATGGCAGCGAAAGAGGCAGCTAAAAACGGTGGCGCGACCACAAATTCCGCACAGGAAAACATTGACAGACAGAACAGTACGCCTGAAGAGCGGCTTAAAGAATGTCTCGTAAAGGGACGCGGCGCCGGACTGGAGGCGGACGTGCTGGAGTGTTACCATAAATACTGTTCTGCGGTGAAAGTCATCGAAGGACCGCTGATGGCGGGAATGGAGCGCGTCGGTGAGCTCTTCGGCGACGGCAAAATGTTCCTCCCGCAAGTCGTGAAGTCCGCAAAAATCATGAAGGACGCGGTCGCGGTTCTCGAACCGTACATGACCGGCGAGGGCAATGATTCCGGCACAAGACCTGTCATAATCAATGCTACCGTCAAGGGAGATGTCCATGACATAGGAAAGAACATCACCGGCATTGTCCTGAGCTGCAATGGTTTCGAGGTCATTGACCTGGGCGTGATGGTGGACAAGGAGAGGATTCTGGATGAGGCGCAGAAGCACAATGCCGCAATCATCGGGGCGAGCGGGCTGATTACGCCGTCGCTCTACCAGATGGAGGAATTGTGCCGGGAAATGACCAGACGAGGTATGGATACTCCTCTGTTCATCGGCGGCGCGACCACATCCGCATTGCACACTGCCGTCAAGCTGGCCCCTCTGTATCAGCATGTTTTCTATGCGCAGGACGCGTCTTCAAGCGCGGTGATGGCGAAACGCTGCATGATGGACAGGGAAAAATTCGAGGCTGCAGAGCACGAGGCGCAGAAAAAGCAGCAGGCCATGTATGAAAGCATGATGGCGAAACGTACGATGCAGGAAAGCGATGTGCCGGAAGCGGCATTCCCCGAAGAGTCATATCTCACACCTGAAGAGTATTCATTCTGCGACATTCCAGCCATGGAACTCTCTATAGATGAAATACTTCCCTACTTCGACTGGAGAATGTTCCTGGCGATTTGGGGCATAAAATACGGCGGGGACCTGCCGGACGATCCGATAATAGAGAAAACCGTAAAAGACGGCAAGGCGGTGCTGGAGAGATTCAAGACAAGGCATGAGGTAATCATCAGATTGTCAGAGAGAATCATGAATGCACGACGCGAGGGCAACGACATTGTCATAAGCGGTGAAAGCACGAGATTCCCGATGCTGCGCCAGGAGAATATCGATGCACATGGAGAAAGCAGATTGTCTCTTGCGGATTTCGTCCCGTCCGGTCATGACGGTCCGATGGGCACATTTGCCATCAGTGTGGTCACGAATCATGGCCCGGCATGCACCTGCGGCTGCCAGGCTGGACTGCCGGACTTTTTCGCCAGAAGGGTTTATGGAAGAGCCTCGGGAGAAGACATCACCTCCCAACTGCCGGAAACGGCCACGAAAGATTATAACAGCATGATGGACAGGGCCGTAAGGGTAACATTGGCGGAAGCCGCATCGCTTTGGCTGGATGATTTCCTGAAGAAACGGATGCATTGCGGCAGAGGAAGGAATGTGCGGATTGTCAAGCCGGCAGCCGGTTATGCAAGCTGTCCGGACCATACATTGAAGAAAGATATACTGGACATCTTGCCGGAAAGCGGAAAACTGGGCATCCGGCTTACGGAGAGCTTCGCAATGATTCCGGACGCATCCATCTGCGGTTTCATATTTTTCCACCCGGATGCGACATATCCGGAAATCCGCCATATCAGCAAGGAACAGTTCGATGATTATGCTTCAAGGCGCGGCATGACAGAGCAGCAGGCTCGGCAGTTCCTGGGACACCTTCTTTAATTCATAGACAAAGACATAATACAATGAAAATCACAGAGATACTTAACGAAAGCAAGAAACCTTTCCCTTCGATAGAAATCGTTCCGCCACTTAACGGCATGAGCAAGGACGAATTGCTCAGAACCATCCGCAGTTTCATGGAATTCGCTCCGAAATATATCAACGTAACCTGCCACAGGGACGAATACGCCTTCAGAAAAGAGGCCAACGGCACATATTCCCGCCATCTGGTGAGAAACCGCATCAGCGAAGTAGCCGTCTGCGCTGCCATCATATCGGAATTCGATGTCAATGTCGTTCCGCATGTAATCTGCGGCGGGGCATCTGCCGAGGAACTGGAAAGCGATCTTTACAACTATAGATTCCTGGGAATCAGCAACATAATGGCTCTCCGCGGAGATTCCATAACCGGCGAAAAGAGGTTCGTTCCGCATCCGGAAGGTTACGCCCACGCCAACGAACTGGTCGAGGCCATCAGGCATTTCGATGAGCAAACAGGTGAATCATTCTGCATAGGTGTCGGCGGTTATCCGGAAAAGCATTTCGAGTGCGCCAACATTGAAACGGACATTGAAAATCTGAAGCGCAAGGTCGATGCGGGCGCGGATTACATTATTACACAGATGTTTTTCGACAACAAGGTTTTCTACCGTTTCGTCGACCTGTGCAGGAAAGCCGGTATCAATGTCCCGATCATTCCGGGCCTGAAACCGATTTCTACAGCCCGCCAGGTGGCTCTTCTGCCTCAGTCTTTTTCTTTGGATATTCCGAAAGAACTTACCGGAGCTATCGCCCAAGCCGGAGACGACAAGGAAGAAGTCTACCGCATCGGAACCCAATGGTGCGCTGCCCAGTGCAAGGATCTCCTCGCCCACGGAGTCCCGGCCGTACATTTCTACACCATGGGCAAGCCGCGCAACATCACCGAGATAATGCGCGAGTGCTTCTAGGCGGACAGAACCTCATTGGCGCGCTCCAGGGCGACATTGATGTTCGGACAGATGTTCTTCTCGCCGAGAAGGTGGTAGAAGCCTGCTTTTTGGAGTGCGGCGTGAACCTTGGGATTGACACCTGAAAGGACGACAGTAATATTGTTCTTCTGACTCATCTCGCAGAGGTTCGAAAGGTTATGGATTCCGGTCGAATCGATGAACGGCACCTTGCGCATACGGATGATACGCACCTTGGAACGGTCACGGAACTCGGACATAAGCGCCTCGAACTGGGTAGCTACACCGAAGAAATACGGACCATTGATTTCATAAACCTCCACGCCCTTAGGGATAGTCAGACCTTCGTCATACGTATGGATGCCAGACTCGTCCTGCACCTTGATTTCATTCTTTACAGCTGAGATTTCCGTAGTCTCCATGACACGGCGCATGAAGAGCACACATGCCAGCATCAGACCCACTGCAATAGCCACAGTCAGGTCGAAAATCACTGTCAGGAAGAAAGTTATGAGCAACACCGTGACATCCGACTTCGGGTTTTTCAGCAATGCCCTGAATGTTCTCCAGCCACTCATGTTATATGACACGACCACCAGCACGCCGGCGAGGCAAGCCATAGGGATATATTGCGCCAAAGGCATGAGAAACAGCAAGATAAGCAGCAAGACACCAGCGTGGATCATACCGGCTACAGGCGTACGGCCGCCATTGTTGATATTGGTCATGGTACGCGCAATGGCTCCCGTCGCAGGAATACCGCCGAAAATCGGGGCAACCATATTGGCGACACCCAGCGCAATCAATTCCGTGTTGGAATTATGGTGGTCACTGATCATACCGTCAGCCACAGTCGCGGAAAGAAGAGACTCGATGGCTCCGAGGGCCGCAATGGTCACGGCAATCGGGAAAAGGTTCTTCACCGCCTCCCAATCCAGCGCCGGCATCTCCGCCTTCGGCAATTGCGATGCAATCGTGAATCTGTCCCCGATAGTGTCAATGCCTTCGATACCGAGACATGTTTTAAGTGCATAAACGCCTGCTGTAACGAGGATTATGGCCACAAGAGACCCCGGAATCCTGCGGGAGAATTTCGGGACAAGCATGATGATCAGCACGCTGAGGATACTCACGCCGGCATCCCACCAGTTTATCGTGTCCAGATGCCTGAAATACAGCATCCATTTGCCGATAAAGTCACCAGGAACGGTCTCTCCGCCGAAGTTGAGGCCGAACACATCCGCCATCTGCGTCGTGAAAATCGTCACGGCAATACCGCTGGTAAATCCCACTACCACAGGATAAGGAATGAACTTGATGACAGTTCCGAGCTTGAATACGCCGAGCAGAATCAGCAGCACGCCGGCAATAATGGTCGCGACCGTAAGTCCGCCGATGCCATACTGCTGGATCACGCCATAGACAATGACGATGAATGCTCCGGTAGGGCCGCCGATCTGAACCTTGCTTCCTCCCAGGAATGAGACAATGAATCCGGCAATGATTGCGGTCACGATACCCTTCTCCGGAGACACGCCGGAGGCAATGGCGAAAGCAATCGCCAGCGGAAGCGCCACGATACCGACAATGGTTCCCGCCATAAGGTCTGACATGAACGTGGCCTTGCTGTAATTTCGGATGCAAGAGAAAAATTTCGGATGGAAGTCAAGCTTGGTCTTCATAAAATTTACCTTCAACATAGAAACGAAAAAACCTCACAGAGTAACGGCATGTCATCTATGAGGTTTTCTTTGAGGTGCCTAGCGGAATCGAACCGCTGTAGCAGGTTTTGCAGACCTGTGCCTAACCGCTCGGCCAAAGCACCATCGTTTGGGAATGCAAAAGTAGGCATTATTTTTTATAATCCAAAATTTTCCGGCAATAAAATCGCTACAATGCCTATTTTTTATGTTTATCTATAGTTCCGACGCAATACGGACCGACACTCGCAACAGGTCCGGAGCTATATAAAAGCTCCCTTAACTGAGGATTCGCCTCCAAGCACTTATAAGTGGTAATCAGCGACATAGGACGGGTATTGGCCGTATCCGAAGCGGTTTTCATGAACGCTTCCACATCCTTGCCATAGTCCTTTATCTGTCTTCCCACATAGACATCAATATTTTCAGGTCTGTGCAGGCACAATGTCACCACATCCGTTCCCGTCGGCACTTCCTTGCAGATTTCCCTGTAACCGAAATACGGATTCACTTTGGCAAGCACTCCTGAAGCGGCATAAACCGTCAGCAGCAATGACGACCCCACCAGAAATACAGGAAGATTCCAAACTTTTCTGCGCACCAGGAACCACAATGCCAACAAATTTCCCGCTGTCAGCAGAACGGCGGCGATTTTTACAGGCGGATCGAAAGCAAACGGATATTCCTTCCAGGTCGCGTCCAGCGGTTCGACATTGATGACGCCGAACAGTACAAGGAAGGCGACAATTCCGACCAGTGCGAATATGGCTGCAGGGATCCCGATAGCCCATGCTGCCCAGCGTCTGCATCCGCATCGGTTGACCGCCATCGGAAACAGATACACGATGAAAGGGAACATCGGAACCAGATAAACCGGAAGTTTGGAACTGAAGGAAGAAAGCATCACGAAAGTAGACGCGATCACGCAAAGGAAAAGCATCTCCTTGTCAGATTTCACAGCCTCGGCAGAAATGGAACCGGCTTCCGCATTCTTCCTGCGAGGCCAGGCTGACAATATGAGCGAGCCTATCAGCAGCAATGTATAAGGCGCTATGCACCAAAGAATTGCGACAGCATAGAACCAGAACGGCTTGCTATGCGTGAAAGCATTGACAGCTCTTCCTACGGTCTGCTTGAACAGGAGATTGTCCAGATAGCTTACTCCCCCATCGAGAAAGACGCCGGTAAACCAAACCGCGCAGAGACCGGCAATCATGCCCCAGGTTTTCCAGCCGAGATACCTTCCGATGTCACGCGGTTTCCGCTTCACCAGCAGGAAAACAGCTATGGAAACCGGCGGAACCAGCAGTCCCACAGGACCTTTCGTAAACAATGCCAGGAAAATCCAAATCGGAAGAAGCCAGCTGCACTTACGGTAAACCACGGCATCTTCACCCTCCGGTTCGCCGTCGAGCCGCAGCTCGTACATTCTCCAAAATGTAAACAGCGCCAGAACAATGAACATGCACATCAGCATATCCATACGCAACACGACCGCCGTTCCAAGGAACATCACACTGGTAATCAGCATCATAGCCATAGCCATACGGTCGGACGAAGACGCATCGGACATCACCCACTTGTCCATCAGCCACACAATCACAAAGGCCGGTATCAATGAGAATATGCTCAATGCCAATACGCTATGCTGTCCGAAAAAGAGTTTGCACAATGCCACAATCCACAGATATAGAGGCGGTTTGTCTGCGTATGGCAGACCATGGTTATAGAACGCGAATATATTGCCGTTGGCTATCGCTTCATCGGCAATGCTGAGATACCTCAGTTCATTGGAAGGCGTGAAATCCCTCATCAACATTGCAGGAAGCAGACAGATGAAGGTGAACAGGAACACCGCCATCAGCGGATGCCTGGTCAAAAAATTAGTTTTCAGGTTCGACGGCATTGGTCTTCCTTTCTTTAAATCCTATGACTAGATTCCTGATATAAGCCACGAAACCGAAAGATTGGCCGAGAATCAGCACCGGGTCCAGCCGGAAGATTCCGTACGCGATAATCACGCTGGAACCGAACAAACTGATGGCCCAGAAGCCCATCGGCAGTGTGGATTGATGCTTATATTTGGAGTAAATGTATTGATATACGAATCTTAACGTGAAAATCACCTGTCCCGCGGAACCGAAAATGACCAGCCCCAACGGAATATCCTCATTCTGGAAGAAATTCTGGAAATAGACCTGTGCATTCTGGAGCATCAGGAGCACCGCCACTACCGGTGTTGCCAGAAGGACGGATTGCAAAACGAGCCCCAGACGCTTCCACACCCCCTTCGCATTGAGATTCCACAGATATATATAATAGGATATCAGCTGGCCGAGTACGATGGAGAAGTCATCACGGAGCAGACCGTAAATGAAAAACAGGTATGAGCCGATGACGCTGAGAACCCAATACGCAGACGGCGAAACCACTTTTTTCGCTTTCTCGGACTTCCACCATTGGAACAATGTCCTGAGCGAGAAGAATATCTGCGCGGTGAAGCCGAGTGTCAATATCACCGCCTTAGGCAAATCGTGAATGTCTACCATCGCGCGCTATTCTACGTTGTTCTCCCCTACCTTGTAATTTATATAGCGCGGACGCATCCACCTATATGCGAAACAATCGGCAAACGGGCCCCAGAGGCGGTTCCACAGATGATATTTGGACTTGCCTGCCACCCTCGGGAAATGCCTTACAGGCACCTGCCCGTATGAACAGCCGTCCTGAAGCAGCACAAGCGCAGGCAGGAAACGGTGCATTCCCTTGAACATCGGTATACGTTTGGCTACATCGGTATGAAGAACCTTGAGCGGGCAACCCGTATCGGTGGCCCCGTCGTGAGTCATCATTTTCCTGAAGCCATTGGCAATCTTGGACTGTATTCTCTTGAAGAAGGTATCCTTACGGTTGGCGCGGATGCCTATCATCATGCTCTTTTCCTCAATGCCTTCCAGCAGAAGATTGAAATCCTCCGGCGTAGTCTGCAAATCGGCATCCATATATCCCACGAAATCAGAGCATGCGTAGTCGAAACCGGCTTTGATGGCTGCGCTCAATCCCGCATTCTTCACGAAACTTATATAATACAGGTCCTTGCTGCGTGCGCAGACTTCCTGAATGCGGTCCAGGCTGCCGTCAGATGAGCCATCATTGACAAAAAGCGCACACGTCTTGTAGCGGCTTTTCGGAATGAATTCATTCAGAGCTTTTTCCAATGCGTATATATTGTCAGTTTCATTGTACACAGGCACGATAATCGTGAATCTGTACTCTCCCGTCTTGTTCATACTGATTAAATTACTAAATCCTGACAAATTTAATAAAATTAGCCTGAATTAAATTACTAAATCCTGACAAATTTAATAAAAT
>ULOP01044844.1_pt1 | contig 31000 bp, 30 predicted proteins | sample 1952681 | NCBI WGS metagenome assembly ULOP01 (sample SAMEA4835606, study PRJEB28245) | human gut metagenome | biome: gut microbiome; material: fecal sample | place: Denmark | collected 2008
ATTTGTTCCTGTTCTTGTGGTAAGTGTTATTGGAGCTGCACCTATCAAAAACAGTGCTCTGAATGTGGACGGGACCTAATATCATGTGAACCGGCAAACCGGCAAGTAAAAAAAGAACGGTCAAATAAATGACCGCTCAAAGTTGTACAGATACAACTAAAACACACTATTTAGTATATCATGTATGGCTTTGAAAAGCAAGAAAAACGGACAATGTAGCCGTTTTTTATAACTCGATAAGGGTATTATTTCTAGCGTAAAGGAAGATTGTTTATGCCATACATAGAAAAAGTGACAAGAGCAGGACGAACTGTTTTGTACGAGAGGAGTTACTCCACTCATATACATCCACCGGGAGCCACCCGGTCAGAGAAATATAAAACTACAAAAGAATCTCAAAAGAAAATAAATTTGCGAAAAGTAATAACAGAATTAACTATTTTGATGAACGCAAACTTCAAACCGGGTGATTATCACCTTGTGCTTACATATGAGAAGGACAAGCGTGCTGATACGGTTGATAAGGCAAAGAAAGATAGAACGATGTTTCTTGACCGGTTGCGTAGAAAAGCGAAAAAGGAAGATGCGATTTGCAAATACATCCTCGTAACTGAGGTTGGGGTCCGAGGGGCACTCCACCATCACATGGTAGTTAATAAGATGCCGGTGGAGTGGCTTCGTCAGGCATGGCAGTATGGTCGTATTTCAATCCATCCATTGGATGATACTGGCCAATATTCAGGATTGGCAGAATACTTTGCCAAATATATAACTCGATTTCGTGAGTTGGGAGGTAAAGGACGTGCATGGACAAGAAGTAAAAATCTTTTTCGCCCGGAAACAAAAAAGAAAATCATAAGAAATAGAGGGTATTTCAGGGAAGTACCCGGCGAGAAAAAAGGCTACTGGTTAGATAAAAGAACCGTGTATGCAGGAATATCAGAATACACGGGATGGAACTTCCTACGCTATATACTCGTGAGGAATGATGGAAGGAGAGGGTCGCCAGCATGAAGGTAGATATTTATATTACATCTCAATTTATGGGAAGGGTAACAAAAGGACGCGGTGTTTATGGGATTGTGCTTGTTACCCAAATAAATGGCAAGAAGTATGCCAAAGCGCATGTGGCAGGCTGGAATGATATTTCATATCAGAAATTGAATGCACGAGCTGTAGTAGATGCGATTCAATGTATGAAAAAGCCAGCGGATGTACTTATCCATTTGGATAATGCGTATGCAGAACACATGATAGAAAAAGGTGGTGCTGCGGGAAATGCTTATGCAGCACTTTGGTCAACTTTTTTTGAACGTGTGAAGTTAATGGAAAAGGTAGAAGTAAAACGATGTCCACAGCATGAGTATACGGAGTATTTAAACCAAAGAATACGTGAAGGAAAGTATTCGATAATGAAAGACAGATAGGAGGATAAATGATGGCAAAATCAATTATGCAGAGAGGGTCTGATTGGGATTTTTGTTACATATGCGGACGTAATCATACGGCTGACCCATGCGGATTGGAAACACATCATGTGTTTGGTGGAGCAAATCGAAAGTTCTCGGAAAAGTATGGACTTAAAATTCATATTTGTGGAGAGCGTTGCCACAGAAACGGAAAGGATGCCGTTCATAAAAATAAAACGATTGATATGGCAATCAAGGCAGCAGGGCAAAAGATATTTGAATCTGAATGTGGGTCCCATGATGATTTCATGAGGATTTTCGGAAAAAACTATATATGACACCTCTGGTTTGTTAAATATCACGGACAAGCAAGCCATGTTAAAACCTCCCGGTTATAAGCCGGGAGGATAAAGGAGAGCATGAATGAAAGAAGATATAAAAAGGGCAGTTATTGAGTTATTAAAAGATTTGATTCGATGGATAGGAGATGATTAAGTGAAGACGAATCACAAGGAACGCAAACAAAAAGAAGGAGTGCTTTTTCAACGCGATTTGCAACCACAACGTATGAATTTAACGGAAGGTGATGTGGTGTATGTGTATAAGCCGGCACCTTTGGGAGAAAGAGAAGATGGACGGGAAAAAAGAGTGCCGGTCAGAATTTTAAAACTATATAGAAATCATGCACTATGCAAAGTTGGAAGTGTACGTGAATCCTTCACGTATGCAGAAATTGCACAAGGAATGTTGGGAAAAAGTAATTAGTGGAAAGGATGAGACAATGCAGAACAGGAAAGAAATTGTAATGATAAACGTAGCTAACATTTACCCGCATCCGGATAATCCGAGAAAAGATGTCGGGGATGTAACGGAACTTGCAGAATCAATCAAGAAGCAGGGCGTTATGCAGAATTTGACCGTAATTCCTCTGTCGGCCTTGACAGAAGAACTGGAGGAACAGCCGGACGCTGATACAGAATCTTTATCCAGTGATTTTCATGTAATAATCGGACATAGGCGATTGGCAGCAGCCAAACTGGCAGGTCTAGAGACGGTTCCTTGCAAGATTGTTAGCAAGATATCCAAAAAAGAGCAGGTTTCTATCATGCTGGAAGAAAATATGCAGCGTGAAGATCTGACGGTGTGGGAGCAGGCGCAGGGATTCCAGATGATGCTTGATTTGGGCGAGACGGAGGATACTATTGCAGATAAAACTGGCTTTAGCAAAACGACAATTAAACATCGATTGAACATTGCCAAACTAGACCAGGACGAGCTGAAAAATAAAGAGCAGGATAAGGATTTTCAACTGTCCCTGAAAGACCTCTATGAACTGGAACGTATTAAGGATGTGGAAGAACGGAATAAGATTCTCCGTGAAGCCACGGACAATCGTAATTTAGTTGCTAAAGTTCAGTCGTACATACGAGAAAAAGAGAGACAGAAGAAAACAGATGCCATAGTTAAAATGCTGAAAGAATTGGGCGTGGTTGAAGCTCCGAAACAGTATGCAAGGGAACAATACGGAAATAAATGGGAGAAGGTAAAGAGTTTCCGAATGAATGACGAGGTGCCAGAGAGTATCCAGTTAAAAAATAAGCAGAATGAAAAACTTTATTATTACATTAATTGGATTGAGATTGATGTCGTTAGGAAGAAAAAGGCAGTCAAGAAAAAACTGACACCGGCAGAACAGAAGGAAAAGGAACAAAAAGCAAATAAGAAATATATGAAAGATGTTCTGAAAAAGTTAGATGAACGCCGCAGGCTCTTTGTGACTGATATTGTTGAGGGGAGAATTGCCCAGATAAAGGATGAGGAAAAGGTGAAGAATGCATTGTGGAGTGCGCTTGTGTTGAATCAGTCGTGTCTTTATCCGTCACGGCTTAGCTACTTCTTTGCCGGGAAACCGCTTTATGAATGTACAGAGGAGGAAAGAAAGGAAGTATCCGAAAAAGTGGCTAAATTGACCATACTCCATCAGATGTTAGTGCTGCTCAATGCAGCGATGGATGGAACTGAGTTAATTAAATATGACGGAACCTATAAAAAAGAAAACGGTCAAGCTCTAATGGATGGCTATAAGGTACTTCGGTTGTATGGCTGGTCGTTTGAGGATGAGGAGGAAGAAAAGGTGGTTGACGGAAGTCACGAGTTTTATGAGGAGGAAAGCGGCACATGAAAGAATCATGGAAGGACATTCCAGGTTATGATGGAAAGTATCAAGCGGATACAGAGGGAAATATCCGGCGGGTGTATCCATCAGGAAAAACACGCTTGCTAAGACCATATCACAAGCATATGAGTGGAAGCCAAAGGATGATTGTTAAACTAACCAGGGATGGAAAGAGTAGAGAAGAAATTGTGATGCAGTTGATTGCGAAAACATTTCTAGGAGTTCCGCCGCCGGGACATGTGGCATACCACAAAAACGGATGTCAATATGAAAACCATATACAGAATATTTCATACATAAGCAAACGTGAACTGGGAAAACGCACGGGGGCAAAGAGCCGCCGACAACCAGTTGCAAAAATAGATTGTAATGGTGACGTGGTAGAAGTGTACTCGTCAGCGCGGGAAGCGGCAAGAAAGAATTACATGAGTTATCAAACGATTATAGACCGCTGTAATCGAAAATGTAAGAGTGCATTTGCTCCAGATGGCTATGCGTATGCATGGGATGATAAAGAAATAAGCATGCGATATGCATTGCGAAAAATTGAGATTGAGGATGGCTATATGCCAAAGGCACCTGATGTGGAACCGGAGTGGTAAAGCAGATGGCGACCGGATGGTCGCGATCTACTATGTAAAAATATGAGATAACTTTTCATAAAGCGTTACTATTGTGATGAAAAACTCAAGCAATTTACACACTTTTTTGAAAGAAAGGTTTTTTCCCTTTTTACCACATTTATTATGTTTTTTTCCCATGGTTTCCACCTCCTTATTAAATTTATATATTTAATATGTCTGTTTGGAAGATAAAAATCATACAGAAATTTTAATCGATAAAAGAGAAGATGATATTCGATATAAATATATCGGCAAAAGGATGAAAAAGAATAATAGATTGGAGCGATAAATAATGACAGAAACTAATAGATGGATTCCAGTCAAAGTAAGACCTTTGACTGATGAAGAAAAGAAACTATATGAAGAATATGAGTTTATGTATGATTGTAAATTGCCAGATGACGAACAACAGGTGTTGATTACAACAAAACATGGAAATGTTGAAGTAACAACCTTCTGTAATGATATTGGATGGTATTTTGAGCAGTATGAAGATGCAGATGATATTGTGGCTTGGATGCCGTTGCCAAAGCCTTATAAGGAGAGTGAGTAAGAATGAAAATAGCTTGTGATATTTGCGAAAAAGTAATAGACGCCGACAATGTGAAAACCGAAAACTGGTTAAGAGTAGAAGCCGACTACTTGAAGTTGAATTTTTGCAAAGAATGTTCGGACAAGTTTTGGAATTTGTTTGAGAAAGGAGCAGGAAAAGAATGATTCCAGAAAATGTGTATTTCATGAGGGGGAAGAATCATGGCTCAATATTGTAGGTACTGCAATAACCTTGTAACCGGGAACGGTATTTATTGCACAGAGAAGAATAAGACCATGTCGGAAAGCACAGCAAAGACTACGAACAACTGCAAATTATACGTTTTTAATCATGTAGATGCTTTCTACGAAAATGCGGATGGTTACAGACCTAGAAAGCCATTAAAACCGATTGGTGATGAGTGTGCTGGACAGATGAAACTTGACTTGATGCAACATAACTGAAAGGAGAAAAAGATGACTAACGCAGACAGAATCAGGAATATGTCGGATGAAGAGTTGGCGAAGTTTATTCAGAAAAGGGAATACACTTGCTTTGTAGATTTTATAGGATATGCAGATAAAGACTGCGGGCAAGGTAAAATTTCTTGCAAAGATTGCCGAGCAAAAGCACCAACAATACTTGAATGGCTTCAATCAGAAGCAGAATAGGAGGAAATATCATGATAAAAGTAAATTGCGATATGTGTGGAAAAGAAATTGATTACAATTCAGATGGCGTAAATGTAGATTTTAACCAGTATGGTAGCGTAAAAATGAATGGTAAGCAGAAAGAGTATCAAGTGTGTAACAAATGTGCCGAAAAGATTGATTTGTATATTATAAATCATAGATTGGGGGTAATAAAATGAGCATAAAACCTATATTGTTTAACGCGGAAATGGTTCGGGCAATTCTAAACGGAAGAAAGACTTGCACAAGGCGAATTGTGAAAGGATATATTCCCCCAGATGGAGAATTTGGATATACCGCATTTACACCACAGAACGCAATATCATGCCGAGGTACATTTGAAACTAGTTATCCGAGATATGGCGAGAAGTTTTTTAAACTGCCATACCAAAAAGGCGATGTATTGTATGTCCGAGAAACATGGGGATGGTGTCCATGTTGGGATTGCGGATTGGATACTACTCCAGATGGATGCAAGAATCCAGTGATATATGATTTTAAGAAGAAAGAACATGGATGCTATATGTACCGTGCATCATGCGAGGACAGTAAATATTCTTTAGCTGATACTTGGCATCCGTCCATCCACATGCCGAAAGAAGCTGCACGAATTTTTCTGAAAATTACTAATGTTAAAGCGGAGCGGTTGCAAGATATTGATATTGATGGAATACGCAACGAAGGATTACTTTCGGCAGCAGTTCATTGCGAAGATATGGAGATTGCATTAAAAGAGTGGGAGATACTTTGGAACTCAACCATCAAGAAATCCGACCTCGACCGTTACGGTTGGGATGCGAATCCTTACGTATGGGTGATTGAATTTGAACGGCGCGACGGAATGTATTTTAAAAAGTTATGAAAATGAGGAAGAAAAGTGAAAAGCCGGAAAAGGAGTAATTATGAGTAACAATTTAGAATATATGAGAGAGCATAATTGCAAACATCTTAAAAACTGTAGCCATGCTAGTGTTGTGGAATATCAGTATTCGGATGATAAAAAAGAAAGGATGAATAACATGAAAAAATTATTTGTATCAGTGCCTATGAAAGGCAGAACAGAAAAAGAAATCAAAGAAAGCATTCAGAAGATGAAGAAAATCGCAGAGATTTACGAGGGAGAAGAACTGGAACTGATTGACAGTTACATAGAAGATAATCCACCAAAGAGCAATAACCAAGCGGTGTGGTATTTAGGAGAAAGCCTTAAAAAGCTGGCACAGGCAGATGTATTTATTGGTATTAGGGAGGCGTACGATTGGAATGGTTGCTTTATCGAAAAAGAAACAGCTTCAAAGTACAGAATTAAGTGCTATGAGGTTTCGGCGAAATATGTAATTGACGGATATGATGCACTTTTGAGAAAATTACATCCAGTTTGCTGTGATGAAATGCCAACCAAGGAGGAATCAAAATGAAAAATGAATTTGTAAAATTATACAAAAAACATATCAAAAGAAGAGGAGCGGACAAGCTCTTAGGTTATCTTGTTGATAAAGGGTTCTTAGAGGCACCTGCGAGCACAAAATATCATGGAAGTTATGAAGGGGGCTTGGTGGAGCACTCTGTAAATGTTATGAATCGTTTAATGAAAAAAGAGGTGCTTCAAGGATATACAAAAGAAACAATTGCTATTGTTGGATTGCTGCACGATGTATGTAAAGTGGATTTGTATAAGCCACAGCTTGAAAAGGAGAAAATAGCATACGAATACAATACCAAATCTTTTCCGGTGACGATGCATAAGGCTGGAGAAAAACAGACAAAAAGAACGTATGTACACAACACGGAATCTTTCCCAGCAGGGCATGGGGAAAAATCAATCTTTATCATCCAGCGGTTTATGAACTTGACGGATGAGGAGATACTTGCCATCCGGTGGCACATGGGAGCCTTTGACGATGCGGTCAGAGGTGGAAGCCGGGATATAAACGCGGCATACAAACGGTCAAAATTGGCTGTATATTTGCATCTTGCCGACATGGCGGCAACCTATATCGATGAATAAAGGAGGTTATGAATTATGTTTATCAAAACGAGTATATTTAAGAAACTTTTAAAGGAAGCCTATAAAAATGACAATTTGAGTGTCGGACACAGTGAAAAGGCAAAAGTGTATTACATTGTTGGGGGCTATTGGTTTGTGGCCATTCAAGAACAATTTTTTCCTAATGCTGAAAAAGCGGCTCTTGTTGAACTTATTGGAGATTTGCCACGGGATGAATATGTCCGAATACATAAAAATGAGTCACGGCAGCAGTTGGTACCAGACGAGATGAAGATTCTTTTAGCAGAAAAAGAACCGGACGAATATCTGGAAGAAACGAATCTTCTTATTGAGGAACCGAAGTTTGGGGTAATTAGCAGACTTCTAACAAATGGCTCTGAATTGACGCCAATCAATGAAGGATTGTACAACATGATAGATGAAAGTGCGAAAACATCAGATGACATGGAGATTGAAGGACCATATAGGATAGAGGAGTCTGGAAAAATACTATTATGGCGAAACAATACATCGTTAATCGGATTACTTCCAAGAGGTTGGGATAAGGACGAAGATTTGATGGAACAGAAAACAATATTGGAAAGAACATTTCAAGGTAAATGGTAAAAAAAGTCTCCCTCTTGTTGATGCAGGAGGGAGAAAAAGCACAAAGGCAGCAGGACAGGAGTGAGTGAATGGCAGGATACTATGGTCCGGGAATATACCGGACAGAGTGTGCGTACTATATCCGGGAAAGTGAAAAGATGATAACGTGTGAGGGATTAGAAGAACATACTATATGCGGCACACGATTCCGGACGGAACAGGACAAATTCGATTTTCAAGAAAAGCATTGCTATAAAAATTGTGAAAGGTGCAAACATGGTAAGATGCTGGATGAAAGTTATGGGAACTAGGGGAGAAATCAGAAGGAATGATTGATATGCTTAAAAGAAAAAGGAGTTGAGAAGATGAGAACGATAAGTTTTGAAGTAACTGGTCAGCATATTGAATGTACAGAAGCAATTTCGGATTTAGTTGGAAATACGAGAGAGTATGTGCAGGCAAAGTTTTCCCTGCCAACAGAATGGGATGGATTGATTCAAATAGCGGTATTTACGGCAAATGGAAAAAATTATCCGGTTCTGATTGAAGATGGTAAGTGTGAAGTACCATACAAAGTGATGATGCAGGAATATTTTACTGTTGGATGCTATGCGGGAGCTAAGACAGACAGGATAACAACAGATATTTGCGTGGTTCGAGTTGAGGAATCCGTAAGATGCCAAGGCGGTTCGGATTATCTTTCGATTTATCAGAAAATGCAGGATACATTGAATGAGATGGTGGCTAAGGTGAATGAATACGAGGCAGCAGTTGAAAACTACAAAGAAATTGTAAATGACACCATGCATGAGCATTGTTTGCATGAAACACATTCCAGTGACGGGGCACATGGATTGCGTATACATGATGGACTGTTCCAGTATTATGACGGACAAGGCTGGGTAGATACAAAAGTGGGGGCTTTTGAAGGACAAAGCAGTACGTGGAAAAATCAAGTGGTATTGCAGTTTGCCGGCACCATGCGCGTGGAAAAAGTTTTAGAAAGCAGCTATTTCAAAATTCAAGAAAAAGGAGATACCCGTTCAAGCTCATTAGCACCATTTATTGATAGCAGTTATCCGTATCAAGGAGTACAATATGCCATATATGCAACGACAAATCAGAAAGTTTATGTATGGCATGTGCAGAAAGATATCAACGAAGATTATGGTGTATCCGTAGAGCGGTTGTATCCGGTGGATGATGCGGAGAATGATGTTATATTAAGAGTTGAATCAGGAAAAGGAATGCCTGTATTGATATGCGAGAGCAATGCGGAAGATGTAGTTGAAGTAGTGCATATGGAATACATAGAGAGCGACTTATCTACTAATCGTCGTATAACGGCATTGGAAGAATTAGAACAGAGGGGAACGTGGACGCCGGTTCTATATGTTACACCTAGTACAGTTGCACCAACCTATACAGTATTAGCTCAATATGGTTCTTATATCCGGCATGGTGATTATGTGTGGATTGAGGGAATGATAATAACATCAAGTAATTATGCTTGTTATAAAATAGGCGGACTGCCATTTGCACCGAATTCAGATAGACCAGCCATGTTATGTCCGGTAGCAGTAGTAAATGGGGAGAATTTTAAGGTATCTTCGTTAAATAAAATAAGTGAAAGTGGTACAGAAAATGAGCTGTATAATAACGATTATAACGCTGGAACAACCCCAGCTTCGTGGTACATTAGTGGATTTTACAAAATAAAATAACGGAAGAGAGAGGCATCTGTCAATGGCAGGTGCCTTTTTTGTATGGGAACTAGGGGGGAAAGATAGCAAAGATTTTGTTATTCTGACCAAAAGGGGGTATCAGATATGGCAAAAAGTCAATATAGCGTAAAAGTTGAACCCTATTTGGAATCGATTGAGGGATGGACAAGAGACGGTCTTGTAATGTCGCAAATAGCCGAAAAACTGGGGATTAGCAAAACAACATTATACAAATACATGCAAGAACATTCTGAACTTTCTGAACGCCTAAAAAAAGGGAGGGAAGTTTCAGACGCACAAGTGGAGAATGAATTGTTCAAAAAAGCGGTTGGTTTTACCAGGATTGAGAAAAAGCCGTTTAAGGTGAAAAAAGTGGAATACGAAAACGGAAAACGTAAGTGTGAGCGCGAAGAGGTAGTGATGGTAGACCAGGAAGTTTATTATCCGCCGGAACTGGGAGCACAAGTGTTTTGGTTGAAGAACCGCAAACCGGATAAGTGGCGGGAAAAAGTTGAGAACAAGATTGAGACCGAAGAGGATGGTGTAGGTGTAATGATACTTACTCCGGTTAAGGAGGCGGCAGAGGATGAGGGAAATTGTTTGGTCGCCACAGCCACGCCAGAGTGCTTTTATGTGTCGCCCGGAGTATGAATGTTTGTATGGCGGGGCAGCAGGAGGGGGAAAATCGGATGCCATGTTGTGTGAAGCAATGCGACAGATTAAGGTGCCAAACTATAAAGGTATTATCTTTCGTAAGACATATCCTCAGCTTCAAGAGTTGATATTACGTTCTAACGAATTGTATAAAGCGGTGGTACCACAGGCGAAATACAATGTGACAGATAAGAAATGGACGTTTCCGTCTGGAGCGAAAATCTTTTTTGGTACCATGCAGCATGTGAAAGACAGATTAAATTACCAGGGGCTCGCGTATGATTTTATCGGTTTTGACGAGTTGACGCATTTCACATGGGAGGAATACTCATATATGTTTTCCCGTAATCGTCCAAGCGGACCGGGAACACGTGTATACATGAGGGCAACTGCCAATCCGGGCGGTGTTGGCCATGCATGGGTGAAAGACCGGTTTATTACAGCGGCACCGCCGGAAACACCGATTACCGAAGAACGGACAATTCTTGACCCGGACGGAAAAAAGATTCAGGTGAAACGAAAGAGAATCTTTATCCCATCATCGGTATTTGATAACAAAAAATTACTAGAGAATGACCCCTATTATTTGGACAATCTTGCCATGCTGCCGGAAGCAGAGCGTAAAGCGTTATTGTATGGTTCGTGGGACAGTTTTTCCGGACAAGTATTCAAAGAGTGGAGAAATGACCCAGAACATTATAAAGACAGAAAGTGGACTCACGTTATAGAGCCGTTCAGAATACCATCCTATTGGCGTATATGGCGTGGATATGACTATGGGTTCGCCAAACCTTTTAGCGTTGGATGGTATGCGGCGGATGAAAACGGAAAGATTTATCGAATCCGCGAGTATTATGGGTGCACCGGTGAACCCAATGTGGGACTGGAGTTAGACCCAACCCAGCAGGCAAAACACATTAGGGAAATTGAAAATGAGGACCCAAACCTCAAAGGCAAAAAGATAATAGGCATCGCAGACCCATCTATATGGGATTGCTCACGTGGTGAATCCATTGCGGAAATGATGGAGAAACATCCAAACAACATTCTCTTTAGTCCGGGTGATAATGCAAGGCTTGCCGGAAAGATGCAGTATCATTACCGGATGGCATTTGATGAAGATGGAGATACCATGTTCCAGGTATTTGATACATGTAAACACTTTATCCGAACAATCCCGGCACTCGTGTATAGCGAGAGTGATGTGGAAGATATTGATACTACACAGGAAGACCATATTTACGACGAATGCAGGTATGTGCTTATGGATAATCCAATATCCCCAAGGAAAAATGTGCTGGAGCGTGACCATATAGGGGATGATCCTTTGAATCAAAGGACAACCTCAAATGAAGATGCAAACAGATATGAATTTTATAGAATTTAGGAGGCAGAATATGAATTTACAATTATTTGCACGAAAGAAAGAAAAAGAGATGGAAGAGCAGAGGACATCTGTGCCTGAAAGTGTCGAAAAGTCGACACCGCAGACAGAATTAGATGGTAGTGCCGGAGAACCAAACACACAAGAGGAAATGCAACAGTATGAAAAAGAAAAACTTACAAATCTGACAGAGGATGATGTGAGAAAAGCGGTAGAAACCCTAAAGAAGTACAAAGAGGGGAAAGACCGGTTCGATAGAAAAATAAGAGCCAATGAAGAATGGTGGAAATTACGCCATTGGCAAATTATTGAATCGGAGGAAGAGAAAAAAAAGAAAGGAATGACAGAGCCGGTTTCCGCATGGCTGCATAACTCGATTAATAACAAGCATGCGGATATGATGGACAACTTCCCGGAACCTACTGTACTGGCACGTGAGTCATCCGATGAACAGACGGCGAAAACACTGACCTCCATTCTGCCGGTAGTTCTTGAATACAATCGATATGAAGAAACGTATAACGATTGTGCATGGTACAAACTGAAACAAGGAGCCAGTGTGAAAAAGATAGTATGGGATTCGCGTAAGAACAATGGAGTTGGTGATATCAACATTGCCAAAATAGATATACTGAATTTATTTTGGGAACCGGGTATTAACAAAATTCAAGAATCTGCAAATCTTTTCCACGTGGAATTGATGGATAACGAAATTTTAAAACAACGTTATCCGGATATTGATTTGACGGGAAGTGACATCGTACTAACTAAATATATCAACGCGGAAAATGTCGACACTTCGGAGAAATCGTATGTTGTAGATTGGTACTACAAAAAAGACAATGGAACAAAGGATATACTGCATTACTGCAAATTCGTAAATGACAAAATTCTGTATGCGTCCGAAAATGATCCGGAGTATGTAGAAAGAGGATATTATGACCATGGGATGTATCCGTATGTGTTTGATGTTATGTTCCCGGAAGAGGGGACACCAGTGGGATTTGGTTACATAGATATCATGAAAGACCCACAGCTTTATATTGACAAATTAGACCAGGTAATATTGGATTCTGCTATCAAGGCAAGCAAAGCCAGATACCTCTCAAAAGACACGGGAGGAATCAATGAGAATGAATTTAACGACTGGACTAAGGAAGTCGTACACTACACCGGAAATCCGGATGATATTCAACCAATGCAGCCAGTGGTTCCGCCAACACAGTGTATCAACGTAAAAGAGGAAAAGATAAACGAATTGAAAGAAACATCAGGTAACCGTGACTTCTCGCAGGGAAGTACACAAAGTGGTGTTACTGCTGCTACGGCAATTGCCGCCTTGCAGGAGGCAGGAAGTAAGTTGTCGCGTGATATGATCCGAGGAACCTATCGGGCATATATGGAAGAATGTTACATGGTTATTGAACTGATACGTCAGTTTTACGATGAACCACGTAAATTTCGCATACTGGGCGAAAAAGGAGAACAGCAATTTGCAACATTTGATAATGGTGGCATGATTCCGCAGGATGGTGGAGAAGAGATGGGCGTTGAAGTAGGAGAGAGACTGCCAATCTTTGATGTTACTGTATCGGCGGCCAAGAAATCAACTTACTCACGAATGGCGCAGAACGAACTCGCTCTCCAGTTTTATGATAAAGGCTTTTTCGCTCCCGGAAATGCGGATGCCTCGCTGGCATGCCTTGATATGATGGAGTTTGAGGGCAAAGAAAAAATTATTATGAAAATCCAAAATAATGGAACCATGTACCAGCAGTTGATGGCACTGCAGCAGCAGGTACAGCAATTGATGCAGATGACTGGAATGCAGGGTCAGGAGGTCGTAAATGGTGGTGACCCAAATCCTCCGGGGCAGGATTCTAAACAGACAATGAAAAATGATTCCTTAGGTGGAGCCATGACAAAGAGTGAGCGTTTGGATGGAGCAAAAGAGCAGGCAAGCAGTATGGCGAGTGTATAGGAGTATTAGTATGTTAAGTATACAAATTGAGTGGTCAAAAGAAAAATTTGAATTGAATGTAGTGGGACATGCCGGTTATGCGGAACATGGGAAGGATATTGTATGTGCTGCAGTATCCGTAATTGTTGGTATGCTGGCAAACGAAATTGAAAATCATGAAGAAATGTATCCGGGGCAGCAGGTAGAAGCCAAGAGCGGACTTGCTATGATTCATACGGCGTACAGAAGTAAGTTACGAGCGAACATTGTGTTTGGTATGTTTGTAGATGCTTTGCTTGCTCTGGAGGAACAGTATCCGGAGTACATAAAAATTTTAATTTCAAAAACCATGGGAGTTTGGGGGTAAACAAAATTTAAACCGTGATATGGTAGTGATGTGAAAACCACTGGCACTTCGGAAAGACGATGGAAACGACACTTCGGAAAGACGATGATAGCGACACTTCGGAAAGACGATGGAGGAATGAAACCTATGAGAAACAAAATTTATTTGCAGTTGTTTGCAGAGGGCGCAGGAGAAGCAGGAGGCGCAGCAGTTGAGACTGGCTTAGAGGGTCAGAGCGACCAGCAGACTGTCCAGGTACAGACAGACACCGGTGAGGAAAGTACAGAGGAGGACAGAGGAACCAAGTGGAAGAACATGATTAAAGGGGAGTTCAAAGATGAATATAACCAGAGTGTTCAGAAAGTAATTAACGACAGATTTAAGCAGACCAAGGAAATGGAAGAGCGGTTATCATCATCGCAGAAAGTCCTTGATTTTGTGGCACAGCGCTATGGATTGGACAAGACCGCAGATGCGGATGACATGTTAAGGGCATTGGAAGAGGATGATTCCATGTTCGAAGAGCGTGCCATGGCAAAGGGAATGTCCACGGAACAGTATCGTGAATTCTATCGTTTGGAAAAACAGAATGAAGAATTCAGACGAGCGGCTGAGGAGACGCAGAGAATTCGTCAGGCAGATGAAACGTATAGCAAGTGGATGTCAGAGGCAGACGCATTAAAGGAAATTTATCCGGATTTTAGCTTTGATGAGGAGGTTGAGAATAAAGACTTCCTGCAGTTGCTGCAGAATGGCATTGATGTAAGAACGGCGTACGAAGTAGCGCATCACGATGAAATCATGCGAGGAGCTATGCAGATGGCATCAGCTAAAACAGCGGAGCGCGTGACGGATGGTATTCGCGCGAAAGGCTTGCGTCCTCCTGAGAATGGGACGAATGTTTCCTCAAAGCCGGTAGAACAGAAAATTGACATAAGTAAGTTGACAGCAAAAGATATCGATGAGCTATCAAAAAGAGCCGCACGCGGTGAGAAAATTACATTCTGATCGATGTGCAGAATGGAGGTAAGCAAAATGAACAGAGCAAGAAAATTGGCAAAACGAATGTCCCTGCAGATGTTTGCAGGAAATTTAAACCCAAATACGACAAGTGACTCGGGAATGACCGCCGAGATGAAAGAGTTTTATGAAAAAACTCTGATTACGATGGCAGAGCCCAAATTGGTATTTGACAAGTTTGGTGATCAATATCCAATTCCAAAAAACGGTGGTAAGATAATCGAATTTAGAAAGTATGATTCGTTACCGAAAAACACGAAACCTTTGCAGGAAGGCGTGACACCGGATGGAAGTAAGATGACGGTGACCACGGTTAAATCTGAAGTACAGCAGTACGGTGATTATATCACTCTTACGGATGTGCTGCAGCTAACCGCGATTGATAACAATGTGGTGCAGGCCACAAAGTTAAGTGGTTCGCAGGCGGGTCGCACATTGGATACCATTACGCGTGATGTAATTAGCGGTGGCACCAATGTAATGTATGCGCCAAAATCGGACGGCACAGAGGTTCTTACAAGAAAGACATTGGACGGAACATGCAAATTGAATGTAGATATCTTTTTGCAGGCAGCAGCCTATCTTGCGACCGTAAACGCTGAAACGTTTGAGGATGCCTATGTATGTGTTATTCATCCGTACGCTGCTTATGATGTGAAAACATCAAAGGGATTTGAGGAATGGAATAAGTATACGACACCGGATAAGATGTGGAAGGGTGAAATCGGACGCATTGGTGATATCCGTTTTGTAGAAAATTCAGAAGCTAAAATTCTGAAAGACGAAACTTGTCCGGAGGATTTGGCGGTTTACTGTACAATGGTAATAGCAGCACACGCCTACGGTGTAACCGAAGTAGAAGGTGGCGGATTACAGCATATTGTTAAACAGCTGGGGGCGGGAGAAGACCCGTTGGATCAGCGTTCAACGGTTGGCTGGAAGGCTATTAAGACGGCAGAGCGTCTGGTGGAACAGTACATGATTCGTATTGAGTCGTGTGGTTTTAAATCAGGCACAGTAACAGCAAACTAAGAGGATGGGTTCTCTTTTCGAGGAGGACCCATTTGAAAAAGGAGGAAGAATCATGGCAACAGCAAAAAAGGACGATATCACGCGTTTGGTTAAGATTAAGTTGTTTAAAGACAAGGATAAATATTCGGAAGACGTTACCGTAGTTGTAAATGGAAATACATTCCGCATTCAGCGCGGAGTGGAAGTTGAGGTGCCATATTATGTGGCTGAGGTATTGCGCAATTCCGAAAAGGCAGACGAAGAGACAGAGACAAAGATTTCTGAATTAGTAGCCGATGCAGTAGCCAAAGCAAAAAATGAAAGCAATTAGTTCCCCTGATAAGAGGAAAGTTGCGGGGAAGCAGTGACCTTCCCCGCTTTTTTTAGGTTGAGGTGAGAAAGTTGAGAGTGCAGGAAGCAATTGAAAAAGCAGACCGGTTAAGACCAAACCGATTTTCGGACATGGAAAAAATTGAATGGTTATCGATGCTTGATGGACAAGTTTATGATGAGGTAATTAGCAGGTATGAAGAAAATGAGGACGTTGTGTTTGATGGATACGATGAAGAACATATGAATGAAGACCTATTAATACCGGATACCTACGCGAAAGTGTACGTTGATTATTTGATGGCTCAAATCGACTTTTATAACCGTGATATGGGAATGTACAATAACCAGATTGCGGTATTCAGTAATGGGTATCAGGATTTTAAGAACTGGTATATTCGGAATCATATGCCAATGCAGCCAAAAAGAACGGGGGTGTAACCTTGACAATAACACCAGCTACAGAAATGGAAACAACAAGGGATATGATATCTGCTTTTGGCGGGTACAACCATGCCATGAATTGTGGGGAAAATGAATTTTATATGGAGAAGAACATGACATCCGATTATTACCCGGCACTGGCACCCAGAAGAAAGAGAAGAATGCTGTTTCGTACCGGAGAAATCTATGGAATGTATGCGAAAAACGGAATTTTGCTTGTGGAGGATGGCAACTTAGTATATACAGACAAAGAAATGAACGATTGGCAGATTGTTGGTCAGCTTGCGAAAAATCCCAAAGTAATGTGTGGTATGGGGGCGTATGTGGCTATTTGGCCGGACAAAAAGATATTTAATACAAATGACAAGACGCTTAAAGATATGGAGGCATCAAAGGCAACGGCAGGAACGGTAACATTTTCCATGTGTACGCTGGATGGGGCAGATATTACCCCTATTACAAAGGCACCGTCTATTGGAACAGCGGCACCTCAATCACCGAAGGCAGATGATTTGTGGCTGGATACATCATCGACACCGCATGTGATTAAAAAGTATACGACTACATGGACAAAGATAACTACATGCTCTAATGGTGCCATTTACTGGATGGATACGGGGACAACACCAAATGCATTGAAGTTGTGGAGTGAATCTGAAAACCAGTGGACGGCAGTGGCTACAAGCTATACTAAAATATCAAATCCGGGCATAGGAAAGTCGTTTGAAAAATATGACGTAGTGAAGATTGAGGGTGTGACGGGGAGTATTGCAGATACATTCAATCAGGATATGGCAATCTGGGATAAAAAGGATGATTTCATCATTGTAACGGCTCTGCTTACCAATAATACAACACAAACTGGAGTAATTACATTGAAGCGTAGTGTTCCGGATATGGATTATGTGTGTGAAAGTGATAACCGTATATGGGGGTGTTCTTCGGAGAAACATGAAATTTACTGCTGTAAGCAGGGAGATATGACAAATTGGTATTCTTATCTGGGTACTGCGGCAGATTCATATGCGGCAACGGTCGGCAGTGATGGAGAATTTACCGGATGTACAGCATACGGCGGACAAGTTTTGTTTTTCAAAGAGGATTGTATTCATAAGGTATACGGTTCTTATCCGGCAAATTATCAGATTAATACGCAGCGATGCCGTGGTGTGCAAAAGGGGTGTTCGGAAAGTCTGGTGCTTGTGAATGAAATATTGTATTACAAATCACGCGAGGATGTGTGTGCGTATGACGGAAGTGCTCCGGTATCAATTAGTGCAGCATTAGGTGGAGAACGCTACGAAAAGGTAAGGGCAGGTGCACTGGGGGCAAAATACTATATGCACGGGAAAAATATACGTACGACTCGTTATGAGACACTTGTGTATGATTCGAGTAAAGGAATGTGGCACAAAGAGGATGAGACATCTTTATGCAGTATGGATAAATTCGTAAACCTGGATGGGTCTTTGCTTTATATGAATGATAGAAAAGTGATGGAGATTACATCAAGGGATTACACGACAGAGGAAGGACTGGAAACAATACTTGAGTGGAGTGCGGAAACCGGCTTGATAGGGATAAGCTATCCCAATAACAAGTATATATCAAAAATATGTTTGAGGTTGTCTTTGCCATTAGATTCAGAATTAGATGTAGATGTAATGTATGATTCCTGTGGAGTATGGGAGGAGGCTGCACATATGGAGTCTAAATATGAACAAAGCAGGAGAGATACGCCTTCTTTTGTAACAATGCGGAGTTTTGAAATACCCATATTTCCGATTCGATGTGATCATATGAGAATCCGCTTAAGAGGGAAAGGGGATGCAAGGGTTTACAGCATTTCCAAAGTTTTGGAACAGGGGGGATATTAATGGCTACGTTACAATTTGACCCTATCCAATTAGATGGTATGGATGGAAAAAATATTCAGAAGTTGAATTCATGGATAATACGTCTGATAGATAATTTAAGTTATATCTTAAATAATCTTGAACTGGATAATATGACTTCTGAGACAGAAAAGAAATTTAGTCAAGTGCAGGAAACTGTAAAGATGGCAAAGGAAGCAAAAGAGATTGCAGACAATATGGTAAAGAAATTAAATAGCGGAGAGTTAAAGGGGGAGCCGGGGGAAGATGGCGAGAATGGAATTACGCCGACGATAGGTGATAATGGAAATTGGTATTTAGATACTTTGGATACTGGAAAACCATCGCGTGGTGAGAAAGGCGACCAAGGTGAAAAGGGAGAAAAAGGTGACGCCGGAATGAGTTATGAAGAAGGACAGTGGACGCCTAGATTATTTAACACAGCAAGTAATGAGATTAAAACGTCAATTGCAGCGGCTATGGGAAATTATTATAGAGTTGGAAATATTGTTTTCGTTGAGGCTATGATACTGACAACCAGCAGTTATGCCTGCCACCATATCAGTGGACTGCCATATGAACCTAATCATAATCGGCCATCTCAGGTTTATCCGATTGGTGTTGTTTCAGGTAGTAGTGGAACAAATGCTCCATTTAATGAAATTAGTGGCAGCAGTTCATATTATGTTAAAAACGGGGCATACGCTTCCGGAAAAACATATGACAGTTGGTATGTATATGGTTGGTATAAAAAGGCTTAACGAGGAGGAATTGAAATGGAAATTAACGAAGAAAAAACGGTAGATATGTTGTCGACAGAGAGTGTGAGCATCTTAACAAGAAAGGTACTAATTGATGGAGAAGTGAAATCTCAAGTTGGAGAGAATCATAGACGTACCTATCTCAATTCCGTATCCGGAAGAGAAGAATTGATGAAGGAGCAGACAGAAAATGTGGTAAATGCCGTGTTTGCAATATGGGGTTCGGAACCGGTGGTAGAGGAACCCATTATAGAAGAGGAGGATGAGGATTATGGCGAAAAAGAAGAGTAGTAGCAGTAAAATAACAATCACTAAAGCAACAACTGTGAAGACACCGACGATAAAGTCTTATACGCCATCGAAAGCAGTAAATGCCGCAAAGAGTACATTGCAAAAGACGGAGAAAGCAAAGCCGGCAGCTTATACCAGTAAATATGGGACACAGATAACCGGATTGGCGGATGCGATTGCAAATCGCAAAGGATTTTCCTATGACTATACAAAGGATGCTTTATATCAGAATTATAAGGACCAGTATCAGAGGCAGGCACAGTTAGGAATGCAGAATGCATCGGCGCAGGCGGCAGCGTTGTCCGGAGGATATGGAAACTCTTATGCGGCTACAGCCGGCAACCTTGCATATCAGGAAAACATGTCAGCCTTGAATAATATAATTCCTAGTTTGTATGAGGCAGCGTACAATCGTTATCAGACGGATTTGGATAATCAGAGAGCCGACTTGTCCATGTATCAGGGACTTGACGAAAGTGATTATGCGAAGTATCGGGACAAGGTTGGCGATTGGCAGGATGACAGAAATTATTATGCGAACCGATATGATGCGGCATATAATAACGATTTTAACAACTATACCGCGAATGTATCTAATCAGCAGTGGAAGTACGAGCAGCAAAATGGCAACAGTCAGTGGAGACAGCAGCAGAATGCATCCAATTACTGGCAGAATAAGGATTACCAGTTATCAAAAAAAGCTAAGGCCGCTGCTGCATCCGCTAGTAAACGAAGTGCGTCGGGCAAAGGGGCATCTTCAACCGGTGGGATTAAGATTCCAACGGATATTAAGTCGAAGGTTAAGGAATTGGCTAAGAACAATGACACGCAGGGTATCGCAGAATATTTGAACAATATGGAAAAGAGTGGCGTGTTATCTGCTGATCAAAGCAATTATGTATGGAGTGTTTTATTGGGATATACAGCAAAAGATTTACCGACATATATAACCTCTGATGGAACTACTACGAGAGGGTTAAGCAAATATCCAACCTATGACAGTGCAGTGGCGGCCGGAGCAGATGCGAAGACTACATTATCCTATGTTGATTTTATGCGAAATCTGCCTAGCAGCAGGGAGTTACAGACAGTAGGCTCTTACAATGACTATTTGGAAAAACAGGTGAATAAAAACAAAAAGAAACAGTCCTCAAAGAAAAGCAAAAAGAAAAAGTAAGGAGAATATATATTATGGCAAATAAGAAAAAAAAACAGAATACTCATGCATCCGGTTCCGGAAGTATTATTTCAAATTATTTTGAGAGCCAGGACAAGTTGTATGAAAGAGATATGCAGGGACAAAAAATAGCCAGTGAGACCAGAGCAAAGGCTGATTCTTATTATGGTGAGGATAAAAAGTATTCGGATACCGACTATACGAATCAGTCAGAATCCCGCTATCGTCGATTGGCAGAGAAAGCAGTAGAAATTAAAGAAAGAACGCAAAAGAACAGCGAAAAGTATAAGAGAACCAATACGCTGATTCGCAATGCAGCAAAGGCAGAAAATAATATGCTGTCGGAAATTCCGAGACGGGAACAAAGGGAAAAACAGGAACAGCAGAGAAGAAAGCAGAGAGAACAGCAGAGCACAAATGGAAGTAATGTTCGCAATAATAATGCGGAAAAGACAAACCAGTTATTTCGGACTTCATCTGGTAATACATACAGAAATCCATCACAAATGAACTATGATGAAATTCAAACTGCGCTTGCAAATGCGAAGAAAAATAAAGACTTGTTTAAGTCAAAAATCGCGGATAGTGGTTTGTTTAAACGGGGATTTTCGGGAGAATGGGAAAAAGTTCAGCCAAAAGATTTTGAGGAAAAGTTAGGGAAAAAAGGTGTATCGTGGGAAGATTACAAGGAATACACCAGTTTGTGGAATAAGTACCAGGATAATGTCGAGTATATGTCAGAACTGGAAAGTAATAAGCCACGAGTAGAACTGGAGCATGAATATGACAAGCTGGGGGATGCCGATAAGCAGTTAGTAAAAAAGGCAGCAGATTACGTGTGGGTAGAGAAAAGAAAATACAGTGCAGATAAAAACCATTTAGTAAACAATTTAGTGCCGACGATACAGGGCAAACTGGAAGCAAGTATCATTCCGGGGTTTTTGTCACAAGCATATGAAAAATTTCCTAGGTTAAAGGAATTAAAAGAAAAAGGAATTGATGTAGATTACATTATCGATAGCGAGAACATTAACACTGATAATAAAGAACAGGAGGTATGGGATGAAGGTATAAAAAAAATAGCAGACGAACATCCGGTAGTATCCAGTGCGTTAAGTGTGGGGTCAAACTTGCTTTCACCGTTGGAACTTGCAGAGGATGTAAATCATGCGGTTAAAAACCTATCATCAGATAAGTCTTATCCCATTAATCATGCCAGCCACCCATACAGTTCTTATACGAACAATGTAAGACAGACAGTATCCGAAGGTATTGATAATGATATTGGTAAGTTTGTCTATAACGCCGGAATGTCCACGGTTGATTCTGCTGCGGATATTCTTGTGACGAAAGGATTTAAGGGAACCAAGTTAGCAGGTGGGGCAGCTAGTGCGTTGATGGGAGCAAATGCCGCAAATCAATCGTACATGGACACCTATGAGAGAACAGGAAGTGCCGGACAGTCTTTGATTACCGGATTGGGAGCCGGTTTGGCAGAGTGGGCAAGCGAAAAGTTTTCACTGGATAGTTTTGAAGCGTTAAAAACAACAAATCCAAAACAGTTTCGTGATTTTGCAAAGAACCTTGTAAAGCAGGGGGCGGTAGAAGGGTCAGAAGAGGCTGCTTCGGACTTTGCAAATGCATTTGTCGACCGTGCAGTTAATGGAAGTAAAAGTGAGTATAATGAAAATGTTAAAAATTATATCCAACAGGGAATGTCAAAGGATGAGGCAAAGAAAAATGCACGGAAAGACTTCTGGATACAGGTGGGCGAAGACACGGCAGCAGGGGCTTTTTCAGGTGGTCTTTTTGGTACCTATGCGAATGTGTACTCGAAAGTACAGTATCAGTCATTAGTGAAAAAGAATGGGACATCAATTGCAGAGGGAAACGAAGGAGCAGATTTACTTACATATGCTGCAGAAAAGGGTATGGATACCTATGAGAAAGCAAAAGATGATACGGAAAAGTATGGTAAAATTTCAGTAGACATCATGGAAAATGTAGAAAACAATTTTACGGAAGCGAGAACCAGTGGAGAACTTGCAAGGGCGTATGAAGATGCCATTCGTGGTGTGCCGGATAGTCTGGGAGTAGAAATCGACCAGATGGCACGTGAGAAAGCACAGGAGTTAGCTAAAAAGAGTAAATATGCAAAATTCGAATCCGAGCGGCAGGCATTGTATGACATTATGGATGCCTCTGTTTCTAATGCGATGAAAAGAACGGTATCTCTTAATCAAAAAAGAGAGGTGGTGCAGAATGAATCCGTGTCAGAGCAGGAGGAAGATGCTATTGCTAATATGGATGCTACATCCGATAGTGTGAATCTTGATGAGGAAATGGAACGGAATCAACGACCGGTTGAGGTACAAGAACTACAGCCGCAAAAGGCAAAGCAGAATGTTACGAGTGACCTTGAAGTCGAAAAAAGAAATGTTGCACCGTCAGAAAATGTTACGAATGCCAATTTTAGAAAGACAGAGAATGCAGCATTTACGGCATCCGATGAACAGGTCAAGGTGAAAGGATTCCGGGAAATTGGAAAAGAATCGGCTATAGTAGAGACTACGGATGGCGAGGTAGTAAACCTTGCGGACTTGTCTTTTCAGGATGAAGGGACACAGGATTTGTTTAACATTGCATCAAAGATGGATAATGCGGCTGCGGCAACGGCACTTGTGGATTATTACAATGGTAAGGATAATGCCGGTGTTTATGCAAATAATTTTCGTATGGCATATCGCATGGGAAGATTGGGAAGTATCAGTTTTGATAAAATGATGCAGGCGTCTAAGTCATTTCGTATAATGAGTGACAAGGGAGCAATGCGTCTTGCGTATGAATTAGGAAAGGCACATGGAGAAAACGCAAGGGCAGCAGAGGCAGAAAACAAAGTTGCGCCGGCGCAAAAAAAAGGAAAAGGTGAATATGAAGATTACCGCTATGCTTCGGAGGATAAGGATAGCTTTGTTCGCGTGAAAAAAGAATTGGCAAAGAAAACCGGATTGGATGTATTGGATTTGAATACCCTCACAGATAAAGATGCAGATACGGTAAATGGTTTATTGAATATGGATAGAGGACAGATGGCATTTGCGGAAGATGCAGAAAATAAATTTGGTGTAGTGATACATGAATCTTTGGAATTTGCATCGGTAATGTCGGAAAAAGAGTATCAGAAATTAATGGGAGTGATGCTTAATTACCTAGTAGAGAAACATGGAGCAGAGGATATCCATGCCTTAATTGAATCTTATCAAAGAGCCTATGAGCAGGTGGAAGGTGAAAAAAGTTATGAGGATGCTGCAGGAGAGTTAATCAACGATGCTGTCAGTGGTGTGTTTTATGATGAAGCCGGGGCAAAAAACTTTATTGACTGGGTAATGAAAGATGCGAAGCTGGATGTGAATGCAAAGAAAAATGTATTTCAGAAAATCGCAGATTTGGTAAAGCATGTATTTGAAAAGATAAAAAGCTATATTGATGATACTCCTATGACAAAAGCGGCCAGACTGGCAGCAGAACTCAACGTGGAACAGAAGGAAAAGATTCAGCAGATGTTCATGGATGCCGTGGATAAAGCGGGGGAGAACTACAAGAAATTGGATAGTAATAATAAGGGTGAAGAAAAAGAGAAAAGAGGGAAGTATTCGGTCAAGGTAATTCCGGATACAATACAAGATGATATTAAAACGAACCTAAAAGATGTTGCAAATATGCCGACGGTGAGTAATGTGAAAGTAGATAATGAAGGTCATAATCTATCAAAGGAGCAGCAGGGGTTTTTCAAAGATAGTAAGATAACGGATGAAAAAGGCAACTTGAAAGTAATGTATCATGGTACCGGAAGAGCGGACCGTGTAGGATATTATTTTGACCCTAATAGGGCAACATCTGGTCCAATGGCCTATTTTACGGATAACCAGGAAATTGCAGAAAATTATTCAAAAGATAAGAAAGATACATCGCTTGATTATGACGAAAGATATAACGATTATCATACACAGTTTCGTGTAAAACATAACGGAGAAGATATATCTGTTGGTGAACTTTGGAATACATTATCTGCAAAGGAAAAGAAAGAATTGGGAGAGAAGGCAGGACATATTTGTTTTGATGATGATTACGAAACAATTATTTATAATCCGGATGTGGATTATGGAAATGGTAATTTTGATTCGTATCTGCTCCGGGAAAACAATGGAAATGTCTTAGAAGCATTAGTGCAGGCGTGGCTTGACGATGGTGAACTATACGACAGGGAGGACGATTTTCGACAAGTGTTAAAAATGGTCGGAATTGATAATGTAGAATATTACAATCCAGATTATCGGGATGAAAAGGTTTACGAAGTGTACTTGAATGTGACAAAACCATTTGATACAACGGATATATCTACAGATATGTTTGAACAAATAAAAGATGCTGCAGAAAATGCACAAGTTACTGTTGGAAATGAAGCGGATATGTGGGATAAGAATAATGTTGTTCCGGAGGAGTTTGTAAGTCGCTTGCAAAATGATATAAAAAATGGGACAACATATTCATGGACCAGTATTCCTGATTTTGTAACAGATGTATTAAAGAAAAACGGATATGATGGTATCATTGATAAAGGTGGAAAACAAGGTGGAACTATACATCAGGTAGTAATTCCGTTTTACAGTGAACAGATTAAACAGATAACGAATGAAAATCCAACAAAGGAAAACAAGGACATTCGCTACTCTATTAGTGTTGACCTAGATAAGCAGATAGATGATGTGCTAAATGATACCGTACCAAAAGATTACACGCATGTTTATCTGGGAGAAACAACAAAAGCGTTGAAGGAACTAGGCTGGAATGATCTTCCAATGCTTATGACGAACCAACATGTGTATTCGACAATAAAAACGCAAGAAGAGGCAAAAAAAGAAAATCGTTTTAAACCAAAAACAAATTATCATGGTTTGGGAAAAGGATTATTTACAAAACTACAGAAGCAATTAGAAACACCAGCAATGATTATAAAATCAAATACAAATGAAAATAATGCGGATGTAATTTTGGTAACAAATGTAAAGGACAATCAGGGAAATGTTGTTATTGCAGCAATTAAACCCAATGGTAGTGGACGTGTTAAAGGTGAACATACGATTGCTAATGTTATGCTCAGTTTGTATGGGAAGAAATCAATACAGAATTATGTTGAAAGTGCTCGTAAAGAAAACCGGATAATAAAAGTAAATCCTGATGAAGCAGTGTGGCCCATGGGCCAATCCCATGGGGGCTTACTTCATCAGGATTATAGTAACAATCTAGCACGATACAAAGAGATTGTCAAGAACATTATATCCGGTGAAGGCGAAAAATATTCCCTTCATGTATCAGAGCGTGCAGAAAAACTGCGTCATTCATTGGCAGAAACTATGACAACAGAGGAAAGTTTGGTAGAAGAAAATGAGCAATTAAAGAAAGTTGTGGAGATGCTTCAGAGTGAATTTAAGCCGGGAAAGAAAACCATTCCGGAACCGGCACGTGTAGAGGCAGTATGCAAAAAAATATTGAAAAAATATCATTCGTCCTTTGATACAGAAACATTTCGGGATAACCTGACAAAACTGTATGCTTATATGAATGAAGAGGGTGCGGATTATAAAGAGGCATTAAAGATTACTTCTGAAATTGCACGAGGTGTCCTTGAAAAAAGCACAGCAAAAGATATGACACTGTATAACGAGTACAAAGATTTACGAGAGTATTTCCGTAAAACAAAACTTGCGTTGTCGGAAGCCCAGAAAAGTGAAGTAAATTACATGTATGGAAGTATGGGAGAGTTTAGCAAGAGTAATTTCGGACGGCTTAGAATTGTTTCGGAGGGGACGACTCTTGAACAGGTTTGGGGAGAGTTAAGCGAGAAGTATCCGGAGTTATTTAAGGCGGATACCAATGATGGTGATATGATAGCAGAGGTTATGACGGTATTAGACGGATTGCGACCAACTTATCGAAATGCTTATGGGGAAGATATTGAGCAGGCATCTTATGACCTTGCATTAAACATTTATAAGGAAATGAGCAATGTGCCACAAAAAGCAACTTTTAAGGATAAAGCGGATGCGGCAGTGGAGCGTGAATGGAAAGAGGCAAATCGGGTATATCTTACCATGCTGCAGGATTATCGGAAAGAGTGTGAGAAACAATTTTTGGAAGGCTTGAAAGTCAGTATGGATGATCAGATAAAGAATAAGAATCAGAGAATCCGAGAGGCGTATGCTAAGATACATGATTATGCAAATGTGATTGAGACGACACAAAACGGAGAACTGATTCGTAAGTATCAGTATGAGATTGATAAGCAAAAGCGTTACATTGAGCGGTTGAAAAAGAGTCAGGTGAAAAAGATAGCGGAAATGAAGATTGAGAATCGTCAGTACCGTAAGAATTTATCGGAGCAGAAAAAACAGACAGAAGCAAAGAATAAGATTCGTCGTTTGCATAAGCAGATGAGACAAATGCTGATGAAACCAAAAGAGGGGATGTATGTGCCACAAGATTTGGTTCGGTCTGTAATTGATGTGTGCGAGGCTGTCAATTTAGGCGCGAAAGAAGGAACTCAATTATATAATGCGTTAGATGATGCGAGACAGCATTTTGAAGCAATGAAAAAAGATTCCGATTATAACTATGCATCCGAGTATGATGCTGATATTGCTTATGAACTACAGCGTATTACTAATAAATTTAAGACTGATGGAAATAGCATTTATGATTTATCTTCCGAGGAATTAAATGAGGTTTATGATGCGATGAAAACGGTATACAAAACAATCCGGAGGGCAACCGAATTAATTCGCAAAGAAGGAGAAATTGATGCGACAAAGGCAGCAGAACAGGTAATTCGGGAAGTACGTTCGGCAAAAGGTGTAAGTTCATTTATGAGTACGCATAAAGTCATAAGAAAACTGCCTGAGTATGCATTGAAATCTCTAAATTCCTATCGTGCATTTCGCCGGATTACCGGATACGCGGATGGAGAGTTTATGCAGGAATGGAAAGAATTAAATGAAGGACAGCGTAAAATGCTGACAATTCAGCAGCAAGGAGAAGCTATTCTTGCCGATGTAATGCAGGATGAAAATGTGGTAAAACTGATGAAAACTTTTGATAAGAAGCAGGGAATGGTTGACACTGGTCTTGTTTATGAAGATGGTAAGAAAGTAAAAGTGACAAAAGGAATGCGTATGGCTCTTGTAATGCATGGTATGAATAAGGACAATTTACGACATATGGTTTATGGTGGCGTCACTATGCCAAATATGGACTTATATTTGAAGGGGGACAAAAAAGGTGCTTATGATAAAACAAAATTAGCAAAAGGGGTAACCTCTGCAAAAATTCAGGCGATGGAAGATGCCATGTCCCCGGAAGAGAAAAAGGTTCTTCATGCCTTTAAAAAGTTGTTCCACGAGTACACCGGTAGTGTGATTAATGAAACCTCAATGGAGTTGTACGGATTTAAAAAAGCAAATGAGAAGAATTATTATCCGATTTCTGTTGATAAGAACTATGTAACTACGGATATTACTAGTTTGAAAATGGATAAGACTTTAGAGGGAGCCGGATTTTTGAAGGAGCGTGTACAATCTGTTAAGCCATTGGTAATGGAGAGTATAATTGACACAGCGCAGCGTTCTTTGAAAATGACATCGGAGTTTGGCGGTCTTGCGATTCCGATTCGTAACTTTAATAAAGTATATAATGGAGCTACGTGGAAAGTTACTGATGCGGATAGTGCTGATGTATCTGCGAAATCTGTAATGGTACAAGATGATACTGTTCATAAGGCAATGCAGGATGTATGGGGAAGAATGGCAACGAAGTATATTGATAACCTACTCGCTGATTTGCAGAATGCAAGGGCGGGAGAATCGACGGTCTTTGATATGCTTCGGGGAAATTTTGCTGGAGCAGTTCTGACTGGAAACTGGTCAGTTATTATGAAACAGGCGGCATCTTATCCGACTGCGGTTGCTACTTTGGGATGGGAACCGGTTATGAAAGCACTTGCCAGAGGTGGTAAACACGGACTTCCTATCAGTAGCGCAGACAGAGAATTGATTGCCAAATATACACCACTTTTATGGTATCGAAACAAAGGAAATTCCACGCAGGAAATGGCGGATATTGATACTTTGAATAGTCTTACAAATCGCATGCCGGTGGTAAGAGAAGTAAAGAATATGATACAGAAAGTTGATGTGGCGACAGTTGGACGGCTTTGGTATGCGTCACAATACTATGTAGATGTAAATTATACGGCATTGAAAAAGGGGACTGATGCATATTATCGTCAGGTGGCGGAAGTTTTTAATCGATGCGTGGAAGATACACAGCCGAACTATACAGTAATGCAGAGACCAGATTATTTGCGCGACCCTAGCAAAATAAAAAAAGTAATGTTTATGTTTATGACACAGCGTATGCAGAATGGTGGCATCTTATATGACGCGGCATGTAATCTGTATGCAAAAAACAAAATCGGAACAAAGGAGCAAAAGGCACAGGCAAGAAAGGAATTTGCATGGGCCGTATCTAGTCAGTTGGTATCGGCAGCAGTGCTTTCTACAATGACGTTTTTGGCAAGAGGTCTTTTGCACAAGATAAAACCGTATTTGGACGATGAGAACGAACTCACTGCTGAGAGTTTTGTCTCAGAGTGGACTAATGGTGTACTGGGGTCACTTTCAGGAAGTTTTATAGCTGGAAACGAATTGTATAACCTTATATATTCTGCAATTACGAAAGAACGGTATTATGGTATTGAGGTGTCACTGTTTAGTGAAATTTCTTCGCTGTTTGAATCTATTGTGAAAATGGGAAATGGTGCAATTGATTCGTTTAGTGATTCTGATGAGGAAGCAGAGAAAGGAATTGACGAGATAAAAGGAGCCTTTTTTGATGCGGCTGGCACCGTGGCAAAAATGTGTGGTGTACCGGTAGACAATGTGCAAAATGTAGCCGTTGGAATTTGGAAGAATGTTGAGGATGTGACATCAGGGGATGGTTTGTTTTCATTTTCCACGGATAAAGAAGAACCGAAAGCAAGTGTGTATGGAAAGAAAATTTACTATGCACTTATGGACGGAGATAAGAAGACAGCCGAGGAATATCGGAAGAAGATGAAGAAAAGTGGGGAGAAAGGTGAAGGTGATGTGGAAACAGCGGTAAAAGACCAGTTGGCAAGTCGAAATGATTTAGTAAAGCAAGCGGCACAGTATCGTCTTGACAAAAATCATGATGGCTATATGGAATGTTACAACAAACTTATAAAAATGGGATTTAATCATTATGAAGTTGTAGCTGCAACTAATAGTGTATTAAATAAGATGCAGGACAAAACGGAATCCAGTGCAAAGGATGCACATGATTATCTTTCTTTTTACAAGAGCGATGATTTGGTTGCTGCCATTGAGGAGGGAAAAGGCTACGAAGAAATATTACAACAGATGTACGAGGAAGCAATGACAAAAATTGAAAGGGATGATGAAAAGCATGAACTTAGTGCCAGTAAGAAAGAGAAGAAAGCATTTGCGTCCATTCGTTCGAAATTATCTTCTGAGTATAAAGACAGGTTTCAGAGTGCTAAAAATACTCATGAGAAACAACTTATTATGCAGAAATTGTATAAACTTAAAATAAAAGGTAAATGCATCTATACAAGCGATACGTTTAAAAAATGGAATGAGGAATAGGTGGTTCGCATGGGAACTAGGGGGTAAAACTTCTAGTTCCTTTGCTATACTGAGAAAAAAACAAAGGGGGACTTATAGAATGAAACAGATGATTTGTACGATTTGCGGACTGGTTGGAAGTACCGTGGCGTCTTTTTTTGGAGGATGGACTTCCGGAATGACAACGCTTCTTATCTTTATGTGCATAGATTATGTTACCGGTCTTATGGTTGCTGGAATTTTTAAAAAGAGCAAAAAAACAGAGAGTGGTGCGCTGGAA
>ULOP01002598.1_pt1 | contig 29362 bp, 21 predicted proteins | sample 1952681 | NCBI WGS metagenome assembly ULOP01 (sample SAMEA4835606, study PRJEB28245) | human gut metagenome | biome: gut microbiome; material: fecal sample | place: Denmark | collected 2008
ACCCACGGTAACAACAAGGTTCGGCAGCAAAAAATTCTCCCCGACAATTCTGAATTTACAGCAAATCCTGAGCACGGGCGAACGCTGTTCGCCCCTACAGATTGTTCTGGAGAGGTTCTTCTGCCGCAAAATCGCTACGCTCGGTGCAGGGGGCACAACTTTGGTCAGCTTTGCTCATTCCTCATTCCTCACTCCTCATTCCTCACTCCTCATTCCTCATTCCTCACTCCTCATTCCTCATTCCTCACTTAATACCGCTCCCCTCTTGCATTCTCCCACACTTTAGGTTATAATATCACTATAGTAATAATTTCAGGAGGACGTAACATGAATAGATCATATGACGAATACAACTACACCCTCTCAAAGCGTGAACTGGAAGAGCTTAAATTCTTATTCATCTCTGATGATGTGGACTACAACGACACTGACAGCAACGGGCTTACTTTCCTGCTCACTGCAATCGAAAGTGCAGACCTCGTGGAGCAGGATGGTGTTCTCAAGCCTGACAAACGCAGCGTTGATTTCATCAAATGGCTCATCGCTCAAGGCTCAGATGTGAACTTCCCTGCTGACAAAAAGCCTTTACAATATGCTATCAAATGTGAAGAGGAGATATCTCGCCGTAAAGGCAAAGCCTGTGATATGTCAGAAATTCTTCTGCTTCTCCGTGAAAGCGGTGCTGACAGCACCGGTCTTGACGAGCTTATTGACGGAGGATTCTCCGCTCGTGTGAAGCTCTGAGGTATAGCATGAGAGAATTTATAATAAATCAGAATGACGCAGGTCAGCGTGTTGACAAGTTTCTCACAAAGGCTGTGCCGAAGCTGCCTAAAAATCTGCTGTACAAATATCTGCGCCTAAAGCGTATCAAGGTCAACGGCAAACGCTGTGAGATATCCACACGACTTGCTTGCGGTGACGTTATGCAGCTTTACATCAATGACGAATTTTTCGAGGGCGAAGTTGCTGACAGACCTGCTTTTCTCAGTGCGCCAACGTCTTTGAATATTATTTACGAGGACGAGAATATTATCCTTTGCGACAAAAAGTGCGGACTTGTGGTACATGAGGACGAAAGCGGCTCGACAGACACGCTCATAAACAGGATACAGCACTATCTTTATGAAAAGGGTGAATATCGACCTGAGGAGGAGTTGTCTTTTGCTCCTGCCCTTTGCAACAGGATAGACCGCAACACAGGCGGCATTGTAATATGTGCGAAAAATGCTGAAAGTTTGCGTGTGCTTAATCAGAAAGTTAAAGACAGAGAGCTTGAAAAGCTTTATCTTTGCGTGACCGTTGGCATACCAAAGGAGAAGTCTGCACGGCTCACGGCTTATCATCAGAAAGATGAAACCACAAAAACTGTCAAGGTATCTGACAAAAAGTTTCAGGGCAGCCGCACCATGATAACCTCTTATCGTGTGCTTGCGGAAAACAAGGCTGATGATCTTGCACTTCTTGAAGTTGACCTTGTCACAGGCAGGACGCATCAGATAAGGGCGCACCTTGCTCACATTGGCTATCCACTTCTCGGTGACGGCAAATACGGAATAAATAAAGTCAACCGTGCATACAATGTGAAAACGCAGGCACTTTATTCGTACAAGCTTACATTCAAATTCACCACTGACGCAGGCATACTTGAATATCTAAACGGCAAGAGCTTTCAGGTTAAAGACGTATGGTTTTGCGAAAAATTCTTCGGATATAAGCTCTGATATTTCGTTAAATCGCACTATTTCGACACTGTGGATTTGTCATATACGACAAAATAATATAATTTTCATGCAAATTTTGTGTAAATTGTTCAAAAGTGCTTGCAAATGTATATAAAATATGTTATAATTATTTAGTCAAATTTAACGGCTGTACTATATATACAGAAAATGACAGATATATTTTATAGATTTGGAGGAACAAAGGTATGACAGGAGATCTGCATTGTCACACAACGCTGTCTGACGGCTCGCTTGGTATAGAAGAGGTCATTGTTCAGGCAAAAAGAATGGGACTTGGCTTTCTTGCGATAACAGACCATGACACTCTTTCATCATCAAACAGAGCGCAAATACTTGGCGAACGTTATGGGGTCAAGGTCATTCCTGCGGTAGAGCTTTCCGCATGGGACAAGAAGCGCAATTCAAAAGTACACATTCTTTGCTATGCACCGCAGAAACCTGACAGGCTCGAGGGTCTTTGCCTGAAGTCATGCCAGATAAGAAAAGACTGTGCAAAGGAAATGATAGAAAAGGTAATGGCAAGATATCCTATCCCTGCCGATGCTGTACTGCACTACACAAAAAGCTCAAAGAGCATTTTTAAACAGCATATCATGAGAGCATTAGTGAATTACGGCTATGCCACTGAGCTTTACGGCTCTGTGAACGACAAGCTTTTTGCATATCCAAACGGCGAATGTCTTGTTACCCGTGAATATCCTGACGTAAACTTTGTGCTTGACCTTATACACTCCGCAAAGGGCGTTGCTGTTATGGCACACCCTGTTATGTTCAACAACACCGAGCTGCTCCTTGAACTTATTGAGGCAGGCAAGCTTGACGGAATTGAAGCATATCATTACTCTGCTACTCCAACTCAACAGCAGAAGCTTGTGGATATCGCAAAGGAACATGACCTGATAGTGACCGGTGGCTCTGACTTCCACGGTCTGTATAATGAGACTATGACACATATCGGAAGCATGACCACTGACAAGGAAAATCTTGATAAGCTGTTCAAGCTCATTCATATAAATTCACAAAAAGCTAACAAAGCGGCTGTGAAAGTAGAGAAATAATATGGTATAATAAAGGGACATTATCATGCGGTAATGTTCCTTTAATGCGTAACAAAGCCTAGTTTGGCTGTAATAGAGAGGACTGTATAAAATGAACGTAATGGAAGAATCCCTACAGAAACACAGAGAATGGAAAGGCAAGATAGAGGTCTGCTCAAGAGCAAAGGTAAACAATGCAAAAGACCTGACGCTGGCTTACACACCTGGCGTTGCTCAGCCTTGCCTTGAGATACAGAAAGATCCTGACCTTTCATATGAGCTTACAAGACGTGCAAATCTTGTAGCTGTTATCACAGACGGCTCTGCTGTGCTTGGTCTTGGCAATATTGGCGGTCTGGCAGGTATGCCTGTTATGGAGGGCAAGTGTGCACTTTTCAAGGAGTTTGCAGACGTTGACGCTTTCCCACTTTGCATAAAGTCCAATGACGTTGACGAAATAGTAAACACCATCGCTATGATATCAGACAGCTTCGGTGGTATAAATCTTGAAGATATCGCCGCTCCAAGGTGCTTTGAGATAGAAGCAAAACTCAAAGAGAAAGTTGATATCCCTGTTTTCCATGACGATCAGCACGGAACTGCTATCGTTGTCGGTGCGGCACTTATGAACGCCTGCAAGGTAGCAAACAAGAAAATAAGCGACATCACACTGGTAATTAACGGTGCAGGTGCGGCTGGCTGTGCTATCGGAAAGCTTTTGCTTTCTCTTGGTATCAGCAACCTTATCATGGTAGACCGTGAGGGAATAATCTGCGAGGGCGATGATTATCTTAACGAGGCTCACGCTGAAATGGCTAAGGTCACAAACAAGAACAAGCTTCACGGCTCTCTTTCTGACGCACTCAAGGGTGCCGACGCTTTCGTAGGTGTTTCCAAGCCAAAGCTTGTGACCGCTGAAATGGTTAAATCCATGAACGACAAGCCTATACTTTTCGCAATGGCTAACCCGACACCTGAGATAATGCCTGACGAAGCAAAGGCGGCAGGTGCGTTTATCGTTGGCACAGGACGTTCAGACTTCCCTAACCAGATAAACAACGTTATCGCTTTCCCTGGCATTTTCAAGGGTGCACTTGCAGTAAGGGCTTCTGACATCAACGAGGAAATGAAAATGGCTGCCGCAAAGGCTATCGCAGGCTGTGTGCCTGAGGACAAGCTCAATGCGGAATTTATACTGCCGAACTCTTTTGACAGGTCAGTACCGGTCGCTGTGGCTGAGGCTGTGGCAAAGGCTGCAAGAGAAACAGGCGTAGCAAGAATTTAGGAGGTTTTTCAAATGGCAACGATAAGCTACACTCCAAAGGGAGTATGTTCAAGAAAAATTGATATCGAGGTCGAGGACGGTATCGTAAAGAAAGTGCATTTCACAGGCGGCTGTAACGGCAACACACAGGGTGTATCAAAGCTTGTTGAGGGCATGAAGGTTCAAGACGTTATTGACAGACTTGAGGGTATCGACTGCAACGGACGTGGCACATCATGTCCTGCTCAGCTTGCTGAGGCTTTGAAGTCTGCACTCTAAGCTTTCGTACTTGGACATTATACGGATATAAAAAAACGGGCGAACACTGTTCGCCCCTACAGAAAAAAATACACGGACTGCATTTTGTGTGCAGTCCGTTTTTTTGTACATATTCTAATTTTCTTTCGTTGCGCTTTGAGTGAAACTCATTGAAACAAATCCCGTACCAGTCACCGTAATATTGGTATGATTACCGTCAGACCACTGCTCTGCACTGTTAATGCCGTTCGTTCGATAGAACTGAATATCATATTGGTTTTTTTCAGCAGAATTCACTTTCAAAGTGACAGTGGCTCTGCCAGAACTGTCCTTTGAAATAATCAGATCATAAGTATTCTTAAACCATGGGCTGATATCAACATAGTTCGTATTCCAAGTCAGGGTGACAGTACCCTCGCCACTGCCTGACAGGCGGTAGTTGAAGTCGTCAAGATCTTTAGGCGAGGTAGCATTGTCGATGAATGTGCCTGTCCATGTTGCTGATGTGTTATTATTTATATAAATAACGCCAAGCTTTGCTGAGAGCGGTTTCAACTCTGCCTGATTTGTAGGAGTGGCTGTCACTCTCATGTATATGTCAGACCTTGTGAGCTGTGACTTATCAAAAGTCAGCACAAATTCATGCTTGTTGAAATCGTCAGCCATAAGTTTCAGAAGTGAAAACTCTATTTTTGAATTGCTTCCAAAAGTCTTTTTTTCACCATTATATTCAACTGAGTATTTTGCAGTTTTTTCTCCGGTAACGGCATTTCCGTTGCTGTCCACAAGCTCGACTGTCAAAGTGTATGTGATATCCTTGTCATTATGCTTTATCAATGTTTGCGGATAGTTGCACACATTGACTGTCACACAAGGCGAGTTTTCCATACTGCTAAAAGTTATCGTCCTTGGAAGATCATTTTCATCTGTTGTAAGATAATTAGATGAAAACAGCATGCCAGCTCCCTTTTGTGTGGATACAACTCGCTTTACACTTGAAACGCTGGTATAAGCCGCCAGGACGCCAATAGTACTGAGTGCGGCTGCCGCAAAAGCTATCCATATTGCAAGCCACGATCTTTTAAGCTTTTTTATAAATTGGTCTTTCATAACAGCCACCCTCCTCTCTATTTGGTGATATATTACTTTCTCTGAACTGTCAGGTAGACCATATCAGTTTCTTTATTGTTTTGGACGTTTTCATTCCATTTTACTCTTATTATAAAATAATCGCAAAACGGATCTTTATTGTCAATTACCGTCAGTGTATCCGATTGCCAATAAAGCGCTTCGGAATTTTTCTGAACATTGCCGTAGCTGTTATAGGACTTTTCGTGAAGTGTGCTGTTAGCAAGTATCTCCGAGCCTTGCTGATTGAGATAATGTCCCGAGATCTTATTGCCGTCTATTTTGTAATAAAACGTTTTATTCTCTTCATCAGAAACATAAACGACAGCTTCTGATTTTTCAGTTTCACTGACGCTTTTCGCACGGTATATCTCATACTCAAAAGGGATATTCGTTGTATGTGCAAGCTGTATTTGATATTGTTGCACGTCTGCCCCGCCTATGCCGAAAACAAAGTCTTTATAACTGCCGTTCTCAACGTCTATATCTGCCATTTCAAGATTTGCCACAGATTCTTTGTTTCCTGCGGTGATATAAAGCTGAGTAGGGGCATTTATTTTTGTTGTAAGAGCAATAGAACGTTTGTGAGTAAACCACGCATAAACAGGCAGTGCCACAAGCAGTACCACCGAGATGGATACTGCTATGACTAGCTGGAGCTTCTTCTTTTTTTCTAATTTTCTGAATTTTCCAAAAATGCTTTTTGTCATAATTTTCTCCTGAAAATGCCTGCTTATTATGAATTTATAAAGCCTGTTTCTATTTTTGCGTTTGTGTAAACAACATAGTCGCTTGAGGTAGTTCCATTAACAACTGAGTTGTTGTCATTAAGCAATACCGCGGTAAGCTCAACTCTGTAGTTCGCATAGGTAAGTCCCTGCTCCTCAAAAGCCTTGCCTGTTTTTACTGTAAATTTCGTAACGGCTGTGCTTTGTTCTTCGCCATTATATTCAGTGGTAAAAACGCACTCCTTGCCATTCAGACCACTGCTTGATGCGGCGTTTTCCAAAGTAAAGCTACTGAGGTATTTGCTAATATCGTTTGTCTGCTTATAATCGCCACTATTGTCCTTAATATACAACCTCATTGTATACTGTATTTTTTTGCCACTGTCCTTTGTTGATCGACTCAAAGCAGACAGATCATAGATAGCATTTGCTGTTATTGCCATTTCTTCTGTAGTCATATCTTTGGCATTGATACCAAGCTGAGAAAATGGTGAATCCTTCGACTCAAGAACCGTTGACTCTGCAACGTTATAGTTTAGCTGTGCCACCGTCATTGCCTTTCTATAATAGCGTCTGGCAGGCATATCTCCACTTGCAGAGATAGAGCTGTTCTCAATATTGTTCTGGCTATATGCAACATATGACGCCGCATTTACGTCAATACCAGTTTTTGTATCCCCGTCCTTACGCTCAGGAAACTGATCTATGATCCCTGCAGTACCATAAGTTAAGCTGATATCAGCCTTGACAGTTATAGAGCCATTTGTGTCACTATTGATATAATCGTAGACCGAATTGGGATACATCAGCATATAGCTGTCTTTAGCTTCTGAAAGTGTCTCAGTCTTGCTTATTTTTGCATTTGATAACTCTGTGTCTGAACTGTTTAAAATGCTGTAATCAACATTCACCGAAGTTCCTGCAATGATCTTTGCATTAGCTCCTGCATCGTTTTCACCAAAGTTCTTCATAGAGAATTTAAACGCCTGATACATATTGAAATCGTCACTCTTATAGCCATTAAATGTATCTCTAAGGCTCGGATCAATGCTTATCTTTGACGTCATTGTCGCACGGACAAAATTATTTGACGCTGTTATCTCCTCTGGGTCATGAGCCGTCACACTTACTAGCTGTGTAAAAAAGTTTGCAATAACATATGCGCCAGTGTCATTATTTGTCACTTGGACAAGGTTTGTAGGAATATTGCCATTGAGCTTTCTTGGCTTATTACCGCTATAATAATTCACAAAGTTCTTGATGACTTTTTTTGTGCTTCCCGTTTCCGGAATATTGATAGTGAGATAATAGTTCTCGCTTATTATCATTTCGTCATTATCATTTTTTGGTGTTTCACTATTCGCTGAAACAGTTATCTTATAAGTGCCTGTTTCAGCCTCCCCAGCAGGTCTATAATACTTGCCGTCGCTTGTTTTAACAGTAGCTGTAGCTTCATCATCTGCCTCAACAAGTGTTCCGTCAGATGATTCTTTAGCTGTTACCGACGCATATCTTAACAGTACATCATTCATTGTAACCGGTTTAAAGCCACTTATATTTGTCAAGTCAAGCTCACCGGTTGTTTTATTAAACTTAGCATCACTTGCGGTAGAATGATAAGTCTTGTCATTGTTATTTGCATCAACAAGAGTTAGCTTTGTATCATCGGTAAGCACACCACTGTCAGTGGCATTATCACCAATAAGATAAAGCTTTTTATCAAAGCTCCAAAGCAGACTATCACCGTTATTGAGCATTTTTTCCCATTCGTTAGCAGATTTGTAATAGGAATACTTAAAATAAGTAGTAACAGGTGCATCAAAGCTCTCAAAAGCAAGCTTTGTTTTATCCGTATAGTGAGAATGGTTAAAGTCTGTGCCTGAGATAACGTAAGATTGAAAGCTGAAATCAAGCACCTTTCTTACAAAAACAGGAACATGAAGTCTAAGAGCAGTTTTGCCACTTCCCGTTGGGTCGATATAATCAAGAGTAATGACAGTAAATCTGTTTGTGCCGTCATTGTCATACTGACCGTCTGTGACCTTGAAATATCCTGTCTTGCTGTTAAACGTAAGAGTGCTTTTGTCTGATTTTTTCAAAACATCGTTATCATACACATAAGTCGCTGTGCTTACATTCATAAGATCTGTTGTTTTCAGCTTATTTGAACTGCTGTCGCAAACATCACAATTTGTCAGAACTGAGATATACTTTGCGAGCATTTGTGTGATATTCAACGATGAGTTATCATCTATAAGCAAAACTGGAAGATCATTCAGCTGCTCAACGTTAAGCTCAGAAGCTTTGCCGAATGTTGTAAGCTTTGAATTAGCCAGATCCTCTGCATATGTCTTTATGGTACTGTTTATGCCATAGGATTTTTTGGCTGTGCCATTCGTATAAGAAGCAGCGTCACTGATGATAGTCTGCATATTTCCGCCAACAAGATCGCCTGCGAAAGTCTTACCGCCGACAGGAACGCTTGGATTTATATTGACATAAGGCGAATAGATATCAACGTGCGTGCCGCTTCCCTCGCCGATATTTTGAGTATTATTCTGATCGCCGTTATAGTCAGCATGAACTGCGGAAAAGTTGGTAGGTGCTTCTGAATTATTATACTGTATATCAGGTAAACAATCCGTGTTATTTACCGATACTCCAATAAATTTAGATGATAGATTTTTATCATAGTTCCAACCTATCAAGTTAGAAACAGATACGCTGTTGTTGCCTCTTACATAGCCTAATTTATTTATGAGAATATCATAAGCATATGTGCTTCCACGGTCATTATGACCGATCACGCCGCCTACACCTGCACCATTGGACTTATCTTCTGCTGACAGAGTAACATTGTTGACTTCACAATCAGTTATCTTCAGATCACCGCTTGTTTTAATGCCAACATAACCTCCGATACCTGCATCACCATTTTTAGCAGCCGGTATACCTATCGTTGCATTTTTTACAGCAGACTTTGATATAGTCACAGCCGCATTCTGTGTGCCGACCATTCCGCCTGAACTTGTATAGCCATAAACACCGCAAGCTGATGTTTCAGATGTTCCTCCATAGTAACAGTCATTGATAGACAACTGGTTTTTGTTTATTCCAACGAATCCACCGGCATTACTACCATAAACATCGACGCTGACGCTTGTGTTTGTTATTGTGCAGGCTCCGTTAGACAGTCCTATAAGACCGCCCTCGTTCATTGTCTGGGTTGCAAGGGGTTTATTGTCTTTTTTTGAACCGATAAAGCTGTCTTCATTATAGGCTGTAAGCTGAACATTGCTTATTGTCGTTTTTATATTTGCAGAACCTGCGATTCCACCTACGCCAAACCAAGTTTTTGTGCCTTTATCAAGATTAGCAAATTCAACTTTATTAATTTTTATCTTAGAATCCTTAACAGCGAATTCGTTGCCTTTCTGAGAATTTCCCACAAGACCGCCTGTTTCAAATCCGCCATACACATAAACGCCACTGTTTTCAGACTTAACGTTACTTATATTGATAGTATTTGTTGACTTTCCTATAAGTCCTCCCACAGTATATGCACCATATATTTCAAGATCAGTCAATGTTATTCCGCTAAACGTGCAAGAACTCTGTACTCCGCCAACAATACCACCTGTAGAAAGGTCTTCATTAACATACGATTGTCCATCGTTGTTATATGTCTTAACGCTGATCTTGCCGGAAAGCTTAAGATTATTTACAGTTAAAGCATACGTTGAACAGTTTATCAACCCAACTCCTTTTACGGAGGCAAATGCGGTACGATATTTATAGTTATCCACATCTTGGAATTCAATAGTGCTACCGCTCTTATTATCCGTTATTTTCACAGCATAGGCTTTTATATCTGTATCGAGCTTTATAGTCTTATCATTTCCCTGGATAGCTGTCAAAGACAAAGTATAATCACATTTAATGTCGCCCAAGTTACTATTTGTTGCATCAAACAACTGATTTATACCACGAAAACCGGTTTCGGTGAGGTCATAGGTTTTATTTCCTGTGAGTTTAACAGTAAAGTTCTTATTTAATTCGTGTGCCCACTTTGCTTCATAAAGACCTTTTTCACTTGGCTTTGTATATTTTTTTAGCATTACAGAATTTTTCTTTTCATATTCCCTGCTTGTAGCCTTTTCAAGTCTTTGATAATCTGAGAGCGCAGTTTTGTAATCTTTATCATCAGAAGTCAATGTAGCTGTGCCAACTTTTGAATAGTCTGCATTTCGAGTAAAAGTATAGTGACCATATCCGCAAGTATTGTTTCTACGGTCTGTATATCCCATACCGGACTGTGATATGATAGACAGCATAAACAACGCTTGTGCATTAGGCACTTCAATGGTATTGGTCGTGCCGGCAATAACATTTAATTTCTCATCATCACTTAGCTCACTCTTAAACTGCGTGATGAAATAATTTTTCCTGCCATTGTTAAGGTTAGTTGACTTACCAAACGTTGTTCCCTCTTCGATAGCAAAGCCGTTTACAACTCTGCCTATATATGGATTGATAAAAAGATTGGTATATACGTCTTCACCCACTGCCTCAGTATTGTTGGTTGTAAGCGCACTATCTTTGGCAACGATGTCCATATTTCTGAAAATAACACCGCCGTAAACTATGGCACCAACATATCCGCCTGCAGTAATGAGATGTTGTTTGCTGTTATCGTTATTCGCAAATTTTATATTAGGATTTGTTACCTTGACATTATCAATGATATTATCTCCACCGAACACAACGCCCATAACACCGCCATAATACTCCGTCTTTCCGGTACTATAGTTTAATTTATTATTATTGTTTTTTGAAAGCGTTACTTCTTTGGTATATTCTATGTTGATATCTTTTACAACACTTCCGCTGCTGAACCTGATGAGCGGGCTTGCAGAATTATTGGTGATAGTTGGATATGTTCCGTCGGATTTCTTCTGTCCAACAATAACGCCCCTGAAAACGTAACTGTTTGATGTTCCGCCAAGACCTGCAAAAGAACTGCCGAGAACTATATCATCATTTATCTTGTAATAAGCCTCGCAAAGATATTTGATCATGTTATCTTTTGAAACTTTTTCCTTTCCGCTTACGAAATTGCCTGTTCCATCATAAGTATAAGTTTTATGATTAGCGCCTTTACAAAAAGCACTATTAGCATTAACAGTCGATTTATCGGCAGAAACATTTGCATTATAGTTTACTTCCCAGCCATTTGTAGGTGCGGCTGTACTGATAACTCGTGCGACCTCTGCAAGTGTAGAAGCGTCAAGGATATATGGATCAGAGTATGTTCCGCAACCCTCGTCAAGATATGGTCGCTCAAGGTTTACGTCTATCTCATCATAGTTTTGGGTGGTATCATACGATTTAGCAACATATGGCTTGTATTCAGTAAAGCTATATTCCTCTGTTGCGTTATTTTGGTCAGGAGAAGTATACCTGTCATCCCTACTCCAATCTCCATGATACTTATTCTGCCTGCTCACATCATCTACACGATTCTTTATGGTGTCAGACACTTCTTTTCCGTAGGTTACATTATGCTTAATATTGCCAGCTGAGTCTGTACCCCAATCGTCGTCCCATTTATAGTTGTATATTGCAGAAGAGCCTGCACCGTCAGAATGCTGAAAGCTTTCAAGCAAAGTAGCATTTTTGAAAATTGAATTTTCATTACTTGCGTCAAGCTTGATATTTGAGAAAGTCAGAGATATATTTTGACCCTTTTCGCTTCCTACATTGCCTATAAGGCTTGTTGCAGCATAATTCTGTCCGCCTTTGTTATATTTTTCAGCAGTCATACTGTGTTTTTTCTGTGACACATTCTGTATAGTGATCTCTGTCATGTTGCCTATCTTATTTATAAGCAAAGGGGCATAAGAATTTTCACCATTTAAACTTAAAGAAGTATCATTCACATACAGATCATCAAGAACGATACTGCCGGTAATTTTGACAGATTTTTTTGTAGTATTGGTGTCGTCAGCAACTGAGCCGCAAACCAATGCACCTGAGCCACCATTCACTTTACCGATATTTCCCTTAAAGGTCAGTTTGCCGCTTATGGTAACAGCTCCATTTTCATTTCTGAAAAGTCCGCATTGCATCATGTAATGTTGATTATGGTAATTAGTTAAATTTGTTCCATCTATGCCGTCAGTTGTACGGGCATAATTGTCACTATTACTGCTTGATACCATTTCAGACTGATTAAAGCCATTATTTTCAAAAGTAATAGTTGAATTTGATTTTATATTACAACCATTTGTATCAACTGGATAAAATGAATATCCTGTCAAATCTATTTCTGGATCTGTTGGAAAATCTATATTTGTACTATTAATATATGCTTTTATATTATTTGCCGCAAAAAGCTTTGCGCTCCACTCAACTGCCTTAGCTCCACCTGTGGTGGCTTTACCGTTTTTATATACATCAAGGTTATAATAATATCTTGCCCAAGAATTATTTTTCCACACAGCACCATTATTTGTTGTTTGATTTTGATAGGTATTGCAGTTCTTTCCGTCCATATACAGCAAACGCTCTCCGTCCGCTGTAACAGCAGGAATTGAAATTATGGCTTGACGATTAGACATAAAACTAGCTGAAGAAGAATAATAAATACTACAACGAGCTATCTCATCAAAATACGAATAGCTTGGGCTTATATTTATCTTAGTATCTTGTGAGATCTTATATCCATTAGGTTTAGTAAGTTCAAAATAAGTTGCATCTCGTGAGCTTCTGTAATTATTGACATTTTCACCTTTAAAATAGTCAAAGCCATAAGAGTCATAATCTCTACCAAAAAGAGTTGAGGCAAGCATGCCGAAATTTATACATTTTGTTGCTTTCACTGTCACACCGTCAAAGCTAACCTCTTTTATGCTCCAATAACCTGTTGTGGAAAGTACAAGACCGCCCAGTTCTGTGCCATTGTTCACTGTTAATCTTGAATTGTTTACATTCAAACTATTCAGATCAATTTCTACTCTATACCAGTTATGCCCTAAAAATCCACCGCTATTTGATTTACCACTAGAATTTATTGTTAAAGCATTAATATTAACATTGGTGATAGATACCTTATTAGGTACAACAGAAGCTGAATTATCCTTAGCACCGACCTCTGCAATGAGTCCACCAACTCTGGAGTTACTTCCTGTGTGTTTGTCAGTTATATTTCCGTCAACAGTGACATTATTAAACTTAATACCAGTTGTAGGTTTTGATGTAACAGCTCCTACCATTCCGATAACTCCGCCAAGACAAGTACAATCTACCTTTGTTGTGCTATTATTGTATGTAAGATTTGCTGTTACAGCAGAATTAGTGAACGAAACTTCACTTGTGGCGTCAGCAACATATCCAACCAGACCTCCGACAAAATTAGTATACGCACCACTTGGAGATGCGGTCACATCAGCGGTCACTTTGTCAATAGTCAAAGCTCCGCTGTTGTATGCAGATACAGAACCAATATAACAAGCATCACCGCCAGAAACATTATCACCGACAATATTAAAGTTTGAAACAAGCATTATATTGCTTATTTTTGCACCGCTTGTCTTTGCAAAAAGTCCGTTGTGAGTATGGAAAACTATCTTATCATTTTCTGTTCCCACTGTCATGGTAAGTTTATGACTATTGCCATTCAGTGTGCCTGTGAATTTATCCTCACCATTATCACGCATAAAGCCGGTTAGACCTGTGTCGCTTATATCAACATCTGCACTAAGAGTAAAGTTCGCCTTAAGTATTGCTGATTTATCTATAGAATTTTCGCTATACTTAACAAAATCATTGCTATCGTGCTGCATGATCAAAGCCGCACGGGCAAAATCTGCCCTATTGCTTATGGTTATATTATTAGTAGTAAATCCATTTATTGTAACAGTATGCCCAGATCCATCAAAAGACAGAACACCATTAGCACTCTCAAGCAAATCGGAATTGTTAAGGCGAAGCACTCCGCCCCAATCCATATCGTCTATGACTTTTGAAGATGTCCTTGTAAATGACCAGCCGCTTAAGCTATAGATCAAAGCATTGCCTCTATTTCCTACTATCTGACATCTGTTTTTGTTAGGGTCTTTAGGATAAAAGCCTGAAAGGTTTGTTTCACCGCCAAGCCTTACAACGCCATTTTTATTAAATTTGCCAACAATGCCACCTACGCTCTGGTTTGCAGAAACATTATTTGCAGTAACTGTGACTTTGCCGCCAACATCTATAAAAGCCTGATCTGCATAGCCCACAAGTCCGCCATAATTATTTTGTGATGATGTGGGATTATTAATACGTATAGTGGTATTCTTGACGCTTACATAAGCCTTGCTGTTATCACCTATCTTACCAATAAGGCCGCCAAAATCAAGGGCATTGCATGAGCCAGTCACTTTTACAATGATATCACTTAGTGCTAGTTCAGAGCTAAGAGCATTGGCAGAATATCTTCCGACAATACCACCATAAAAGCCTGCCCTGACAGTGCCATTGAAGTTTGAAGTAATAGTATCATTAGCGGTGCCTGTGATACTAATTTTTGCACTATCTGCGCTGTTTGTCAGCAGTCCGAAAACAGAACCAACAGCCGCACTGTCAGCGGTATCTCCTGATGAACAAGCAAGTGCCATTTTCATGCCACTGAATTTTGAAATGTCAAATGTCTTTTCGTTGGCTTTACTGTATGTATAAGAGCCGAAAAGACCGCCCACAGTTACAGAGCCTGTAACGCTTCCGGTCATGGTAAGGGTGACACCTTCGCCGACATTTATTTCTGCATTCTCTGCACTGCCCACAAGTCCGCCTGCGTTGTTTGCGGATACATTTACGCCTGTCAAGACATCACACTTGTCAACGTTCAGTGTTGCACCAGTACTCATTTTCCCGATAAATACACCTGCGTTCGATTTACCGGAAATGTCAAGTGAACTGCTTGACAAGCTTACGGCAAGACTTGCGTTTTCGTCCATAGTGCCACAAGCAAGACCTGCATTATCCCCGCCTGATACTTCCACCTTGACATCATTACTTAGAGTGATATCAAGATCGACATTTGCTCCATTTTTCATATTGCCTATAACAGACGTGAAGGATTTATAATTTGTAGCACCTGAATCATCTACAGGATCAGCTTTTATTTTCCACTTATTAGCTGAAGCCACATCACCGTGTATAACATTCTCAGCAAGCAAAGCTGAATTTTTTTCTTCCGGTCTAGCAAAAATAATAGTATCTAAATTTGCACTGTCACTAAGATATTCAAACAGAGCAAAATTAATAGGAAGATTAATAGCTGAACCCTCATTTGCTTTGACTGTTCCCATGAAAGGATATTCTTCATTGCCAAGTCCTTTTTCTATTCCTGTAAAATCAGAAGCCTTAAACTGAGATTGGTTGTTTGAAAACAATACAGTGATTTTCTGATAAACAGAAGGATCTGCATTAAGAAGCTTTTTAAAATCATCTGCATTCTGTATCGTAAAAACGCCATTTTTGATATCGTTAGTTATGTCAGTATATGTATCTTCCGCCATAGCCGTAATAGCGTTGGTGACAGTTGATACCATTTTAGACACAACACCTGAAATGTCTGCAAGCGGCATACTCGTGACAAGCAATACGGCAGCGGTAACTAAAGAAATAACATTCTTGCGATACTTGCTGTAAAGCTTGTGGCATATTCTATTAATTTTCTGATTTCTATTAGCTTTCACTTTCAACTGCCTCCGTGCAAAGTTAATATTCTTATCTATACGTTTAGTTCAACAAGGATATATTGCACCTTTGTACCTATCTTTTCGTCAGCGTCATTATACATGGAGCTTAGTGATGATAACTGTGCTGTGCTGTATTTATCACCATTAAGTATATTCTCAATAACCTTTTTATTTTGTTCTTTATCAGCATCACCTGACAAGAACAAGCTTAAATTACCCTTTATATATTCCGCAAAATCCAAACGTTCTTTACTGTCATCATCAAACAGCACATTTTTCTCTGTCAGATTTTCATCTGTGCTTTTCATTAGTATCTGACCAAGCGTGTTCGGCCATACCCAATATACGTTCACTTCCTGCGGAACGTCTACTTTACAATCTTTAAACGTCCTTGTGAATGTTTCATCATGAAGAAAATCGGAATATGTGTGATTGTTTTCATCATATTTCTCAAAAAACATGATATGTCCATTCATAAATCTAGTTACTTCTTCTTCAGTAATCTTTTCATAAGAAACAGCGTCTTCGTTTTTATTCTCTGCATACCCCGTGATACTCAACTTGAACTGTATCTCAATTTCCCCCGACTGGTTCGGAACAACATAAAAAGTAAGCTTTCCATGACTGCCAGGATTAATACCATTCGTCATACCGCTTTCTTCATCAAGAAGCCAGTAGATCTTGTTGTTCTCGTCAGAAGTGATGTTGCTCCCATCAGACACCTTAGAGTAGTCATTGCTGTCAAGTATCTCAGCTTTAAGCACGTTGGCACTGCCTACTGTTTTCAGTTCAAATGGCGAATCTACGCTTTTCATTCCAAATGAATCAAGATCAAGGGCTTTATCAATGGTAAACCAAGCCAAGCTGACCGCAATAAGTATAAATGCCAGCACTGCAACTGGTATTATTTTTATAATAAGCAGTTTGCGTTTCTTCTTTTCTTCCTCGCTGTCTGCTTTCTCTATCACTTTATGCTCAGCCACTTTGGCGACCTCCATTATTTCATCGAGTCAAGCTCTTTCTGCAATTCTATCATGTGGTTTCTGCAAGCGGTTATCTCGCCTGTGTATTTGTTGAACCACTCAACGTCCATTTCGTTAGGCTCTTCCTGCAAAAGAATTGCCTGAACCAGTGCTGATTGTGAACGTGATCTCTTACGCTCTATTTCCTCGATAGTAAGTCTGCATTTCTTTATTTCTCTTTTAAGCTGCCCTTTACTGCTCACGTTATTGTCCTCCTTGCATTAATTTCCCATTTTATCAACCGAATCAACTATCTCGTTGACTTCCCTATAGCCTTTGTCAAGATTTTCGGTGATATGGTCAAGTGCTTTTTTTACGTCCTCAAGCTTGCCCTGCATTTGTTCGGGATACTTCACAAAGCAATAATGAAGCTCATTTATAGCCTTCTGCTCATCAGTGTAATCGTCAATAAGAAACACCAGCGACCTTGCCGCACCCATGTCCGAAAGTATCATGTTATATCTCGTTGGAAGATCCTTGCCGCTTTCAAGATAAGTGTCTATCTCCTCAGAGGCGGCAGAAAGATTTTCCATATACTTAGCAATATAAGTCTTTCTGACTTCCTCGGACTTGTCCATATAAAGCCCCATAAAAACGAACAGCCCTGCAAGTGCCGCAATACAAATAACGATAGCCGTTATCATTTTAGCCTTCATTATCTTTTCCTGATTCAAAGCTGTTCGCCTCCTTTTTCTCGTTTTCCTGCATTTTCAGCCGCTGAACTTCCTTTTCAACAGCCTCACGCATAAGCTTTTCTTTTTCTTCCTCAGCCGCTTTCAAGGCTTCCTCACGGTTTGAATATATTTTTATCTCAGCGATAGTTTTTACCTCATACACCGCCATGCAAACTGTTGGGATTATCACAAACAGCATGAGGAGCTTCTTTGTTGATGCAAATGACCCAAGCCACTTGAAAAATCTGAGCTTTCCATAGTATTTTCCAATAATGCTGGCTTTTTGCACCGTCACGCTATCCTCTATTTTGTTAGCATCGCCTTTAGTAACAAAAGTGCCGTCGCTCAAAACCTCAGATATCCTGTGAGTATTTATCTCGCCTTTAATACTATCATCTTGAGAGTAGAACGAAATGATATCCCCTGCCTTTAAGCTGTCAGTATCCGTCCTTTTGATGTAAATATAGTCACCCTCATGTATAGACGGCTCCATACTTCCACTCACGACCTTCAGTACGCTGTAACCAAAAATGCTTGCTGTTTTGCCTATACAGCCGCAGACCATTATGTACACCGTCACACTCAGCAGTGCTGCAAACACAGCAGAGCCAAGTATTGTCAAAGCTATTTTTACTATCCTCAACGACTTGCCGATGATAACGACTCTCCCTCCGTGTTATTGTTTCCTATATTTCTCTTTCAAATGCCTTGCCATTCTGCCAACTGCTGAAACATGATACTCCTTATAGAGTCGTTTCATTTCAGTGTCGATAGCTTTCTGCTCCTCAGCGGTGCGCTGTGGCGGAATATATGGTCTTGGCGGTCTGTTCTTTCGCTCAAGACGTTTTCTCTTTTTAAACTGCCTGTTTTTGATACGCCTCTTTACATCATATTTCAGATACGGAGCATATTTTTCATAGATAATCTCAATTTCACGCTCTGCACGTTTTCTCTCTGCCTCAGCCAGTTCTTTTTCCTTCTTGACTTTGAACATCCTGATATAGTCTGGATTATCCGTCACAACAGGTATGATCCCAAATGCGTGAGCAAGAACATATGTTATGCCACGTTTTGCCATGTAATATGGATTTTTGGAATATTCTTTAAATATCTCATTGATATTTTTATTTTCAAAGCTTTCACGTTCAGCTTTAAGACGCTCAGCACGTTCACGCTCACGACGTTCCTGCTCACGCTGCTGTTGTGCTTCTTTCGCCTTTTTTGCAGCGATCTCAGGGGACTCATACTCTGACACAAAGCTTGAAGACACGGCTTCTTCATTCGTGCTGATCTGCTGATCCATAGCAGATCCAAGGCTGCTGCGGACGAGCTTTTTCTCCTCTCGGATCCTAGCTCTTTCCTCACGGACACGCTGCTCCTCTTCACGACGTTGGCGCTCTTCCATTTGCCTTTTGCGTCTTGCGATATGCTTGATCTCTTCCTCTTTTTCACGGCGTTCACGTTCCTCACGCTCCGCCTTTTCTCTTGCAGCCTGTTCCGCCTGCTGTTTTTGGATAAGCTCCAATCGTCTGCGTTCAGCTTCCTCATGCTCCAGCCTTATGCGCTCTTCTTCCTCACGACGCTGACGCTCCAGTTCCTCCTGCTCGGCACGCTTTCTTTCAGCTTCTGCAGCCGCAAGCTCCTCAGCCCTCTTACGGTCTTCCTCGTCTTTGAGAAACTGCTTTTCTATCTCAACTATACGGTCAAGCTCTGCCGTAAGGTTTCCTGCCTCTTCGGCAGTCATACCCATATCTGTCTTACTTGCACTACTTTGTTCACCCTCGCCAACTATGACATCATATTTATCAGACGTCTGCTTATCAAAACGCCTGACAACCTTTGGTGCGAGGGTCTTGCTCTTTATGGTTTTAAGCTCCTCCGACTTGTCTGCCCCATGGGTATAGGAGCGGAAAAGCATATAGTTCATTGCGGTCAGACCATATATATCCTCGATATAAGAATCATCAGGTCTTTGTGCAGTATCAGAAACGTTGACCTCGTAGCCTGCCTTATCGTAGCTTTCGATAAACTGCCAAAGGGTAAGACACGCCATAAGGTCCACATTTTTAGTGATAGCGTTTGTTCTCATAACAGGCGGTCTGATAAAAGCGTTGCCAAGAGTGGTACAAAGCACTGAGCCTTTATAGCCCTCGATAGCCTTTTTGACCCTTTCAAGCCTTGCCCAAACGTCAGTATCCTTGCTGCCGCCGACAAGACTGTCAACAGTTTCTATCTTAAAACTAATGTTGACCTTTCTCCCGTCGCCGCTGTCAGCCACGGTATCGTAATTAAAAGAATAAGCCTCCTGCGCCTCTGCGGTCTGGACAAGCTTATTGTATCTAATATTTATAAAAATGTATAGCCTGTCGATAAGGGTATTTACAAATCTATTTTCATATGTATCAAGAGTTTCCTCTTTATGAATGTTGAGTATCTTTGACGGAGTTATCTTTCCGGTCTTTTTGTCGATATCCTGAATAAGATCGGTGTGCTGTCCTAGATGTTTTATGGACTCTACCGTTATCTTCCTTGACATAGCGATAGGCACGATCTCTTCCACTTCTTTAATGGTGTTTCTGGGATTTCTTATTACCGTATCAAGATGTGGCAGAGCTTTTTCTATCTCTGTGAGCCAGGACGAATCTATATTCTTCTCGATTATCTTACGATTAAAAGATACAGTTTTTTCGCCCGAAAGAAGCAAAGCACGGGCTGCCGCAAAGCTGTTATTGCCGTCAAACGTCTTTACAGCTTTGTCAAAAGCTGCACGCTGTTCGTTGTATTCGCTCATGCCCGTCCCTCCTCTCAAAGTTTATGAGTACAAATTTTAGTACAGTTTTTGCAATCTTTCAAGATATGCTATAGATTCTTTCATAGTGTTTCTGCCAAAAAGCTTCAGCATATATGTGCAAAGCTCTTTCAGCTCTTCTCTTAGCATTGCCAAGTTAAGCGACTCAAATTTTCTGAATATCTTTGTGGCAAGCACATAGTCAATGCCGTCAAGTTCCTCTCCGCCGCAGGCAACATATACAGGAACAAACAAGTTCATCTGTTTAAGTATACGGTTACCGAAAGCCACTCTCAGCTTTTCAATTACCCACAGGTCAAGCTGCTGGATCTTTTTCAGACTGTCCTGTGAAACAGGATACATTTGAAAAGCTTCCTTGAAGAGTGTGTCAAGATGTTCAAAGCTTAAATTCATAGGCGGCGTGTCAGGTGCGTCAAAGGCAACTCCCTTTGCGTCAAGATTGATAGGCTGTGCACGGTCGTATACCTTATCTGAGATAGTGAACGTGGAATCGTCGTTGTTGGCAGTACCGATATACCAAATGTTCTGCGGAATACGCAGCTTGCCCTTATCCAGGCGAACAGGGTCGGTGCTCCACACATTAGGAACAAGATCAAGCTCCCACTCGGCAGGATCAGGCATTTCAAGAATCGAGAGCATTTCTGCAAAGTAATATTCTACTCTCGCAATGTTCATCTCGTCGAGGAGTATGAAGTTTACATCGTCATTGTATTCAGAAGAATAAATTCTTTTGAGGACTTCTGTTTCATTAAAGTTCTTCGTGAACTCGTTGAAGTAGCCAAAAAGCTCAGTTCTGTCACGCCATGACGGCTGAACAGAAGCAATAGTAGTATCTTTCTGCAAGAACTTACCGAATGAATATGGCAATGATGTTTTACCTGTACCAGAGATACCTTGCAGGATAATGAGCTTTGTTGAAGCCATGCCTGCAATGAAAAGTCGGATAGTTTTTATGTCATAATAAAGGTGCATTCTTGAGCAGGCAAAGTTTCTGTATGCTTCGCAGATACCGCTAAGGGTGATGTCATTATTGTAAGCAGGCGGCTCGTATGTCTTGTAGAAATTGTCCACCTCGATAAGCTTTGAAAAACGGCAATCTGCTGTCTGAACAACGCCGTCCACAATGGTTTGAACTTCGCCCTGTGCAGGCATCTGCTCGCCCTCTGCAAGCTTTGTTTCACCCTCTGCAAGAGCGGTGTTATCATATACGCCAAGCTGAGCCACCTTCATTGCCATGATCTCATCTTTTTCCTTGGTCATTTTGACCACCTGACGCTGCAGGTCAGATATTTCTTCGATAAGATCCTCGTTGCTGACGATAGAGTGTCTGAATCTTATGTACTTTCTCACAGCAAGCACTATCATAAAAATAATAAGCACAAAAATAGCCACAACAACGATAATTGCAAGCACAGAAAGTATCCAGCCCAGCGCACCAAAGTCTGCCGAGTAGGTCTTGAATATCCTTATGTAGTTTTTTATATTGAAGATCTGTTTTATGCCGTTCCACAGACCCTTGAAGATCTGCCCAAAGCCTGCAAGCATTGACGACATGAAAACAAAAAACCATTTCAGAAATCCATTCATAATGTATCACCCAAGCAGCAGTTATTTGTCATTTTTCTCCTGCTGTGCATTTTCCTCTTCCTTTTTCTTCTGCTGTGCAAGGTATTCCTCAACTGCACGTCTTTTTATTTCTTCCTCATCGCTCTCTGTGATAGCAGGACGCTTTATCTCGATTATGGTTGCGATAAGCTTATAAAGCTCAAAGAGGAAAAACAGTGCTATGGGCAAAAGTATGCAAATGAAAAATCCCGTTTTTGTTCTGAGAAAATCCATTACCTTGCCGAAACCGCCTATTTTTGCACCTTTCCACTGACCGATTATATCACCTGCATAAACAGTGTATGTATCATCTACGTTATTAGCATCGCCTCGTGTGATAAATCCTACAGAGCCGTTATCATTGAGTACCTCTGCGATACGGTGGGTATTCTTCACCTTTTTGCCCTCTATAAGAGTCCAGAAAGTGATAACGTCGCCCTTTTTCAGAGAATTGATATCGTCTATTTCCTTTGAGATAATAAGGTCGCCTTTTTTGAAAGTTGGCTTCATTGAGTCAGATTCAACTGTGAGCGGGACATATCCCAGCAGACTTGCCGTACCATTATTCTTATCAGACGAGAACACGAGAATTGTTATAAGCAGTGCAAAGATAAGCACCACCCATGCGATAACATTAAAAACGATCTTCAAAGCTTTTTTCATAATTCAAAACCTCGGAAACCCGAGGCTTCCTCCCTTCTAATTCTTTAAGTTGTTTCAACGATCTTGAAATTCATACCAAGCTTCATTGTGCCACCGATTATTTTGTCAACACAATCAGGGTCATTTCCCTCAAGCCATATAACCACTGTATACTTGTCTTTCTCACCGGGACCAAGCTTTTCACGTCGGTCCTTCATGACCTCAGTAGAGGAGGCGAACTCCTTGTCACAATCGCTTTCCTTACCGCTGCCGTCAGACTTTGTTTTACCATAAACAGTTTTCTCGCCATTCACGAAAAGCTCCACTCTGATAGCTTCATCAACGCCGTTCGTGACGTTCTCGATAGTCATTTCGCTGTCATAGCTAAGTGTGTCTTTACCGGAATTTATGAGATAGAAAGTATAAGCTATATACCCCTCGCCATTATGGCTGCCGTTTATCTTGTCGATATTATCAGGGAAATCTTCGCCACTGATATTTGTCATATCATAGAGGATATCCGCATTGAGCCTTGAATTGCTCGTGGTATAGTCAGGAGTTTCCGAAAGAGTAAGCCCCTGATTTATCATATCATACTTACTTATCTTAACTGTAAAGCTACCATACTTGTCGTAAAAATAAGACACCGCATAAGCCGCCGCCACGATAGCGATAAGTATAATGGCAAGTATTTTAAGCAATCTCATCAATACCACATAGCGTTTAGCTTCCTTGGCGGTCCTGCGAAGTGCAAGGGTATCGACTACTCTTGTATTTTTATCTATATTTTTACCGTCCAAAACCGTATCACCCGTTTATTACTCATTTCTATTGCGAACGTATCTTTCCGCAATATATTTTCCTGCATTTTCTCCCGAATAGTAAAGGCACTGCATACTGCTGAGCTGTTTCACCTGCTTATCATCAGTAATTCCGTCAGCTATGACCTCAGCATTAAGGTCAAAAACGAAATTCAGCAGAGAGTTCACGCAGGTATCATACCTGTCACTCTTACCAAGAACCTGAGCCACTGAGCCGTCAAGCATGATATTATCTACCTTGAACTCAGCGGTCTTAAGCATTTTAAAGCCCTCAGTGCCGAAGCCTGTGAGCAGAAAATGAAAGCCCTGTCTTCTCATAAGAGCCACGTTATCTGCCGCTGTGCTGTCAGCTTCATCAAGCACATCAGGCGACAACTCGAAGCAGACACGCTCATACTTCACGCCGAACTTATCGCAATAATCTGCCACAACTCTCGGAGCTTCCGTCTGCCTTAAAAATCTTGCAGGCATGAACACGCTTGCCCAATCAACGTCAACTTCCCTTTCGTGAAACTTACCCAAAGCCTGCAAAAGCTGAACGAAAGCAAGCTTGAAAATGCTAACACATCGGTCGGAAAGCTGAGCCACAGGGAGATAATCCGCAGGCATTAGCGTTCCCATAACAGGAGAATTGAGCCTTGTTTGCGACTGCAAAAAAGTGACCCTGCCGCTGTCGGTATTTTTTATAGGTCTATAGAAAAGCTCCACGGCACGAACGCCGTCAACTGTAGAATTTTCGCCCAAAGCAAAGCCACTTCCTTTCTGCTCCAATGTATTATTATAGCATATTTTCGACAAAAAACAAAGAAAAATCGGGAGATTTCCCCAAATATGGAAAATTATTTTTTATACCCATTTACCAAAAAACGCCGAATTTCTTCGGCGTCTTTTTTGTTTTATTGTTTATTGATTAGTTGCCTGCGTTATCCTTTGCCTGGAAATCGAGCTGAATTGTCCAATCCTGATTTGCAGTTGCATCATTACAGAATTTGCTTTCGCCCTCAATCCATACTCTTACAACAAAGCCCTCAACTGAATACTCGTTGTTTCCTGCACCAGCAAGTTCAAATACAGTAGTAAGATTGTCCAAGCTATCTCTGCTAGTTGGAACGGCTTTTTGTGCTGTACCCTTGGTAAAAGTAATGGTATCAAGTTTAGCACCATAATTAGCACCCTCTGTTGTCTTTATACCCTTATTATCCGTGTAGTTGTCCCAATTAAGACCAAATACACTCGCTTTATCGCCAAGAAGAGTGTACTTTGTATCTGCATAGCCAGCAACACACTAGCTTTTGTAACAGATAAAGTATTTGTAACTGTTGTACTATCATTTGCCTCAGTTGCAGTTTTCAACGGCAAAACAGCAACTCTAACTGCTTTTTGCAAATCATTTTCAGTATTATTCTCACTATCCTTATTCTTAATTGTAACACGACACTGAACGTCCTGTTTAGTCTGTTTTGTTGACCTTATCCACATTGGAACGTCAACATAATATCCGTCAGCACCAGAAGCTTCATCTGTTGCAAGAGCTGTATTTGCGGTTGTAGTTCTCGCTGTCAAAGTTGCTTCATCAGTTGCGGCTTTAACCTTAGTATCAGCCATAACAGCTCTACCACCAGCGTATATACCACTATCCTCAGCGTAGAACAAGCTATTACCGTCAACTGTTGAAGCTGGCTTCAATTTTCCAACTTTTTCATAATACTGACCAATATCAACTGTGCTTACCCAAGAAATGTTGTCAGCTGTAGGAGTCAAATCAGATGAACTCAAAACACCATTATCAACCTGTCCGAGTGAAATTTCAAGTGAGCCACCTGCTGTAGCGGCAAGGTTAAGTCCTGTAACTTCAGCAGTCTTGCTGAGCGTAAACCAAGCGTAAGTAGCAGTAGAAAGCATTACAGCGGAAGTTGTGAGCATTGCAACTGCAGGTATAAGTTTCTTCTTAGCAGAAGTATTCTTCTTTTCATTAGTTTTCATATCTCTTCGTCCCTTTCATAATAATTTGTCGTTTTATACTGTCCGATACAGAGGGCGCTCGTTATAGCCGATTTGCGGTAACATGACCGCCAAGCACCTTTTGTTTATGTCAATCTTATACTAAATTCGACCCACTTTGTCAATAAGCTACCAGCTTAGTATACATTATATTTATCTTAATACTTATTAATATGACAGACACATTTTGCTATTTTTCGACATTATCATACTATGTAATAACAACAGAAAGCACGAAATAACGTCATTTGTTATTCCGTGCTTTTTAAACCGATTATTCAATAAATTTTTTTGTTAAACTTCAAACGTTTTTGTACATATTAAGTTTATATATGTACACAAAAGTTACCATGCGTGAAATTTACAAAATATTTATATTCATTCTGCGCTGTCGAGCATTTTAACAGCCTTCATCATGATAGCGCATTCAAGACGCTTCTTCTGTATCTGACATGACAGCTTATGCGCATTGTGGATATCACCTGCGTAAATGTAGTTGTTTGCATTGCAACCGCCACTGCAATAGAACTTTGCCCAGCACTTTTTGCACTCAGGCTTGTTGTAAACGTGTGCGTGAGCAAACATATCTTTCATTTCCTCGTTGAATGTGCCGTCATAGAGATTGCCCATTTTAAACTCGGTGATACCAACGAACTGATGACATGGATAAATATCGCCGTCAGGAGTAACAGAAACATACTCGTTACCGCTTCCACAGCCCCTAAGTCTCTTTATCGCACAAGGACCTTGATCGAGGTCTATCATAAAGTGGAAGAAGTTTATGAACTTGCCCTCGTCCCTTATCTTCTGTATCTTCTCAGAAAGTATCTCATACTCCTTGAAGATCCTCGGCAGGTCAGCCTCAGTGATAGCATAAGGCTCGCTAGGGTCAGCCATAACAGGCTCAACAGATATCTGGTCGAATCCCAGATCATAAAGGTGCATTACATCATTTGAGAAGTCAAGATTATACTTTGTGTAAGTGCCTCTTACATACCAATCCTTGTTCTTAGGACGTTTCTCAACAAGCTTCTTAAAATTAGGGATGATCCTGTCATAGCTTCCTGAACCGTCAACACGCACTCTCATTCTGTCATTGACTTCTTTTCTTCCGTCGATAGACAGAACAACGTTGTACATTTCCTTGTTGATGAAGTCTATCATCTCGTCAGTGAGGTGTACACCATTTGTGGTAACAGTAAATCTGAACTTTTTATTGTGAGGCTCCTCCTGTGAACGTGCATACTCAACAAGCTTTTCTACCGTACCGAAATTCAGTGACGGCTCACCGCCGAAAAAGTCCACCTCAAGAAATTTTCTGTCTCCTGAACGCTCTATAAGAAAATCTATAGCACGCTTGCCTGTTTCATAGTCCATGAGCATTCTGCCCTGACCGAAATCGCCTGTTGACGCAAAGCAATATTTACATCTCAGGTTACAGTCGTGAGCAATATGCAGACACATTGCCTTGATAGGCGAAGCCACAGCAGACAGGGCATACTTCTCGTAATCGTCCTCGCTGAACAATATCTTGTCATTGTAAAGAGAAACTATCTCCTCATAACAATCCTCGATATCCTTGCTGTCATACATCTTTGACAGCTTTCTTACAACGTCCTCAGGACATTTCTCCTCAAAAGGCGGCTCAACATTGTCTAACAAATCATATGTCAGATCGTCTATAATATGTACTCCGCCACTGTTCACGTCAAGCAGTGCATTAAAGCCGCCAAGCTTAAACTTGTGTATCATTTAAAAATCACCTTTCGCATTTATATTCATATACAAATTTATACAAAAATAAAGGGACATAAAAATGTCCCTTTAGCAAGGCGTGTGTACGCTCGCACGCCTCAGAAAGATCGGAATATTAAGCTTCTCTCTCGCACTTCTGGTTAGCAACTGTGCAGGAGGTCTTGCAAGCTGACTGACATGATGCCTGACACTTGCCGCAGCCACCCTTAGCAGCAGTCTTCTTGAGATTAGCCTTATTGATCGTCTTGATATGTTTCATAGGATTTTACCTCCAATAATTGATTTACACTAATTATACCACATATCCCACTATGTTTTATGAACGAATAGTTAATGCAGTATAAATATTTATCCTTATCAAAAACGGCTGCTTTTAGAATTTACCCCTACAACTCCGCCTACGCCTGCACACACAAGGGTAAGCACAAGCTTTGCAGGCACGGAAAAGCTTTCGGCTGCTTTTGAAAACAGTGCACTGAGAATGACAATGATAAGAAAAATGAACACTCCGCACAGCACACCTGACAGCAGACCGTTTCTACGTTGCCTTTTTCCGCAGACATATCCCCCTGCATACGCCCCGATACCAAGTGCCGCTGTTGACATCACCGACAGCATAAGATCGGTGGCATCTATCTTAGTGATAACATACGCAAAAGCAAGCACAGCAACAAATATCGCACCACACCCCACGCAGGCAGACAACACCGTTGACGACAGCACCGAAAGCTTTCTGCCCCCAAAAAGTCTGTTGTTTTTCATATCCGCACCCCCACACTGAATATCCTAAAGAAATTATATTCAAAGCCACGGACAATAAGAACACAAAAAGGGACGGATAAAACTACCCGTCCCTCAAAAGCGATATTTACTTTGCGTCACCGTCATGAATTGTTTCGTTCTTAGCGATAGCCCACTTTTTAACACGTATCTTACTTCTGTCGCCGCCTGTTTCGATAACAACAGTGTCGTCCTTGATAGAGAACACGATACCAACGATTCCGCCGTTTGTAACGACCTCGTCACCTATCTCAAGGTTATCTCTCATCTCAGCGTCTTTCTTATCCTGCTTTTTCTGCGGACGGATAATAAAGAAATAGAAGAACACGATTATGAGTACCAGTGGGATAAAAGTCATGGCAAGTGATGCAGGTGAACTCTGCTCAGCAGCCAAAACTGAAATAATTGCTGACAAATTCATCAAAAGACCTCCAAATCTAATAATACTATATTAGTATATCAGATATTTGCACAAACTTCAAGCCTTTTAACAAATAATTTTCATTTACAAGAAATTATTTCTTGTTCTTGATATACTCGTCGATAGCAGCGGCAGCCTTTTTGCCTGCACCCATAGCGAGGATAACAGTAGCAGCGCCTGTAACAGCGTCACCGCCTGCGTAAACGCCTTCCTTAGTTGTTGACTCGTTCTCGTCAACGATAAGGCAGCCGTGATCGTTTGTTTCAAGACCAGGAGTTGTACTTCTGATAAGTGGGTTAGGTGATGTACCGATAGACATGATAGCTGTATCAACGTCAAGAATGAAGTTTGAACCCTCGATAGGGATAGGACGTCTTCTGCCGCTTGCGTCAGGCTCACCAAGCTCCATTTTGATGCACTCCATGCCGTTTACATGACCGTTCTCGTCGCCAACTATCTTAACAGGGTTGTTAAGAACGAGGAACTCGATGCCCTCTTCCTGAGCGTGATGAACCTCTTCCTTTCTTGCAGGAAGCTCGTCCATGGAACGTCTGTATACGATATAAACGTGCTCAGCGCCAAGTCTCATTGCAGAACGAGCAGCGTCCATAGCAACGTTACCGCCACCTACTACAGCTACGTTCTTTGACTTCATGATAGGAGTCTCATAATCGTCCTTGTATGCCTTCATAAGGTTGATTCTTGTAAGGTACTCGTTAGCAGAGTAAACACCTACAAGACCTTCGCCTTCGATTCCCATAAATCTTGGAAGACCTGCGCCTGAGCCTACAAATACAGCTTCATAGCCCATGCCCATAAGCTCGTCGATAGAAAGAACTCTGCCGATAACCATGTTTGTCATGATATGTACGCCCATGTTTGTCAGATTGTCTATCTCGTGCTGAACGATAGCCTTTGGAAGTCTG
>ULOP01002547.1_pt1 | contig 26778 bp, 26 predicted proteins | sample 1952681 | NCBI WGS metagenome assembly ULOP01 (sample SAMEA4835606, study PRJEB28245) | human gut metagenome | biome: gut microbiome; material: fecal sample | place: Denmark | collected 2008
AAGACCCGTGCGTGGCGCAAACCCTTTCAACAGCGTATTGCATTTTCACTTTTCATTCTTCATCATTATTGAAATTATGTCTTTTTGTTCTTATGTCATAACAAAAAAAAAACGGAAGAGTCACCCCTCCCGTTCTTCACTATATTAATTCTTCATTATTCATTCTTAATTCTTCATTATTTTTCATTCTTCACTATCAAAACGTATTGATGTATTCCGGCGCCTGATAAACAGTAATATCGTCAACTGGAAATTTCGCTTTGTTTTTCGCTTTTGCCTCCGCCATGAACCGATTACATTCATCACTTGTAAAAATCCCCTTATTCATTGCAATAGTCAGCACATCCAGCGTTCCAATATATTCAATACCATTCTCATCACAATAAGGAGCCACATCCCGAAAGTTACTGCTTGCGATAACCTCCTGTCCAAAACGCGCCATCGACATACAGGCCCGTTCTCCGTCCCCCAGCATCGGATTCTCTTTTTTAAGCCGGAAAAACTCTCGCCGGACATTTTCATTGGCATAAGGAAAAGCAATCTTGCATACCTTGCAGCGCTCCATCCACTTGTCCACCTTCCGTTTCCTGTCCGGCTCCGTAGGATGATAGCTGGCTTCCTTGTACACATTCTCTACAATCATCACGGCATGAGGCTGCAGAATTTCCGTCAGCCTGTCTATATAACCGGTAGCCATGAAATGAGAGATGACATCGGCATCCACCAATATTACTTTATTCCTCCCCATACACCTCTTGAGAAACATTAATTTCCATATCCATCAGCAACGAGTAATACTTCGCCTGAGAAATACGCCCCTTATCATATAATTCACGAGCTTTCAAGTTATAATCTCCCACCAGTTCCGTCTGATAAGTAGGATAATACAACTGCGTATTATAACCATATTCGATTGCCGAAGCAACCACATTTTTCTGGTAAAGGTCAAACGTTTTCTTGGTAATCCATTTCAAGTCCTTCAGCCGGGTAAGAAGTGCCGCCCTTGAGCAAAGAAAATTCTGCTCCACCTTCAGAAGAGTAGCTAAGGTTATTTTGTCAACCTGCTGTTCCTCGGCAGGAACCAGTTCCTTCAACCCCATTTCCGGTAGCAGAAGGTAGGCTGCAAACACATCGGCATTATACTCTTCCTCCTCTTTTTTATTAAACAGCCCCGCATTGTTCTGCGACACCTTAAAATCTTTCTGATACAACAAGTGATACAACTCATGACAGGCGGTAAAACGCTGCTTGGCATAAGACAAAGCCGTATTTATCAACATGAAATACTTGTCAGAAGAAGATTCGTTTCCCTTTATCCGGATTGCCATGCCCGAAAAATTATCATCCAGCTTCTTAAACCACGTAAGCACGTGCTTTTCTTTCAATATCTGATGAATGCGTACAGGATCCTTTGTAGTCACATGCATCTCCTCCCGCAACCTGGTTGCAAGACATTCCAGTTCAACTTTACTTCTCAAGCTCATTGCACATCTGAATATAATTTCTGACTATTTTCTGAAATTGAGAAATCTGACCAAGATTTCCAATATTTCCCGTCTTACGATACGCACAGGCCACAGATGTCTGAAAAAGCTGTTCATTTTCCTCCATCAGATCGTATTCATCCACGTTATACAGAGTGGCCAGTTTCTCCATTGCCTCCAAAGGAACTACAGTCTCCCCTTTTTCATATTTCACGTATGCCGGCTGACTGATACCTAAATAATCACTGATTTCCTGCTGGGTATAGTTCAAATGCTCACGAAAAGCCTTGATATTTTTCCCGATTACCTGATCAAGTCCCATATTTTATCAATTAAATGATTCGTTTGCAAAGATACTCATTTTTAAGTTATAAAAACAGAAAATACAAATAAAATCAACCCGATTTATAACTTTTATTTATAGAACCAAAAGTAAAGGATGAAGAATGAGAATATTCCTTTTTGTTTTTAGACAAAAGAAGATATTGAGTTAAAAGGTAAAAGTTAAAAAGTAAAAGCGGCAAGCAATAAAAAAAACGGAAGAGTCACCCCTCCCGTCCTTCACTATATTAATTCTTCATTATTCATTATTCATTCTTAATTATTCACTCTTCATTTTCCGGTTAATCACATGGTCAAACCAGAGGTTCAGCAGCGTCCATACCACCACGTCAATCACGAACACCAGCGTGTTGTTCATATAAAGAATCGCCACGATGGTAAACGCACAGAAGCAGGCCGACATCAGCTGAATCGTTACCAGCGCCCTCCGCGGTGAGAAACCCATGGCCAGGAACTTGTGGTGGATGTGCGTCTTGTCGGGCATGAACAGCGCCCGCTTGTTACGCGCACGCCGCAGCACCACGCGAATCACATCCAGACACGGCACCATCAGCACGCTGAACGATACCAGCACCGGACTCGTCTTCATCATGAGCAGCATATCCGGCTCATACATACAGTACTTGATGACAAAGAAGCTCAGAATATACCCCAGTGTCAAGCTGCCGGTATCCCCCATGAAAATCTTCCTTCCCAAATCCGCACTGCCGAACACGTTGTACGAAAAGAACGGGATAATCACCCCCACCGTCACGAAAGCCAGCATGGCATAGCTCCACATGTGGAAATGCACGAACAGCACCCCGAACACCAGCAGCGCCACCATACTCAGCCCCGATGCCAGTCCGTCGATACCGTCAATCAGGTTGATGGCATTGGTGATGAACACCACCAGCAGCATGGTCAGCGGAATACCTACCTCTGCAGGAATCAGGTAAATGCCAAAGAGACCATAGAAATTGTTGATATACAAGCCCGACAGCGGAAACATCGCCGCCGAGATAATCTGCACCAGGAACTTCTTCCGGTAGCGCACCCCAATCAAGTCGTCGGCAATGCCCACGATATACAGCAGGGTCAGCCCTCCCGTCAGGAAAAGAAACTCGCACACCAGGTCCGTTGTCGATGTCTCCGCAGGTCCGTGGCCCGTCATCAGCCGCACGGCCGTAAACACACACAAGGAAAAAAGAATTACCGGGAAAAAGGTCACTCCCCCGAGGCGAGGTATCGGACGTTTGTGTACTTTCCGTTCATCAGGCACGTCAAACAAGCGTTTGCGCAATGAAATAATCAGAATATTCGGGATAATGATTCTCCCCAGTATCACTGCCGATACAAATGCAGAAATAATAATATACAGATTCGCCATGTCCGTTTGGATTTTGAGTAGTGCAAAGGTAGGATTTTATTTCGAATCCTGAAAACTTTTTAGGCGCCGGACACCTTCTTTTTACGATTTAGAAAACTTTTGTTCCGCTACAGCTCCTTTTTTACGTCAAAACAGGGGCAGGCCTTGGTCCATTCCTCCGGCTCCACCGTTCCGTCGCCGTCCAGATCCGGGCTCAGGTCGCGATGCCCCACCACCTGCGTGATGGCCGGGAAATCCGATTTCAGCACCCTCACCAGAATCCGGAGCGAACGCTTCTGCAGTTCCGTACGCGTATCCGCCGGCTGTCCCTGCGCATCCAGTCCCCCTTCATACGCAATGCCGATGCTGTGCTCGTTATACCCCTTGGCATGCGCTCCGGCCCGTTCCACCGGTCGCATTGTACAAATTTCACCATCCGTGCGGACAAAATAGTGATATCCGCAACACTTGAACCCCCGTTTCCGGTGCATCTTCGTCAGTTCGGCAGGCGAGAGCGGGCGGTCCGCTCTCGTTGCCGTACAGTGAATCACAATCATGTCAATTTTTCTCATCACAATCCGGTTTTCTTCCGGTCAGGAGACAGAGAATACACTTCAGCACCCTGACCACAATCCATTTTACTTTCGTCATCTTCTCACGCCTTAGTTCCGATTACACCCCAGCACCGTCGTCCTCTTCTTCTTTCTTATACTTCACCGGCACCCGTTCGAAAGCCAGGTTGTTGATAGCCTCCTGCATCACCGTACCCGGGCGGAACAGCACGCGCACCTTTTCAATCATGCTGTCGGTATACGTATCTTCCGTAGCGGCTCCTTCCCCGCTCAGGCTCAGCTGCAGCGAACCCAGCTCACCCAGGCGTACGATTTCGCCGCCCTGCAAGCCTTCCGACACGATGTCTTCCAGTCCCGTCAACACCGCCATCACGTCGGCACGGGTCACGGTACACATCTGGTGAATACGTTCCGCTATCTCACGGATACCCATCTCGCCGCGAGCCTGCGACTGTGCATAATACTTCACTTCACCGCTTTCACGATCGGCCGGGTTCACACGCCCTACAACCGAATAAGTCACTGTTTTCTTCATAGGTCTTTCAAATTAAAAATTAAACATTAAATGAAGAATTAAGAATTAAGAATGATGAATCTTAAATCTTGAATGATGAATTAAGAATTAAGAATGATGAATCTTGAATCTTGAATGAAGAATTAAGAATGATGAATTAAGAATCCAGGAAACGCGCGCACATTCTTCATTATTCACTCTTCATTCTTCATTGTTTCTTACAAAGGCAAAGTTACACTCCCCGTTTCCGCCCATGTAGACATTTGAGGACATACGAAGACTTACGAAGACATTCGAGGAAATTTGAAGACTTTTGAAGACATTAGAAAAAGGAAACGCCGTCGCTCACGGCTCTCCAAGAAACCTCACAATCAGTTCCACCTCCGATTTCAGGAAAAACTTGCGGTTTTTCTGGTAGCCCGACCGCTCGAGCTCCCTTTCCAGTTCCGCACACTGCTTGATCCATCGCCCCAGCCCCTGCAGGGCACCTTTCTTACCAGCCTGCGGAAAATACAAGCCCGCCAACTCACTTTTCCGGTAAGCCTTCAGGCAGAAACCCTCCCGTTCCTCCCCGGAAACAGCTCCCGGTCCCGTTTTCAATTGCATGTAGTTCATTGTTCCGTTTTATTTTAGTTACCTATAAATATACACAATTCCGGTCGGATACACAAGTTTTTCCACCCGTTTTTTCCGGTATATTCCCCTCTTCGGAACACAAAAAGCCACATGAAAATCAGAGCGTTACCACCAGCCGGCGACCGGGCGATGAAGACTACTCTTCAGCCGGCGCCTCGGTGAATCGTCCCATGGCACGACGGTTGCGGTTCACCTCTTCGATGGTGTACATCACCACCCGATACCCCCTCTTTCCCGCCACACGAACCTGCTCGAATCCCGCCTTCCGCAAGGCAAGCCCCACCTTGACGGCACTGAGGGGATTCTTCATGCCCCCGTTGATGTGCTGCAGAATCTCGCCCACCGTCAGGAACATACATTCCTCGCCGGGCATCGGCACGCGAAAAGAAGCCAGCACCAGGTCCGTTTCCAGACTGGCCGTCTCAAACCGCTCGTTGCGTGCGTTCACCTGCGCGATTTCCTCCTCGTCGAACCAGTAGCGGAACCCCTTCTTCCACAGCATCAGGGCCTGCCCGTACACCCCCGCATAGTCCACGGGATGCGTGTAGGGGTCGTCTATGTGCACCACCGTGAAGGACAGCCAGCGCCGGCTTCCCGTGGGGTCGTTCAGAAACTCCGGCTGGTTGGTCGTGCCGCAGAAACTCGCGATGTGCGGACGGTTCTCCTTGTAGTGCCCGTACGCCCTCCGCTCGTTCACCGCCGGCAGGGTCACCATCGCCTTGAGCTGGTTGATGTCGCCCAGGCGCAGCTCGTCAATCTCCTCCAGACAAATCAGCGCAAATTCCGACAGCGCCAGGTTATCGTCCTTCGTCAGCCGTCCGCTGTTGGAGCGCACACAGAAATACCGCTGCAGTTCAGGCGGCAGCAGCCGCGCCAGCCAGGTCGTCTTGTAGCACCCCTGCCGCCCCACGAACACCAGAATCTGGTGGTTCGTCACCTCCTTCACCATCAGCGACACCACCACAGCCACCAGCCACTTGCGGAAACAATCATCAAACAGTTTCGCGTCACCCTCCACGTGCACCGTGGCCGCCAGCCGCCCGATGTGGTCGGTCACCCCGTCCCATGGAGGCAGCGAGCGGAAATACTCCGTAAAAGGGTTGAACTCCGGCACAAACTCCGACTCCAGCACCGAGCGCACGTCGCACAGGCGTACCGTGTGCCCCTCCTTGGTCATGCGGCTCCACAGCGAGTTCACCAGGCGGTCGGTCAGCTCCACAAACTCCTCGGCCTCGGGGTGCCGCATCTCCTCCTTCCCGGTAATCACGTTCTTCCGGAACTCCGCCTGCGTAGCGAGAAACTGCTCAATCTCCTGGGGCGTGGCCAGTTGGGAACGTCCTTCCCCCTTCTTCTCCCTCTTCGCACGAAACAGTTCCGCCTCCCGCCGTCCGTGCGCCTCCGTATCGGCATAGCACGAGCGGAAAATGGCCGCCACGTCACCGTCGTATTCCGGAAAACGTCCGTCCGCCCAGCCGATGGCCTGCTCCAGCGGCAGCCCGAACTCGTTCATCAGATACCCCATGCGCATGATGTACTCATTGTGATGATGCGGGGCATACACCACGCCCTGCTCGTCCAGCTCCCTGCGGATACGGGCCACCACACGCTCCACCCGTCCCCTGCGCGGCTCATCCGCCTTCTTCATGCGCGAAAGGTCAAAGCGGAAAGGTTCCGCCCCGTCGTGGTAATGCACCTGCGCGTCATGCGCCAGTCCGCTCAGTCGCGTGGCATTCTTGCAGGCAGGGTCGAAAGCACACTTCGCCAGCTTCTGGTAATACTCGTTCACCCTGTTGAACACCTGGGCGTACAGTGTCAGACGGTCATTGTCAGGCACCTCCCCGTCCAGGCAGTAACGGCACACCACCCTCACCCCCTGCCCGCTGATGGTGGTATAAGCCAGCACAGTATGCGGATCGGCACACACTTTTTCGAACACCTCCTCTGCCTGTCCTTCGGGCAGATGGTCAAAGTCCACCATCGAGAGACCCGTCCAGCCACTGATGTCGGCCTTCCGTTTCCCGTTCTCAAAACGGACCGCTACGGCAAAGCAGGGACAGGCCGCCTTTTCCCGGTCGGCAGCCGCCTTCTGCCCCTGCGAGCGGTAGTAACGGTATTTTTCGGTGTGGTCGGCCAACACCTTGTCCTCCCGAATCAGACGGACCACTTCATCAAGACTCACCGCCACGGGCATCGTGTCGGCATAACCCTTAAAAATACTTAGCATCATTTTGTTCATTTTCTCGTGCTTTATTTAATGATTTATTAAATTTGCAATCCTTTTAGTTTTAATTTTTGCGTTTCCTTTTCAAAACAGCGAAACGAATGTAACACAAGTTTACAGAAAGTACAAACCCACATTGCACACATGTGTGCAATATTTTAACTAATAATTTACTATAATTTTATTTTTTAAACAAAATTACGTATGAAACAAGCGAAATTGATTGAACTGGGACAGATGCTGGAAGCGTGGCGCCATCAGGTGCTGTCGCACGGCCGTACCCTCACCGTACAAGAGTTGTGCCGACTGGCGCCGATGAGCGCACACACGTTTCAAAAAGTTAAAAAGGGCTCCTGACGGATCTGACATTCCTCGGCCGCATCCTCGCCGTATACCACCGCCTGCTTGCCGCCGACCCGCAGAAGCAGGACGAGCTGCTCCGCGACTTTTTCCGTTCACTCACCACTGATTTAGAGCGAATTAAATCAAGCCAAGGCATCCAACCCCCTCGCACAAAAGATACAGAACGGTAGTGAAGAACCGGCCTTCCCCGGGCCGCAGCTTGACGGGTTGTCGGGGTTGGCACCGGTTTTGCAAACTCTCTATATACAGGTGTGGAATAACTCTTAAGACTTGTTCCACACCCCGCGTATATATACTTTATAAAAATGCCTGCCAACCCCGACAACCCGTCATGATTTCCTTTCCGGAACTCCCCGAAAACGCCCTTGCGTTTCGAATCAAACGCCCTTGCGTTTGAAGTAAAACGTACTTGCGTTTTATCTCAAATGCACTTGCGTTTCAGGTAAAACGCCCTTGCGTTTTTCTCACGCCCCCCCTGTACCCCATACATTGTTCCAGAATTGTTACAAAATCCACCGATATGCCCACTTTTTCATTGATTTCCACCCTTTTCACCGATAAAAACCCCTCTATAAGTTGAATAAACCAAAAATAAGGCTTAATTTTGCGGCTGATTATTGGCTGCTGTGTTTACCGCCCCAATCTATAGCTGGGAGTGGTAACGGCGAAGCACGCCCAGTGCGCAGGGGAATTCCTTTAGAAAAATCATAACAAAACCCAATGAAAAGATGAAGATACGCAAAGTAGTCTGTATGCTGACGTTGTCCACCCTGCTGGTGAGCGGGTGTACGTCTTACAAAAAAGTGCCATACCTGCAAAATGCCCAAGCCATCGAAGTGGCTGCAGGAGAAATCCCTTTGTATGATGCTAAAATCATGCCTAAAGATTTGCTGACCATTACAGTCAGTACCACTGACCCACAGGCCAGTGTACCGTTTAACCTGACGGTACAATCCTCTGTTTCTCAGGAAAACACTAGTCTAACAACCCAACCAGTACTACAACAGTATTTAGTGAACAATCAGGGAGAAATCGACTTTCCCGTATTAGGCCGCCTCAAAATCAGCGGACTTACCAAAAATGAATGTGAAGCCCTTATCCGTGAAAAGTTAATCCCTTACCTCAAAGAGACTCCGATTGTTAATGTGCGTATGGTCAACTATAAGATTTCCGTATTAGGCGAAGTAAAAAGCCCCGGCACCTTCACCGTCAGTAATGAAAAAGTCAATGTGCTCGAAGCCTTGGCTATGGCGGGCGACATGACAGTATACGGTGTGCGCGACAATGTCAAGTTAGTACGCGAGAATGCAAACGGCGAACGCATTATTCAGACACTTAACCTGAACGATGCCGACTTGATACGTTCTCCCTATTTCTATCTGCAACAGAATGACATTCTTTACGTAAGCCCTAATAAAACAGTGGCCCGCAACTCCGATATTGGCAACAGTACTACCCTTTGGATCAGCGCTACTTCCATTTTGGTATCTATTGCCAGTTTGTTAGTAACTGTATTCAAGTAATAATTCAATCCAAACCACCCATTTCGCTTATTATGACTGACGAAAAATATGAAAACAACTTCCTGTCGGAAGATGAAAAGCCAATAGACTACAAAGCTCTCTTTTTTGAATACCTGATGTATTGGCCTTGGATTATAGGCTGTGTTGTAGTAATGAGCATTGCCATGTATGCCTATCTCCGCTACAAAGCACCGTTATATAATGTGAACGCCACCGTACTTATCAAGCAAGGCGACCAGACTAAAAATTCTTCAGCCTCTCCCATGCAGGCCATGCAGGATTTGGGCATGCTCAGTATGGCCAGTAATTTCGACAACGAGGTGGAAATTCTCCGTTCTCGCACCCTTATCAAGAAAGTAGTCAACAAACTGAACCTCTACATCAGTTATAAAGAAAAACAGACCTTCCGCTATCCGGCCGATTTATACAAAACCTCTCCCGTACAAGTATGGACCACTCCTGAAGAAGCCGACCGCCTCTTTGGCCCGGTAACCTTGGAGATGACCTGCACTCCCGATGGGAAAGTGGATGTGGAAGGCAGCTATTACTCTGGTCGCAACGCTGATAAAGTGACTCTTCACAAACATTTCGACCAACTTCCGGGTGTATTGACCACCCCTGTGGGTGTCTTTACCCTTTCAGCGAACAGTGACTCCACGCTGGCTCAAGTAGATCAAACGCGTACCATCACGGCTACTGTGGTTTCTCCTACCGCTGTAGCTTCCGGCTATACGGCCAGCCTGAGCAGCGAACCTACTTCCAAGACAACCACCATTGCCGCGCTTTCTTTAAATGAAAGCAACCCTGCCCGCGGTGTAGATTTCATCAATATGCTGGTGGCTCTGTATAATGAAGACGCCAATAATGACAAAAATGAAGTGGCAGCCAAGACAGCTCAGTTTATTGATGAACGAATCGGCATCATCAACCAGGAACTGGGTACCACGGAAAGCCAGCTGGCCAGTTTCAAGCAACAGGCCGGACTAACCGATTTAAGTTCCGATGCAAAACTTGCTCTACAGGAAAATTCTGCCTATCAGCAGAAACAGGCTGAAAATGCCACTCAACTCCGATTAATCGCCTTCTTGAGAAGTTATATCAATGATCCGAAAAATGAGATGGAAGTGATTCCTTCCAATGTAGGGTTAGCGGACGAAGGACTTAGCAGTCTGATTGTGAAATATAATGACTTACTAATTGAGCGTAAACGCTTACTTCGCACTTCCAATGAAAGCAACCCAGCCGTGGTTCAACTGGATGCCGGTATTCGCGCCACTCGCACCAATGTGCAAACTACGGTAGACAATGTAGAAAAAGGTTTGCTTATCACCCAGTCTGACTTGGATCGCGAAGGCAAGAAATATGCTACTCGCATTAGTAATGCACCTACTCAGGAAAAAGAACTGATGAGCATCACCCGCCAGCAGGAAATCAAGGCCAGCCTGTATTTGCTGTTGCTGCAAAAACGGGAAGAAAATGCCATCACCTTGGCTTCCACTGCTACCAACGGGCGTATCATTGAGGAAGCCATGGCTGGAAGTACCCCCGTATCTCCCAACAAAAAGATGTTCTATCTGATTGCATTGGTATTGGGTATCGGAATTCCCGTGGGAGTTATTTACTTGCGCAACCTGCTCCGCTTCAAAATTGAAGGCCGTGCCGATGTCGAAAAGATTACCGATGTACCGGTAGTGGGTGACGTGCCCATGGTGGATACCAAAGGAAATCCAATTGTCGTCCATGAGAATCACAATAACTTGATGGAAGAAGTATTCCGCTCCGTACGTACCAATATCCAATACATGTTACAGGAAGGTCAAAAGGTGATTCTCTTCACTTCCACCAGTTCCGGTGAAGGAAAGAGCTTTACTGCCGGAAACTTGGCTTGCAGTTTCGCCTTTATGGGTAAGAAAGTAGTAATTGTGGGTCTCGATATTCGCAAACCCGGTCTGAATAAAGTCTTCCAGATTTCCCATAAAGAAAAAGGCATCACCCAGTATTTAGCCGACCCGGAACACACCGATTTACTTTCTTTGTGTCAACCTTCTACAATATCACCTAATCTGTATATCCTACCGGGTGGTACCGTTCCTCCGAACCCCACAGAGTTAGTGGCACGAAAAGCGCTTGAAAAAGCCATTGAAATTCTGAAAGCAAACTTCGACTATGTGGTTCTGGATACAGCCCCCATTGGGATGGTAACCGATACTCAGTTGATTGCCCGTGTAGCCGACCTGAGTGTGTATATCTGTCGTGCCGGCTATACCCACAAGAGCCATTACGAACTCATCAACGAACTGAAGAAAGACCATAAACTCCCGAACCTCTGTACATTGATTAACTGCATCGACATGAATCAGCGTAAAAACGGCTATTACTACGGTTACGGCAAATATGGGAAATATGGGAAGTATGGATATGGGAAAAAATATGGCTATGGATATGGATACAGTAATAACCAAAATAAATAATAAGCTTCAACAATCACCATACTCCTAAGAATAATTATCAAACTCAAAAATAAAAACAATAGACTTAAATGGCACCACCTAATATAGAAAATAATAAACGAATAGCCAAAAACACCCTTTTGCTCTATATTCGCATGTTATTCCTAATGGGAATCAGCTTGTATACATCTAGGGTTGTACTTAATACATTAGGGATAGAAGATTACGGTATTTATAATGTAGTTGGTGGAGTTGTAACTTTATTCAGTTTTCTTAATGGTACACTAGCAACAGCAACACAACGTTTCTTTTCATTTGCTATTGGAAAAGGTGATTCACAAGAATTAAACAAATTATTTAGCATTACAATCACAATCCATTTTATCCTAGCCTTTATAATTCTCATTATAGCTGAGATAATAGGATATTATATGCTAAATTATAAACTTAATATACCTGAAGAACGGCTATATGCAGCTAATTGGGTTTTTCAATGCTCTGTCGTTTCTTTTTTCTTTACGATAATAAGTGTCCCTTATAATGCACTTATCATTTCTAAAGAAAAAATGAAAGCCTTTGCTTATATCAGCATAATTGAAGCTTGCTTAAAGCTTCTAGCTATATTCAGTTTAAATATTTTTTCAATTGATAAATTGATTTTATATGCCATACTTATTCTGTTAATTGCTATTATTATCCGTCTAATTTATAACATATATTGTAAAATACATTTCAAAGAATGCTCTTATAGATTTATTATTGATAAAAATATTTATAAACAATTATTATCTTTCTCAGGTTGGAATCTTATAGGAGCTTTAGCTATTATCCTTAAAGAACAAGGGGTAAATATTCTACTTAACATTTTTTGCGGAGTTGCTATTAACACAGCAAGAGCAATAACAATGCAAGTAAATAATGCTATTAACAGTTTCATAACAAACTTCCAAGTCGCTTTAAATCCACAAATCACAAAAGCCTACGCATCAAACGAAACCAATTATTTAAGTCAACTAATTATTAAAGGTGCAAAATATTCAGCATTACTATTCTTCTTACTAGGATTTCCATTATTTTTTAAAGCATATTATATTCTGCATTTATGGCTAGGACAAGTTCCCGATTATACTGTCTTATTTTTAAAACTAATAATAATACAAACGTTAATCGAATCTCTGTCATATCCATTAATAACCACACTTTTAGCTACTGGAAAAGTTAAAGTATACCAGATTCTTGTTGGAGGAATTCTAATATTAAACCTTCCTCTTTCATATATAGCATTAAAAGTTGGTTTTGAACCATATATAACATTTATTATTGCAATATTCCTATCATTGGTAAGTCTATACATAAGATTATACCTTCTATCAAAACAAATTTCATTTTCTATGAAATATTTCTCCCAAAAAGTTATTATGAAGATAGCATATGTAATATTAATATCTATACCTATTCCATTACTCTTTCAATTTCTACGGCTTAATGAAACATTACATTTCTTAATAAGCACCTTTCTATGCATAATATGCTCAATAATTACTATTTTCCTCTTTGGATTAGAAAAGGATGAAAGAATATTCATTATTCAGAAACTTAATCATAAAATACATGGATAAAAAAGATATAAAAGTTGGAATTATAACAATACATGGCATATGCAATTATGGTTCAATATTGCAAGCTTTTGCTTTACAAGAAATAATTAGAACCTTAGGATACGACTGTAAAATAATTAATTATAAATATCCTAATGATTACCATCTAAACCAAATGAGACTTAGTAAAAACGTATATGCACAGCAACATATAAATATAGGAGAACGTATAATAAACAAAATATTTCATTACATCGAAAAAGACAAATTTCGAAATATCATAGACAATAAATTTGCAGAATTTAGAAATACGTATTTAAACCTAACAATTCCATATAAGACTTTTGATTCGATAAACAATTGTAAAGAGTTTGATATATATATTAGTGGAAGTGATCAAATTTGGAATCCAAGATATTGTTTTAACGATCCACATTACTTTCTCTCATGGATTAACGATAAGAAAAAAATATCCTATGCATCTAGCTTTGGGGTTCAAGAGATAACTAAAAACAATTTATCCATATATAACAATTATTTGCATCAATATAGTTCAATATCTGTTAGAGAATTATCAGGCATAAAGATTTTAGACTCACTAGGACTTCATAATACAAAATTAGTTTGTGATCCAACACTTTTATTAAAATCTGATGATTGGAAAAAATTTATAAATAAACCTATCGTTAAAAAAAAATATATATTGTGTTATATATTATCATATACATATAACCCATACCCATACGTAGATACATTTATTAACTACGTAGAAAGAACTTCTAATAGAAAAATAATCTTTATTGACGGGAAAAATATAAACAAGTTAAAACCCAATAGAAAAGTATATAAGGATGTGGGCCCCATAGAATTCCTAAACTTAGTATATTATTGTGACTTAATGATTACAACATCTTTCCATGGAACAGCATTCGCCATCAACTTTAATAAACCTGTATATTCAATCATTGAAAATAACAGTAATGATGAAAGAATAACGAGTCTATTAAATAAAGTCAATATGAACAATAGATTAATAAAAATCGGTGATAAATTCCCTGAGGAAAAAGAACTATTTATTTCACAAAATACAGACATAGAACTACAATCTTTTAGATTCGAATCTTTAAATTTCTTAAAACAAGCCTTGGAAAAATGATAACATTATGTTCTTACGAAGAATGCACTGGCTGTATGGCATGTTATAATGCTTGCAAGCATAATGCTATTACAATGAAAGAAGATGAAGAAGGTTTTTTATACCCCCAAATAAACGAGACTCTGTGTATAAACTGCCAACTATGTGTAAAAAAATGCCCAATTCTACAAGGGACGACCCTCCAATCAGAACATTCTTCTATCAATCCTACAATTTTTGCTGCACGAACAAAAGATTTAAATATACTGAAGACTAGTGCATCTGGAGGAATTTTTACAACTTTAGCGGCATATGTACTAAAAAGAAAAGGTATTGTATATGGTGCTGCATTTAATCAAAAATTATACCTCAACCACATAAGAATAAATGATATTAAGGATTTAAATAGACTACAAGGTTCAAAATACCTACAAAGTTATATTGGAGATGTCTATAAAAAAGTCAAATTAGACTTACAAGCAAAAGATAATATCGTATTATTTTCTGGAACTCCGTGCCAGATAGCTGGACTTAAACAATACTTATATCCTAAAGACTATCCAAACCTATTTCTTATAGATATAATTTGTCATGGAGTTCCATCTCAGAAAATCTTTAATGCTTATTGCAAAAAAATTTCTAAATATCCAATAACAGCATACAAATTTAGAAATACTCAAACAACTGAATTTGTCTCACAATATGAATCAAATAAAAAGATTCATTATCCACGATATACAGATAGAGATTACTACATACGAGCGTATCTTAAAGGATTTTTACACCGAAAAAGCTGTTATAACTGCAAATTTTCTAGAATTCCTAGGCAAGGAGATATATCCATTGGAGATTTTTGGAGCATTATATCCAACAAAACATCTTCATGTATTACTTATGAACATGGAATTTCTTGTATTTTATTAAATACAATTAAAGGAGAAAAATTATATAAATCGGTAAAACACTTATTCATTGATGAAGAAAAAACTTTAGCCGAAGCTACAATTGAAAATCATAATATAATATCTGGTGATAAATTCCCTCCTGAAAGAAATAAAATTTATAATGACTTTTTCAATTTATCTCCGAAAGAAGTAGTATCAAAATACAATCTTCTAGAGAAAAGGCCCAGTATAAAAAATCAAATTATTCATTTTTTAAGAAAAAAGAAAAAGCAAATATGGAACAACCTTTAGTTTCTATCTTAGTTCCTATATTTAACGTGGAAAAATACATCAAAAGATGTGTTACATCCTTAATGCAACAAGGATATCGCAATATAGAGTATGTATTCGTAAATGATTGCACGCAAGATAATAGCATTTCTATTTTAGTTGAAACTCTAAAAGAATATCCACAAAGGACTAATATTAAAATTATAAATCACGAGTCCAATAAAGGACTAGCGGCCTCTCGAAATACAGGTATCTTAAATTCAAAAGGAACATATATTTCATTTGTAGATTCAGATGACTATTTAGAACCTAATGCAATTGAAATAATGGTAAAGAAAGCAATTGAAACGTCTGCTGATATAGTCATAGGAAATTTCCAATTTATTATTAACTCAAGTAAAAAAATATTCAAGAGACCTAAAAATAGATATGACAAAATTGAGTATATTCAAGCCATATTAAGATGGAATGAAATAGACCTTACATTATGGGGAAAATTAATAAAAAGAGAACTTTTCTCACACCATAATATAAATTCTTTTGACGGATACAATTTTGGAGAAGATTTTGCTGTGACATCTAGAATTTCATATTTCGCAAAAAATATCTATTTCCTTAATGAAGTCGTCTATAACTATGAATATAGTAATCAAAATTCATACACAAAGAAAATATCAGAAAAAAGTATCCAAAGCCTAATTTATATTGCACACCGTATTACCCAATTCTATGTTCAGCAAAAAGATTTTCTTCTTTTTAAGAAACATCTTTTTATTGGGCTAGTACGTATGCAGTTATGGATTTATTCTAATACATCAAATGCTAATAATTATATAAAAGAAATTCAATCTATCATAGTAAACAATAAATTAAAATCAAAAGGTAAATATCAAGTCATAAACTTCTTAATTACTAACCAATTAGGAAAAGTTGCAACTATTATTAACCGGATATAATAATTTCTTATGATTGACATAAAATTTGCGATAAAAAGATTATATAATAAAATTTATATTCCTGTAAAAAAAAAGGAGTTTGGGAAATGTGGAAAAAATGTTAGTTTTTCACCTTATGATAGTACCTTTACTTATAAAAATATTTATTTAGGCAACTATGTTTCCATTGGATATAATGCAGACTTTGTTGCTACTAGATCTAAAATAATAATAAATGACCATGTTATTTTTGGGCCACACGTCTCTATCAGAGGAGGAGATCATCGGACAAATTTAGTTGGAAAATTTATTGATATGGTTACTGATGAAGAAAAATTAGAAGAAAATGATCAAGATATAATTTTTGAAGGAGACAATTGGATTGGAATGAACGTTACCATACTCAAAGGTGTAACAATAGGCAAAGGAAGCATTATCGCAGCAGGAGCTATCGTAACAAAATCAATACCTCCATATTCTATTTCAGGGGGAGTACCTGCAAAAGTTTTAAAATACAGATTTAACAAAGAAGAAATAAAAAGACATGAAGCAATTGTCTACAAAAAATAATACAACAACTATATTAGGATTAAGTATCTACTATATTATACTAACCTTTATTCTGTTATCGTGGAATTCAATCGACCAAACTCCTCCTACAGGAAAACGAATGATTTTCTTAATTGCTTTTATTGTTCCACTATTTAAATTCAAAGATTTATTCCCAGCATTATTGGTATCATTTACTTTTATACAATCTAATATGATAACACCTATGGGATATTTTCCTAACAAACCTATATTTATATTATCGATTTGCATAATAATGTTGGGGATATACAAAAAAAAAGAAAGAAGAATCTTACTACAACATATAAAATCATCTAAATTTCTTATTTTTTTTATTCTATATACCTTACTTATTAACCTATTTAACCTTAATACAAATATAAATGGAGTTATTTCATTACTTTTTATATTAGTTTTTTCATCTTACTTCATAAATTATTCTACAGTAAAGAATTTTCTAGCTATATTCCCATTAGCATGCATAACCTCTTCTTTATACTTTCTCTCCAATATGTCAACAGCACTTATTGAAACCTCATCTGGAGCAGAAAGAGCCTTTTTTAATGATCCCAATATGACTGCACTAAACATTGGTTTTGGCATCATCATATCATTTGTTTATATAATTCAAGAATTCAGCTTATTCAATAATAAAAAACTGTTCATTATACATAGTGTAAATATAATACTTTCCTTCGTCTGCATAATGACAATTGCCTCAAGAGGAGCATTTATAGCTTTATCACTTAGTCTTATTCTACTTTATTTAACATCGAAAATCAACCGTTCTAACAAATTTTTCATCTTTCTTGTTGGAATTTTAGTTTTGTTTATTGCATATAAATTGGGAATATTCAATACGATAATAGCTAGACTAACCGAAGATGACGTAACTTCGGGAAACGGACGTGTTGATATATGGAAAGTTGGTTTTTCTAGATTTCTTCAATTAGATATACTTACTATACTTTTGGGTGGAGGGGATTTTTATGCGCTAGAAGTATGCAAAAAAGCGATATTAGGCTACTCTGGTCTTCTATCACCACACAACCAATTTATATGGTATATTTTTGATTATGGGTTTATTGGAGGTTTATTATTTATTATATATCTTATGAGTCTTCTTTATAATAGCATAAAAGCTAATAATAGAATATATATATTATTAATTTATAGCATGATAGGATTCATGACATTACCACCAATATCTTCATCCATTATTTATCCAACTTTCTTAAGTTTTATAATAGCAATACATAACAAAAAAACTACAATATGAAAAAAATAATTTTTATAATACCTTCATTATCTCATGGAGGAACTAATAAAGCTTTAGAAAATATATTAGAATTCCTAGAAAAACAACCTTATAATATAAGTATCTTCAGCATAGACAACAATAAAAAAGATCCTTATTATAGTGTCTTTAAACAATATTTAGTTCCTAATAATAACAGCCAATTATATAATTTAATAAATCCAATTGAAAAATCGGGAAGAAAGATTATTCAATCTGGTATCTTAAAAATCACAAGAAATTTATATAAATTAACAAATAAGGATTTCACTCTACATCTATGTGAGAAAGTAGCAAAAAATATAAACAAGAACCAATACGATATAGTTATTGCATTTCAAGAAGGTATCGCAACAGTCTTAGCGAGTTATATTCAAGCACCCCAAAAAATAGCATGGATACATTGCGATTACAGTGTTGTACCACAACATTACAAGGAACTATATTATAAATTTAATAAGATTGTATGTGTATCGAAATATACACTCAATAGCTTCAACAAAGTTATGCCAGAATTATCCAATAGATCTATTTTCATTTATAATATAGTAAATTCTCAAATTATATTAAACAAAGCATCTAATACAAATAATCTAAAATTTGATATAGATCCTAAAATATTTAATATCATTTCTGTTGGTAGAATTGATTATATTAAAAGATTTAAAGAGATTCCCTCTATTGCAGACAAACTTGTTAAGAAAAATTTAAAATTTCACTGGTACATAGTTGGTGATTACAATACAAATGAAGGTAAAGAGCTGATTAACAACATAAAATATTTTCAGTTGCAGAAATATATTACGCTAACAGGACCGACAAATAATCCATATGCGATAATGAAACAGTGCCAACTATATGCATGCTTATCTATATCAGAAGCATGTCCATATGTCATTAATGAAGCTAAAATATTACATCTCCCAATAGTAAGTACTAACTTCCCATCAAGTTATGAATTTATTAACAATCATGAAAATGGAATCATATGTGATTTTAACGAAATTAGTGATACTATCATTGAGCTCATTACAGAAACTAAAAAATATCAAATACTTAAGAAAAACATAAATTTATTTTCCTATAATAACCAAGAATTAGAGACATCAATTTTAGCATTATTTAACTATGAAGAGAAAAAAAAGTAGGTGTTTAATTTGTACAATTATCCCAGACGATTTAATAAAACCACTAAAAGCATCACAAGCTTCAAATAATTTTTGCCGCAACCTGATAGAATATATACAATTTGATAAAATATATTCCATCTGGCCACCAAGTTATAAAACTAATAGAAAAGAATTACCAAAAGAAAATATTGATTACATAATTAATAAAGGAAAAAATATTTTATCAAGTCTATTTTTTTACATCATATGCAACATAAAACTTGCATTTAAGGCGAAAAATCAAACATATATTTGGTACTACAATTTGTGTAATTCCAATCTATTGTCATATATAGTTCTAAGATTTATTTTTCAAAAAGATATATTCATCATATTAGCAGATCATACTCCTGGGAAAAAATTATCTTTACAAAACTATATTGAACATTTAATTAGAACATCTAGTGGAATTATTAGCTTATCTGCCCGCACTTCTATAAATAATAAAAATAAAAAAGTCCTCGCTGGAATTTTACCGCTCCATAAAATCTCTCAAACTATTCCTCCACTAACAAATTATAAATTCTTATTTTCAGGAACATTATCACCTGTAACAGGATTTGATATGGCCCTCAAAGTATTTAAAGAATTACCCAATGCCGAATTATATATTAGTGGCATTGGAACAATGCCTAAAGAGTTTGAGAAATATCCTAATATACATTATATGGGAATGCTTGAATATAATGAATATTTAAAGATATTCGATAAAATAGATTTTTGCCTAAATTTCAGGAATCCAAATTTACCAGAAAATAATAATAATTTTCCATCAAAAATCCTCGAATATTTTTCACATAATAAAATTATTATATCAACCATAGATTATCCAGAATTAATTGATTTCAAATATATAAAAGCACGATATAATAAAGAAAACCTAATACAAGTAATACAAGCTACACTATCTATGAAGAAAAGTGAACTAGCTTTCTATCAAGACAATAGAAACAATTTAGCAAATCACTTTTCAGAGAATATATGGAAAGAAACAATAACACTTATTGAAAATCATTAAAAAAATGAAAATATCTAAACTTACAGTCTTAAATATTAAGATACAATGTTATTATTATAACATTATGTTTTGTTTGAGAATCAGAAGAAGTTTTAAATCAAAAGATTATCAAATATAATATTAACATTATGCCTTCCATACTTTTTAATAAGATGGGGAATCTTAAAACTTATAGATCATATATTAATTCAAAAAACAGAAAAAATCAAACAAAAAAATATATGCTTTAAATATCCCCTTGGAATTGTGGCAATTTGCAAAAATGAAGGATACTATATAAAAGAATGGATAGAATACCATAAACTTATAGGAATTAATCGATTTTACATTTATGACAATGAAAGTGAAGATGATACAAAGACCATCTTAACACCATATATAGAATCTAACATTGTCTCATACACCTATTTTCCAGGAAAATCTAAACAACTTGAGGCATATAATGATGCCATAAGAAGAGCCAAGAACGAATGTAAATATTTAGCCTTCATTGACTTAGACGAATTCATTTATTTTGATAACAAAAACGAAAATCTATATAATTATATAGACAATTTAATAAAATCTCATAAAGGAGCTTGTGGTATTGGTCTTAACTGGTGCATATTTGGTTCAAGTAATAAAATCGAAAAGGAAGAAGGTTTGGTAATCGAACGTTTTTTATATTCCTCTTATGCCAAAAGAGGTTATAATCACCACATAAAAACAATATGTAATCCACGTATGGTAAAAGACTACATAAGTCCTCATTTTCCTTTATATAAATTAGGTGCGTTTTCAATAAATGAAAATGGACAAAGATTGTACGCATGGTACAATGTAATAAATCAATATGAACATTTAAGAATCAACCATTACTTTACTAAATCTAAAGCTGAATTCTTACGTAAAAGAGCGAGAGGATTAGCTGACCGTATTGGAATATATGATTTACAACAATTTGACAAGTATGACTTAAATGATACATATGATGACTCTATGCTATATTATGCCAATAAAATAAATCAAAAAAAAGAATAGTATGAATATTATTTTTTTTCAAAATTGCATTAGTCCACATCAAATTCCATATATTAGTGAATGCATAAATGACCCCAAGGTACAAGGAGTGTATTTAATAGTTCCAAGAGTTGATTACTCTATCAGAAAAGATATGGGATGGGATAGCATAAATTTATTAAAAGGGACGAATATCAAATATTTTTTGACTCCAAATGATGAGCAAGTATGTCAATTGTTAGAGAATGAATCAAATATTTTTTGCATATTCTCTGGAATAAGAGCCGATAAAGATGTATTCCATTGGTTTAAATTAAGTTTAAAATACCAAGTACATCGTTATATTATCACAGAACCTCCATATACATACAATAAACCACTATGGATGCATTATATACGATTTTATTTGCAAGATTATCGTTTCATAAAAAGAATTAATGGAATATTTGGAATTGGAGAGATGGCTGTAAATTATTACCGCAATATATCAAAAAAATGGAATGTTTTTCCTTTTCAATATGTAACACAAAATATCCAACGTTCGTCTCCCATTCCTTCTGGAAGAATCAAACTACTATTTGTAGGAAGTCTTATCCCACGAAAAAATGTAAAAATCGTAATAGAAGCTCTTAAAAACAATTCAAATATCGATTTTACCATTATAGGGGATGGAAAAGAAAAAAGGAAATTGGAACTCCTAGCCAATCGGAATCATGTTAATATAAATTTTTTAGGTACGCAATCAATGCAAAAAATACCTGTTTTCATGCAACAACATGATATTCTAATTCTCCCATCATTACATGACGGTTGGGGTGCAGTAGTCAATGAAGCTATAACATTAGGACTTTATGTAATCGTAAGTGATCGATGCGGAGCAAAAGCCTTAATAAAGAGTATTAAGGATGGATATATATATAAATGTCATAAAATCTCAGACTTAAAACAAGCACTACAATATATAACCGATAACATCACAAACATTAGAGCTAATACAGAGAAACGTATAGAACAAGCTCAACAAATACAAGGAAAAAATGTTGCTAAATATTTTGTAAATTGTCTATTACAATCATGAAAATAATCCATTTCATTCCCAGTCTTGATAGGACTTCAGGGGGTACTGCCTCTTACATGCAACTATTAGCTAACGAATTAGGAAAACTAGTAGATTTATATATTGTAACAGCCCCAACTCAAAATCCATTACAAATAAATTATGCAAAAACAATATTCATTCCTTGTAGTTGGAAAAAAAAAGGAAAAATGAAGAAAGAATGGATTAAATTACTTAAGACCATTCATCCTGACCTTATTCATGTAAATTGTTGTTGGCTTCCTCAGTGTGCATGGGCTCAATTATGGGCACAGCAATTAGGTTATAAAGTTGTTCTTACTCCACACGGAATGTTGGAACCTTGGATAATGAAACGTCATTATTGGACGCGAAAATTACCAGCACTTCTACTTTACCAAAAAAAAGCGATAATAAAAGCTAATTATATCCATGCCACAGCGGAGAGTGAAAAAAGTAACCTACTCAATTTAGGATATAACAACAAAATAAAAGTGATTGCTAACGGAATAGATGTAGACAGTATCCAAATTAAATCCATTTGGAAAAGAAGTAAAACAATTCTATTTCTTTCCCGAGTTCATGTCAAAAAAGGAATCGAATTTTTATTTGATGCAATTGCAGAATTAAAAGAACAACTTGAAGGATATACTATTTATATCGCAGGAGAAGGCGAAAACAATTATATTCAGAATTTAAAAGAAAAAACTGAATTATTAGGAATTAATAATTTGATTTCTTTTTGTGGAGGTGTATATGGAGAAAAAAAATGGGAATTGTTCCGACAAGCAGATCTTTTTATACTACCTACTTATTCAGAAAACTTTGGAATTGTGGTAGCCGAAGCACTAGCCTCAGGTACTCCTGTAATAACCACAAAAGGCACACCATGGCAAGAACTAGAAACAGAACATTGCGGCTGGTGGACAGAAATAGGAAGCAAACCGACCATAAAAGCTCTGAAATCGTTCTTAGCATGTACTGAAAAAGAGTTAGAACAAATGGGAACAAACGGAAGACAATTAATAGAAAGAAAATACTCTGCCAAGAAAATGGCCGAGGATATGGTAACATTATATCAGAAAGTTATTAAGCAATGAATTTAGAAAAACATACACCAGGACATATAACAATATGTATAAAAATAAAAAGAGCTTGGTGGAATATAACTTATACTTTATTCTTCAGACCATTTATTACTAAAATATTCCGAAAATGGCGAATTCTAGTTCTAAAATTATTTGGAGCTAAAATAGAATGGGATGCAGAAGTATATTCTTCCGTAAAAATATGGGCACCCTGGAATCTTCAAATGGGGCACCGAGCATGTTTAGGCCCTGAAGTAATATGTTACAATCAAGATAAAGTAATCTTAGGGGATGATGTAGTAGTATCACAATATAGCTATCTATGTACTGCCTCTCACGAAATCAATATGTTAAATACCGCCAATGAATCTCTAATCACGGCACCAATCTGGATAAAGGAAAAAGCGTGGATTGGTTCGAAAGCATTTATTGGTTTAGGTGTATGTATAGGAAAAGCGGCTGTGGTTGGGGCAACAGCATCCGTTTATAAAAGCGTCGAAGATTATCATGTAGTAGGTGGAAATCCTGCAAAAACAATAAAGATAAGAGATTTAAAATGACAAAGAATTCAATAGCCGCCATCATTCTCACAAAAAACGAGGAAAAGCATATAGCACGTTGCATCAATTCCTTAAAAGGAATTTGTGATGAAGTTTTTGTAATTGATTCTTTAAGTACAGATCGGACCTGCGAAATAGCAGAAGAACTAGGAGCACAAGTCTACAAAAACCCTTGGAAAAATTATGCTACCCAGTTCAACTACGGAGTGTATCAATGTCCTATCCAGTCGGAATGGATTTGGCGTATTGATGCAGACGAATTTTTAGAGGGTAACATCGGCATAGCTGTAAAAAACGCATTGAGCAATTGTTCTGAAAATGTAAATGGAGTGTATGTAAGAAAACGGATTGACTTTATGGGAAAGCCGTTATTACATGGAGGCTGGTATCCTTCCTACCATCTCAAAATTTTCCGTAAAGGTCATGGAGACTGTGAAAATAGATGGATGGATGAACACATCCGGATATTTGACGGAACCACCATTACCATAGAAGAAGGAAATCAGGTGGACGCCAACTTGAATGACTTGACTTGGTGGACGGAGAAGCATAACGGATATGCTACCCGCGAAATGGTGGACATGCTGATGATGGAATATGGTTTGGATGCAAAAGCCCAAGAGGTTGTACCAAAATTCTTCGGTACAGAAGAACAACGGAAACGCTGGCTAAAGATCAAATACATTAAGACTCCCCTATTCGTTAGACCATTTATCAACTTCTTCTTAAGGTACATTCTTAAAGGCGGATTTCTTGATGGAAAAGAAGGTTTTGTATGGCATATTTTACAAGGATTTTGGTACAGAATGTTGGTGGATGCCAAGATTTTTGAAATAAAGAAACAATTTAACTATGACCATACAGCTCTAAAAGAATATCTAAAAAATAAATATACAACTAAATAATAACACAAAAGGCACAAATGCAAAACCACGTAGTAATTATGGCGGGCGGAATCGGAAGCCGGTTCTGGCCCATGAGTGTTCCGGAATATCCCAAACAGTTCATCGATGTGATGGGCGTAGGGAAATCATTGATACAGCTCACCGCTGAACGTTTTGGAGGGGTGTGCCCGAAAGAAAACTTTTGGGTGGTTACCTCCGAAAAGTATGTCGGCATCGTAAAGGAACAATTGCCGGAGATTCCGGCACAGCACATTCTGGCAGAACCGGAAGCCAGAAATACGGCTCCTTGCATCGCGTATGCATGCTGGAAAATCAAAAAGCAGTATCCGGATGCAAACATTGTGGTTACCCCTTCGGATGCATTGGTACTCGACAAGGAAGAGTTCAAACGGTGCATCAGCCAGGCGTTGGAATTTACGGCTCATTCGGAAGCCATCGTCACACTGGGAATGAAACCGACGCGCCCGGAAACGGGATATGGATACATCGCCGCTACTGAAGAAGGACAGAACGGAATCTACAAGGTAGAGGCGTTCAAAGAGAAGCCGAACCTGGAAACGGCACAGAAATACGTGGCACAGGGAAATTATTTCTGGAATGCGGGTATCTTTGTATGGAACGTGCAGACCATTACCCATGCCATCGAGAAATATGCCCCGCAGATTGCCGGGGTGATGGAGAAGATGGCGCCGGATTTCTACACGGAAAAGGAAACGGAGACCTTGAAAGCGGACTTCCCTACCTGCGAAAAGGTGTCCATCGACTATGCCGTGATGGAAAAAGCGGAAGGCATCCATGTACTTCCTGCGGAATTCGGATGGAGCGACCTAGGAAGCTGGGGCTCGCTGCACGGTCTGTTGCCGCAGGATGAGAACGGAAATGCATACGTGGGAAACAATGTGAAGCTATTTGGATGCCGGAACTGCGTGGTACACGTGGCAGACGAGCAGAAAGTGGTGTTAGAAGGACTGGACGGTTACATCGTGGCAGAAAAGAACGGAAGGCTGTTGGTTTGCCGCCTGAATGAAGAACAACGTATCAAAGAATTTTCACAAGCATAAAACAAAAAAAATTATTTGATTGATTCTACCATTATGGAAAGAAAAGTAGCACTAATCACAGGTATTACAGGACAGGACGGATCATTCCTGGCCGAATTCTTATTGGAAAAAGGTTATGATGTACACGGTACTATTCGCCGCTCGTCAGTAGACTTCCGCGAACGTATCGCACATCTGGAAGGTAAACCGAATTTTCACTTGCACTATGCGGATTTGGGGGATTCCATGAGTATTCTGCAAGTGGTAAGCAAGGTACGCCCCACGGAAATTTACAACCTGGCCGCACAAAGCCACGTACAGGTGAGTTTCGACTCTCCGGAATTTACAGCTGATGTAGATGCCACAGGGGTGCTCCGCGTGTTAGAGGCTGTCCGTCTGTGCGGACTGAAAGATACTTGCCGCATCTATCAGGCATCTACTTCGGAACTTTACGGAAAGGTGGAAGAAGTGCCGCAGAATGAAAACACGCCGTTCCATCCTTACAGCCCGTATGCAGTGGCTAAGCTGTATGGTTTCTGGATTGTGAAGGAATACCGCGAGGCTTACAATATGTATTGCTGCTCGGGTATCTTGTTCAACCATGAATCGGAACGTCGTGGAGAAACGTTCGTCACACGTAAAATTACGCTGGCTGCAGCCCGCATTGCACAGGGAAAACAGGAGAAGCTATACCTGGGTAATCTGGACTCACTACGCGACTGGGGTTATGCCAAGGATTACGTGGAATGTATGTGGCTGAT
>ULOP01032076.1_pt1 | contig 20771 bp, 23 predicted proteins | sample 1952681 | NCBI WGS metagenome assembly ULOP01 (sample SAMEA4835606, study PRJEB28245) | human gut metagenome | biome: gut microbiome; material: fecal sample | place: Denmark | collected 2008
CAGCGAGAAAATTAGATAAATAATTGTCTGATAATGCTTTTCTGTCTTGTTTTCCAGGTCGTTCGGTATTCCGGCAAGGTACGCCTGCAGCTTCTCCATAGCCATGTCAATGTCCTGGGAATCCATTGCGGCATAGAAATGTGCCACGAATCCCGATGCGGTGCCGGTCTTGCTAGGGTACTCTCCCAAAAGTCCTCGCGTGAAGCCGATCTTGACTTCCTTGTTCGGATATCCGAGCGTATAGAGCTGCATTCTCTCGTCGTATGACTTGATGGTCAGATAACCGGTCTGATAAAGCATTGGCAATGAATTCTCCGAAATCTCCGGCGAGACGTCGAAATCCGATTGCGGGACGAGCGGGATATTGTCCAATGTAGTTTCGTCAATAGGGTTTTTCCGAAGTCTTTCGATGAGATAAGTCGGGGTGCCGGTATCGAACCAGTAACTGCCGAAATACTTATCAGACAATGCATTGATGAGACTGAACGGATTGTATATATTCTCTGATTCTTCGCAAAAATGATAGCCGGCGTAGTGTGCTTTCAGCAATGCGAGAGCATCTTCGTAGCTCACTTTCTGTTCGTCTGCCAGTGCTTGAACCTCATCTAGCATATTGTTTTCCAACTCAGTCTGAGAAATTCCGCACAATGCAGAGTATTCCGGCATCATGGATATGTCTTGAAAATTGTTCAATTCACCTGAAATGCCGAGTTGCGCAGACTTGTTGACTCCGGTGATGAAAACGAACCGCAGATACGGGTCAAGGCTCTTTATCGGGCTGTAGAAATTCCTCATTATCTGCCTGAGGGCCGGTAACTTGCCCTTGTCGTTCATCACGTCCAACAGAGGTGCGTCATATTCGTCAATGATGATGACGGCCTGCTGCCCGGTCTGCTCAAAAGCCGCTTTGATCAGGAATTCCAGTCGCGCATTTACATCAACGTCATCCACATTCGGAAGCTTTCCATAAATGGCCTCATATTCTTCCAGTTTATATCCGAGGGTGCGCACCAACTGCTCCTCATTCAAATGTTTAGCCGTTGACATGTCGAAATGAAAGACCGGATGCTTCGTCCATTCCTTCTTCAACTCGCCGGCTTTCAACCCCTCGAAAAGTTCCTTCCTGCCCTCGAAATAGCAATGGAAAGTAGAAGACAGCAACGACTTGCCGAATCTGCGCGGTCGGCTCAGGAAAACGTACTTGTACTTATCTGCAATGCCATTGACATAGCCCGTCTTGTCAATGTATAAATACTTTCCGGATATAATCTCCGCAAATGTCTGTATCCCAATCGGGAATCTTCTGATCGTCGTCTCCATAATCCAAAACTTTACACATTCCCAAAGATAGCAATTTTTATGATTTGTTTCTGTGCCGTCCTGAAAAAAGATTCGCAACATTATTTTCCATTTCCGGAAATTATTACTATCTTCGCGCCGCATTTTGAGTCGAAAACGGACTCGTGAAAAAGCAAAGGCTTTTGGTGCAATGGGGTCCTGCCCTGGTTGCAGGACTGAGTAACACATTTTAAACAAATTAAAGAAATGAAACATTTCGCATTGAACGGCCAGGTTCGTGAGGCCAGCAACAAGGCGGCAATCAAAGAATTCCGCAAACAGGGTCTTGTACCATGCAACATCTACGGCGCAGGTATCGAGAACGTTCTCTTCACTATCACAGAGAAAGATCTTAAAGGTCTTACCGAAACTCCGGCATCTTATATCGTTGACCTTGAGCTCAGCAACGGCAAGAAGTACTTCGCAGTTCTTCACGAGCTCCAGTTCCACCCGGTAAAGGACAACTGCCTTCACGTAGACTTCCTCGCAGTTACTGAGGACAAGCCTATCGCCATCAAGGTTCCTGTAACCATCACCGGACACGCTGCCGGTGTACGCGCCGGCGGTAAGTTCTACAAGCTCGTACGCGAACTGAAAGTCAGCGCCCTCATGAAGGATCTTCCAGATGAGCTCATTGTCAATGTCGACAGACTTCAGATCGGCAAGAGAATCGTTGCTGGTGACCTCAAGTATGAGAATGTCAATGTAGTTTCTCCTAAGGGAACTATCATCTGCACAGTCAAGTCTTCACGTCAGGTTGCAGCTCACATCGAGTATGAGGAAGCTCTTGACGAGGCTATGGAGGAAGGCATACATCACGCAGAAGCTCCGGCAGCTCCGGCAGCTGAAGCTCCAGCTGAAGCATAATTCCAGCAAAGAGACATTTTCAGGACTGGCAGGGGATCTCTGTCGGTCCTGTTTTTTTATAAAAAGGTAACGCACTCGGAATATGAGCAAAGACTATTTGGTGGCCGGACTCGGAAACATTGGCGCTGAATATGCCGACACCAGACACAATGTCGGTTTCATGGTACTGGACGCATGGGCGGCATCAGCAGATGCGGCATTCCAGACAGCAAGATACGGAGACATAGCCAAAGTCTCTTTCAAAGGAAGGAGAATCACGCTTCTCAAACCGTCCACATACATGAACCTGAGCGGCAATGCGGTGAGATACTGGATGAATGAACTCGGCATCCCGATGGAGAACCTCATTGTCATCTGTGATGACCTGAACCTGCCTTTCGGGACATTGCGCATGCGCAAGAAAGGCAGCGACGGCGGACATAACGGATTGAAGAACATCCAGGAACTTCTGGAAACCACCGAATATCCCCGTATCCGCATCGGCATCGGAAACAATTTCAAGAAAGGCGGGCAGGTGGATTTCGTAATCGGTCCGATGAGCCAGGAGGAAAAGGAGGCGATGCCGGAAATCTGCAACAAGGTAATCGAAGGCATCAAGGCTTTCACGACAATCGGTCCGGACCGGGCCATGAACAGTTTCAATACACAGGTAAAGAAAACCACGGAAGAAGAAAATCGTCTTTGAGCAAGACGACGACGGTTTCGTGGATGAATGCGTGGTAATCCAATCTTCCGAGGACGGCAGCGTCGCCCTGACCCCGGCAGAAGGCAACGATTTCGCGTGGATGTCCTTCACAGCCCCGATGATCGCAGGAGCCGACCTGGAAGGCAACGGCAAGCCTCGCCAGATACATCTGACTTCGCATCCGCAGGCAATACTTGGGACAAATCCACTCGCTATAAGGTTTGGCTCCCGAAAACCTTGAATGTCACCAAAGGCGAATATCGGGCTTACAACGACGCTCCACAGAATTAGAATTACTATTTTAATAAGAGTGCATTGTTGATACATTCCACTCATTTTTATAGGTTGGGAAAAACTAAATCATGTGAGTCTGAAAAAAATTGCGTTATGAATGTTTGGGGCTTTTTGAAAAAATTCTTTTTTGCTGTATGTCTTTTTATTGGAATGTCAGGAGTCAGTGCTTGGGCACAGGAAGATGAGTATGACCCGGCCTCAGACCCTACAATTCCCCGCAGATATGAAGCCCCGGACGGCTTTGTATTTTATCGTGCTCACATAAACCACTTTACGCAAGCCACTGATGAAAACGGGAAAATTATCATCCCGGCGTCCCGTGGTTACCGGTATTGTAAATATATGCCCCAATCGAAAAAAATCAGAGCCTCAGTCTATGAAAACAAAAATGGCGTGACAATCACATATTACGGAGTCTTCAACACCGACGGAACCGAAATCATTCCGCGCGAAAGACTCTACACCAAATTACTTTTTGTCAGCTCATCAAAACGCTTCAGTGTTAAAAAAGGCGAATACTCGGGAGTATGCGATTCGCTCGGGAGGGAGATGATTTCCCCGGATATGCATTACATCGATTGCAAACCCCATCAAGAAAAATACTACTATGTCACAGACGGAGAACACTCTGGCGTAATCGATTACAACACTGGGAAAGTATTGATTCCACTTGACAGAGGCTACACATATACCCGTTATAATCCCGCGTACAACTACATACAGGTCAAACGCGGAGACCTCATTGGAGCCTGTCTCGAAGACGGCACGGAACTCATTCCACCAGAGTGGTTCGGTTGCGTATTCAACTCTGCACGGGGAAAATTTATGGTAAAGAGCAGTCCTGACAAACTATGGGAAGAGTATAAGTTTTAGGAGGAAAAACTAATGGACAGCTTCATTCGAGGGTAGTAACCACCAAACGTTGATTTAACAGAAGTTATAACTGACAAAATTTTAAATAGAAACCTATATATGTACAGAAACATACTCACAATTGCATTATCAGCACTTTCTTTTTGCGTATCATACGCCCAGAACACTTGGACTGGCAATCCTTTCGCTTCCAAAGGCACGATTGTCGCCCCTGTATTGAGCAGTTCGCTCGTGGATGAGATTGTGATTGTTTCTGATAATTAAACAAACCGAGAGCGCCAAAGTCCGATGCATCAGCGTACTGCAGTAGTCCTCGCCCCGGGAGCGCAGAAATGCACGCCCGGAGTACTGAAAACGGCGCCGACACTGAAAAAAATTTGTCAAAATTGCCGACAAATGGTTCTCTACAAGCTTTCAGACGAAGATTTTTAAGAATAATGTTTGCATATTTATGCGATAATACATAAATTGCGTTCAGTTTTTCAATGTTTAACTAATAAACTGATAACATCATGAAAGAGATCGTTGAGAAAATCCAGAAAGAGTATGAGGAGTTCGCAGTAAATGCTGAGGCTCAGGTAGAAAAGGGTAACAAGGCTGCCGGCGCACGCGCCCGCAAAGCTGCTCTTGCACTCATGAAGGATTTCAAAGAGTTCAGAAAACTTTCTGTTGAAGCTGGCAAATAAAAAATATTTTCATTTGCATGCAACATTCCTAAACCATATTGCATCTATAAGGCAGGTTTAGGTTTTAGTACACGTCTAGAGGTCGGACAGCAGCGATGCTTCCGGCCTCTGATATTTTACGGCCGCCCATTGCCCCGCCACATGATATAGAATACCAGCGGAATGCCCAAGATAGCGATGGCACTGCCTACAGGAACGGGCACAGGGAACATGAGGGACAGCAAATCACCGGCAAGCCCCATTATGGCACCGGTCACAAGAGAAAGCGGAAGGACCGCGCTCATGGAAGACGTGCCGGCAAGCGACCTCGACACATGAGGCGCCACGATACCTATGAAACCGACGGGACCGCAGAATGCCGTCACGGCCCCCGTCATCACGCAGCAGCTCAGCATTGACACTCCCCTTATCTTCCGGACATCGGCACCGGCCGCCCGGGCATAATCATCCCCGAAAAGCAGCACATCCATCCCCTTGTTGCCCGCCAGCGCCAGGACCGTTCCGACGGCCAGGCACACGGACATTATCAATATCTCCAGCCAGCTGTTGCCGCTGAAACTGCCTGCGGACCAGTTCCAGAACATCCTCAACCGCGTCTCATCCACCTGATACTGCATTATGGAAGTCACCGCGCTCATGATGAATCCCAGCATCACGCCGGTAATCAGAAGAGCGGAAGCATTGTGCACCCGCATTGAGACCGCCATGATTATCAATGATATACAAACGGCTCCCAGAGCGGCTCCCGCTGCCAGGCCCAGACCTGAAGCCAGACCGCCTATACCGGCCGCACCGCATATCAGCATCACGGCTGCCGCACCGGTTCCGGCACCCGCACTTACACCGAGAATATGAGGATCGGCAAGAGGATTACGGAAAATCGCCTGCATCTGTGCTCCGGAAATCGCCAAGGCAGCACCTGCCACGACTGCGGTAACCAGACGCGGAAGCCTGAGCTGCAGCACTATAGCATCAGCATTGTCCCCGGACGGGGAAAACAAGGCCCGGAAAACATCAGCGATACCGATATTCAGCGGCCCGGCCAGGATATCCGCCACGACCAGCAGAAAAAGCACCGCCACGGAGCAGAGCCAGGTTATCGCAAGACGCTTATTCATCGTAGACGGCTTTCGAAAAAGATATGTTCTTCCACACCGGAATCACCGCCATGAGCAAGCCCACCGCCAGCACACAGACCGATGTCAGGACAATGTCTTTCCATTCCAGAATGACAGGGTATGCCCTTGTCACGAATCCGCCCGGCATACTTATGAAACCGAATTTCTGCTGGAGCAATGCGAATCCGATGCCCACGACAAGCCCGATGACAAGTCCGAGCACAGAAATCAGCCAGCCTTCCATCATGAAGATGCCACGCACCATGCCATCAGGCGCGCCCATGCTGCCGAGCGTGGCTATATCCCCCTTCTTCTCGATAATCAGCATCGACAGGCTTCCGAAGATACTGAACGAGATAATGATGATTATAAATATGAGTATCAGGAAGATAGCCGCCTTTTCATATTTCATCATCTTGTACAGTGCAGGGTTCTGCGCGAACCTGTCATGCACCACGAAATCATCCCCCAGCCTTTCCCGCAAGCCCCCGATAATCTTCTTCAATCCAGCTTCTCCTGCCTCCGGCGCAATGCGTATCTCTATGGATGACACTTCATTGTCATAATCCAGCAACTCCCGCATTGACTCGATAGGCACTATCATCAGGCTTGCGTCGACATCGGCATTGACAGAAAATACGCCGGCGGGATAAACCTTGACCATTTCGATGGAGGCTGCGGGGTTCGCGAGCGAAATGTTGCGGTCACGGGCGGGAAAGTAAATCTCAATCGGAGCGACGAAACGCGGGCTGATGTCCATGGTGTAGGCCGTGCGCGCGCCGATGACAGCCAGCGGCACCTCGCCTCTGTGCAATGTGAATTTGCCGTCGCGGATATGGTCCTTCAGCGGGGACTCCTCTTCATAGACCGCATCCACACCCTTCGCCTTGACCACGCCGCTGCGTCCGTCATAGTTCACGAACACGTTCTCCTCCAGAACACTGCACATGTTCAGCACCTCGCTCTGGTCGTATGCCCAGTCGAATGCCTCCTGCTCTGGAACGAATACCTTGCCCTTGGCCGGAGAAACCAGAATGTCCGGCTCAATGTTCCCGAGAGAGTCCTTGACCAGACTGTCGAAACCATTGTAGACGGACATTATAATTATAAGCGCGGCTGTACCTGTCGCCATACCTGCGGCACTTATCGCGGAAATAATGTTGATGACATTATGGGATTTCTTCGCGAAAAGGTAACGTACCGCAAATCTGAGGACCAGGTTCATCTCGTCACTATTTCTTCAGCAATTCATCGATATGCTCGACATAATCAAGTGTCGAATCCTGATAGAACACGAGTTCAGGCACAATGCGGAACTGCTTGGCCACGAGACGGCCGAGTTCACCGCGGATTGCACGTGCATTGTCGTCGATGATCTGCATTGCAGCTTCTGCCTTGGATGAAGGGAAGATGCTGACATACACCTTGGCCACGGAAAGGTCGGGGCTGATGCGGACTTCCGTCACGGAAACCATCGCACCTCCGAACATGGCCATGCCCTTGCTCCTGATAATCTCGGCGAGGTCCTTCTGGAGTTCTTTCGCCACCTTAAGCTGCCTCGTGCTGGCTCCTGCGTTTCCGTTATCCATAACTAGATGATTTTTATAAGGTTATAGTTCTTCTTACCACGCTGTGCGAGGATGTATTTTCCATCCACGATATCCTTTTCGCTCACCTCATATTCCACGTCGGCAACCTTGTCCTTGTTGATGCTTACGCCGCCGCCCTGAATCATCTTGCGGCACTCGCCCTTGGACGGGAACACCTGAGTCTTCACGGCGAGAAGGTCAATGATATTGCAAGGAAGATCCGACTTCTGGATTTCGAACGTAGGTACGCCGGAGAACACAGCGAGGAATGTCCTTTCATCAAGTTTCCTCAACTCGTCGGAAGTAGCGTTTCCGAACAGCATCTTGGATGCGGAAAGTGCATTCTCATACTCCTGCTCACCATGTACCATGATCGTAATCTCCTTGGCCAGAAGCTTCTGGAGCTTGCGCTGACCGGGATCCTGCTTGTGCTCCTCAATGGCAGCCTCGATTTCTTCTTTCGTGAGAAGGGTGAAAATCTTGATATATCTCTCGGCATCCTCGTCGGAAACATTGAGCCAGAACTGGTAGAACTCGTATGGCGATGTCCTTTCAGGGTCGAGCCAGATGTTGCCGTTCTCGGTCTTGCCGAACTTTCTGCCGTCGGCCTTCCTGATGAGAGGACAGGTCAATGCGTATGCGTCAGTCTTGCCGAGCATCCTGCGGATAAGCTCCGTACCCGTGGTGATATTGCCCCACTGGTCGCTTCCGCCCATTTCCAGACGGCAATTCTTGTTCTCGTAGAGCCACAGGAAGTCATATCCCTGGAGAAGCTGGTAGCTGAATTCCGTGAAAGACATGCCTTCGCGTGATTCATTGGACAATCTCATCTTCACGGAGTCCTTGGCCATCATGTAGTTCACGGTGATATGCTTGCCAACGTCGCGGATGAAGTTCAGGAAACCGTAATCCTTCATCCAGTCGTAGTTGTTCACGAGCTCGGCCTTGTTCGGCGCGTCAGACTCGAAATCCAGGAATTTGGACAGCTGCTTCTTTATGCAGGCGATGTTATGGTTCAATGTTTCCTCATCCAGAAGGTTTCTCTCCTGTGATTTTCCGGAAGGGTCGCCGATCATTCCGGTAGCGCCGCCGACAAGTGCGATCGGCTTGTGGCCGCACTCCTGGAAATGCTTCAGGATCATGATGCTGACCATGTGCCCGATATGAAGGGAATCAGCTGTCGGGTCGATTCCGACGTATGCTGCTGTAGGGCCTTCCATCAGTTTCTCCTCTGTTCCGGGCATGATATCCTGGATCATGCCTCTCCACTTAAGTTCCTCTACAAAATTTTTCATGATATCTATAATTTTTATATTCTCGTCGCAAAATGCAAATATACGGAAAGAATTGGTAATTTAATTCAAATCTATTAAATTTGCGGATTGTTTAGAACATATTAAACATACGAAATATTATGAGAAAGAACATTGTTGCCGGTAACTGGAAAATGAACACAACCGTTCCGGAAGGTGTAGAACTTGCAAAAGCAGTAGTAGAAAAATCAGCCCAGGTCCCTGAGGCTGTCGGACTTATCATCGCGACTCCATTCACCCACCTCGTTCCTGTATCACAGGTATTGAAGGGTTCAAAGGTAGAACTCTCCGCAGAGAACTGCGCAGACAAGGAGAAAGGAGCTTACACCGGTGAGGTTTCTGCTGCAATGCTCGCTTCAGCCGGCTGCGAATATACAATCCTCGGTCATTCAGAGAGAAGGCAGTACTATGGTGAGACCGACGCTACTCTCGTAGAGAAGGTAAACCTTGCACTTGCAAACAATCTCGGCGTAATCTTCTGCGTAGGCGAGAACCTTGAGCAGAGAGAGGCAGGAAAGCACTTCGAAGTCGTTACAGAGCAGATCCAGAACGTTCTCTTCGGTCTTTCAGCAGAGCAGATGGCCAAAATCATCGTAGCTTACGAGCCGGTTTGGGCTATCGGTACAGGCAAGACCGCTACAGCAGAGCAGGCACAGGAAATCCACGCATGCATCCGTAAGGTCCTCGCTGACAAGTTCGGTGCAGAGGTAGCAGAGAACACCACCATCCTCTATGGCGGAAGCTGCAAGCCTTCAAATGCCAAGGAATTGTTCGCTTGTCCTGATATCGACGGTGGTCTTATCGGCGGTGCAGCTCTCAAGGCTGACGATTTCATCCAGATCGCATTGTCATTCTAATTTCCGCGCGGCATAGGGCCGCAACTGACCGGAAATCCGGTCCCGGAAACAAAAAACCAATAACGGGGCAGCGAACTTAATGGTCCGCAGTCCCGTTTTTTCATTGGAATAACACACAAAACCGATATGATAAAGAAAATATTATTGACCAGCCTATGCCTCGCCGCCGTCGTTTCATGCGGCAACAGGGCACCCAAGTCAGAACTTCAGAAGAAGATCGACTCCTACGCAGTGTTCCAGATCGGCTCTCCTTACATGGAAGGCATTTCCGACAACGGAAAAGAGGTGCTCAACCTCTTCAGAAAAGCTGCCGACGAGGTCGACAACATTTTTTGGGAACAGACATTCGGCGACAAGAACGCCATCATGTCCATGCCTGACGGTCCTGCAAAGGATTTCGCATTGATCAACTACGGCCCTTGGGACCGCATGGATGACAATGCTCCGTTCATCGAAGGCTATGGCGCAAGACCTGCCGGCGCATGCTTCTATCCGGAAGACATGACCGCAGAAGAATTCGACGCGCTCGAAGATCCGGCAAAGAACAGCCCATATACATTGATCAGAAGAGGCGAAGACGGCAAATTGAAGGTCGTATGGTATCATGACGCATACAAGGAAAGCGTGGACAAGATCTGCGGTTACCTCGAAAGCGCCGCCACGATGACCATCAAGGAGAGTGTCCGCAACTACCTCCTCAAGAGAGCCGAGGCCCTCAGGACTGATTCATACAAGGAGTCCGACTACGCTTGGATGGACATGAAAGACAGCAAGATGGACTTGGTGATCGGCCCTATCGAGAACTACGAGGACGGTGTCTACGGAATCAAGACATCATACGAGTGCTTCATCCTCCTGAAGGACCTGAAGAAGACCGAAGAACTCACCAAATACATCGCATTGCTTCCTGAACTCCAGAAATCCCTCCCTTGTCCGGAAGAATACAAGACTTTCGTGCCGGGAACCGAGTCTGACATGTTCGTCTACGATGCCATCTATTATGCAGGTGATGCCAATGCCGGCGGAAAGACCATCGCCATCAACCTTCCTAACGACCACGAGGTCCAGGCTGCGAAAGGCACCCGCCGTCTCCAGCTCCGCAATGTGATCAAGGCGAAGTTCGACAAGATCGTCTACCCTATCGGCCAGATTCTCTTCGAGCCTGAGCAGCAGAGATACCTCAGCGCAGATGCTTTCTTCTGGAATGTCACTTTCCATGAGGTGGCTCACGGCCTCGGCATCAAGGAGACTGTAAACGGTCTCGGAAGTGTCAAGGACGCCCTCGGCAACCAGGCTTCCACATGGGAAGAGGCGAAGGCTGACATTCTCGGTCTCTACATGGTATGCAGCCTTATCGACAAGGGCGAGATTCCGCTCATTTCCAAGGAGGCAGCCATCACCACATACATTTCCAGCCTGGTCCGCTCCGTACGTTTCGGTGCCGCTGACGCTCACGGACGTGCCAACATGATGTGCTACAACTTCCTGAAGGAGAACGGCGCATTCGAGCGCAACAAGGACGGCCTCTATCATGTGAATTTCGACAAGGTTCCTCAGGCCATCGCAGACTGGGCAAACCTCATCATCACCACACAGGCTACAGGCAACTACATGTTCGCCAAGGAATATGAGGCGAATCATGCAGTAGTTCCGGAGGCATTGTCAGCGGACATCGCCAACGTGAACCGCGGCGGCGTTCCTGTGGACATCCGCTTCGAGTTCGTCTGGTAACAGAATTGACATATAACCTGAAACAGGCTGGCCCGCAAAAAGGACCAGCCTGTTTTCATCTCAATATCTTGACCGTCATGCCGACACGCTTCCGTGAGTTCCATAGCCAGACGACGCCCTCGTCATTGATTTTCTTCACCTCGAAAGCCAGACTGCTCTTGTATACCGTCATCTTGTAGGAGGCATATTTGACGGAGCAGGTAATCTTCTGCCCCACGAAATCCGGTATGGCAGAGCAAGTTACGACATAATACTCCGACATGGTGTCATTATGCACACGGAACTGCTTGTTCTCACGACTGAACCCGAGCTGCCATGTTTCCGGCTGATAGAGCACCTCCCTGGCGCCTTTCACCTCCAGCGCCAGACAGTCCTGTTCCAGGAACGCAGCATCCGGCTCATGCTCCGGAGCGCATCCGAGCACACAAGCCAATGCCGTCAGTATGAACAATTTCCGTTTCATCTCACAACCATCTTTTTCTCTATGATATCAGTGGACCCGTCAATATATGTGATGTGGGCCGAAATCACACAGCTCCTGTCCACCCGGAAATACCCGTCCTTCCCCGGTGCAATCTCCTTTCCGTCCATGAGCCACTCCACTCCGAGCGCATTGCTCAGGTTATAGACAATCAGCGGAATCATTGTCCCGGCCTTGAATGAAAGGTCCGTATTACGCTCGACATCCTTGAGATATATGAACGGATAACCGTCGTTGTACACACGTTTGGTGACGACTTTCACCGTGATTTCCTTCCCTGTTCCCGATTCCGTCTCGTACTGGATCTTCACCGTATAGGTCGTGGACGGCTTGAGCCCCTCGATCCTCAACGCATATTCCCCCGCATCGTACGGATATACATTTTCTTCAACGCCTTCCGCGTCGGCCGGTCCCCATACCACCTTGGCAGGGATTGAAGCGCCATGCGTTTCCGCCTTCCATTGAAGTATCGCCACATCCTGGAAAACCTGGCTGCGCAGTTCCAATGCCTCGGGAACCGTCGTTCCGGAATTCCTTACCACATTGAATTCCACATTGTTACCGGCGATCATGATATCCTTGATTGCCAGCGGGGCCATGGTCCCGTCCCATAGTCTGAACGCCGGCACAGACTCCGCCGAAAACTCATTGTTCTTTCCGTACGGATAGAAAACCTGGCTGACATCCACGGCTTCCGGCAGCGCCTCCACCATATCGGCGCACTCATGGTCCGGATTACAGTTCACCTCGTTGCTCAGCCAGCGTTCCGCAGCTGTCGCCACACGCTCGTACTTCTTCGAATGTCCGGTCTTCGCGGAGGACTTGTCAATGTGATAGATAGCCAGTCCCTTGCCGCCGATATACATATCCCAGCCGACCTGAGCGCGACACTCCACCAGAAAATATTCGCCCTCATTCGCCGTGTCGAAGCGCAGATACCGCCCGTTCTCATGAATAGGCTCCAGAATATAATGGCCTTCGGCCAATGTCTCCGGGTTCCCGATTCCGAGCATATCCCGTTCAATGGCATTGAGGTTCGGCGGCGTACGGCCTTCATTGTTCCTGCAGCCGTTGTCCATCAGAGACGTTGTGCCCCAGAGGTAGCCTTTCCGGATTTCGGTAGCGCGGACTTCCGTGTTGTAAAGGTCCACGAGCCCCAGCACATGACCGAATTCATGACAGAACATGCCGATGCCCGCGAGACGGAATTTGCCGTCCTTGCCCCTGCCGAGTTCCGAGCACATGGCATACCTGTTTATCTTTTTTCCATTGATTGTCAGGCTGATACCCGCCTTTTTCAACGACCAGGAATTCGACCAGAGGGCATTGTCCCCTCCCCCGTCGGCCTCGTCTTTTCCGGCGGTGAACACGAAAACATTGTCGACAGTCCCGTCGCCGTCGTCGTCATATTTGCTGAAATCGACACCTTGTCTGGCCGCAAGACGGCATGCCTCAGCCACAGCCTCGGCGGCATTGGCGTCCGCGCCGTTCACATTGCGTCCGTAATATTCGAATGGCTTGCTCAATGTCACCAACGGACCGATGTCGAAATTGAATTCGCATTTGCCATGGAACTGGTCTGTGAAATATTTCTTGACGCTGTGGTTGCCTGTATTTATCAGACGGATGAAGTTTTCCCTGCTGTGGGTCATCTCCAGGTTCTTGAACTGAGCCAGGATGATGATGCAGTTCCGCTTCGCCACAGTCTCTTCCGTTCCCGCATCCGCAATATCCGCAGAAGCCGTCATGACAGATCCTGCCAGGCAGAATGCTGTCACGACGGCTGATATTATTCTCGACAATTTCATGCTTGCTTATTACAATCTGCATAGATAACTTATTTTTACGAAATAAGCAAGAAAACAGGGTTCCACAGATACGCCACACACTTGCAACACCTGAAAAATCACTATTTTTGCAGGTTGAATCAATTTTAGTGAAAATGATGATCAAGGCAATTATATGCGATGCTGACGATACGCTATGGAGCAATGAACCGCTGTTCAGGAACGCTGAGCAGCATTGTTTCGAGATATTGAAGGAATACGGCACGCCTGAATGGCTGAATGCGGAACTTTACAGGACGGAGACCGACAACATGGAAGAGCTCGGCTACGGTGCGAAGGCATTCATATTGTCAATGATAGAAACCGCCGTGAGAGTAAGCGGCGGAAAAATCAGCGCAGAGAAGATTCTCCGGCTGGAGCAGACCGGAAGAGCAATACTCCGGAATCCGGCCACACCGCTGGACGGCGTGGAAGAGACATTGACAAGTCTCAGGCAGACAGGCAGATACGAATTGGCAATACTGACCAAGGGAGAGTTGCTCGACCAGAACAACAAGATAGACAGGTCGGGGCTCAGGAAACATTTCGACTATGTGGACGTCGTGAACGAAAAGACCCCGGAAGTGTATTCCGAGCTCTGCGCGAGACTGGAAATCAGGCCGGAAGAAATGGTCATGGTAGGCAACTCCTTCAAATCCGACATTGACCCGGTATTGAAAATCGGCGGCAAGGGCGTCTACATCCCATCGCCGATGACATGGCAGCACGAAATAGTGGAGGAATATGAACATCCCGGACTATATCGCGCGGGCACTTTCAGGGAACTGCCCAGAATCCTCGAAATGATACAAAATAAAACGAAATGAAAATTGCATAGTTTCAGAAAATGAGCTAATTTCGCGCAATCTGAAATTCAAACAAACTATAACCATCATCGACATGGACAGACAAACAATCAAAAAGTACAATTACTGGCAATGGAGGACATTGATAATCCTCATGATAGGCTACGCATTGTTCTATTTCGTTAGAAAGAACTTCAGCATCACGATGCCGGCGCTCGAAGCCGAACTCGGCATCAGCAAGGCCAAGCTCGGACTTTTCCTCACATTGAACGGCGTCATCTACGGAATCTCACGCTTCGTGAACGGATTCCTGGCAGACCGCGTCAGCCGGAAGAGAATGATGGCGGCAGGGCTTCTGCTTTCCGCCGTGGTCAATATCCTCATCGGATTGAGCCCGGAGATGAACGGCATCTTCAATTTCCTGGACGCTGAAGGCAAAGCCACCGCCGGACTTGTAGTCTTCATCGGAAGTCTTTGGTTGATAAATGGTTATACACAAGGAATGGGATACCCTCCATGCGGCAGTCTCATGGCCCACTGGATCCGCCCGTCCGAGCTCGCCACCAAACAGTCCATCTGGAACAGCTCGCACTCCATCGGAGCCGGCCTCGTGGCCCTGCTCTGCGGAACGGTCATCCTCCAGCATTTCTCATACGAAGCATGGCAATGGTGCTTCTTCATCCCGGCAGCATTGGCAATCGCAGGCGCGGCAATGCTTTTCTTCGGACTGAAAGACACTCCGGCGTCAGTAGGTCTTCCCGACCCTGAAACGATGGATGAAAACGCACCTGTAAAAGAGGTTGTCAAGGAAGATGAAGCATTCACGAACATGGCTTACAAGAAGCTCGTTAAGAAAATGGTCTTCAACAACCCGATAATCTGGATCCTGGCAGTGGCCAACTTCTGCGTATACGTAATCAGGTTCACGATTCTGGACTGGGGTTCCACCTTCCTCACACAGGACAGAGGGCTCAGCATACAGACTGCCGCCATCGTAGTGGCCGCATCAGAAATCGCCGGAGGTATCGTCGGAACATTGCTGGCAGGATGGGCCACCGACAAGTTCTTCAAGAGCAAGGCGCACCAGACATGCCTCGTCGGCCTCGTAGGTGCCACCATCTGCTTCGTGATTTTCTGGATGTTGCCTAAAGACGCTACCGCAATGACCATCATATCCGTAGTCATGGCCAGCTTCTTCATCTATATGCCACAGGCACTTATCGGCATCGCATGTTCGAACCACGCCACCAAGAGAGTCGCAGCATCCGCAAACGGCATTGCCGGCATCTTCGGATACGCCAGCACCACCGTTTCAGGACTCGCATTCGGTCTGCTCGCCGACAAACTGGGCTGGAATTCCGTATTCGAAGTTTCCATCGCATTCGGTGTAATCGGCATCATCATACTGGCATTGATCTGGAAAGCACCGGCCGACGGCTACAAGAAAGCGGACAGCATCCTCGCCGAATTAAAGGCCGAGTACAATGTTGGACGATGAAAATTTCCGAAAGTCATTAAATTTACATAACTTTGCAAGTTCAAAAAGTGAAAATTTAATTATGTTGTTCCAACTCTTACAGGCAGCAGGCATTGACACCATCGCTGCAGCACAGGCGGCATCAATGCCGGTTGTTCCTCACCAGGAGGAAATACACCTTCTCGACATGGCATTCAAGGGAGGCTGGCTCATGCTTGTCCTTCTCGCATTGTCCATCGTAGCCATCTATCTTTTCGGAAAGAAATGGTGGATGATCCATCAGGCAGGACAGATTGACGCCAACTTCATGCGCGACATCCGCGACTACATCCATGAAGGCAAACTCAAATCCGCACAGTCACTCTGCGAGAAGTATGACTCCCCTGTCGCAAGACTGGTAGAGAAAGGAATTTCCAGAATCGGACGTCCGCTCTCCGACATCCAGACGGCCATCGAGAACACAGGCAACACCGAGGTGGCAAGACTTGAGAAAGGTCTGCCTATCCTGGCTACCATCGCAGGCGGTGCACCTATGATCGGATTCCTCGGAACCGTGCTCGGTATGGTGCAGGCATTCTTCAACATGTCGCAGGCGGGAAACAACATTGACATCACCCTGCTTTCCAGCGGTATCTACACTGCAATGATCACGACCGTAGGCGGTCTTGTCGTCGGCATTCTCGCATACTTCGGATACAACTACCTGACATCCAATATTTCAGACCTCGTATTCAAGATGGAGAACGCCACCATCGACTTCATGGATCTTCTCCAGGAGCCGGAAAAGGAGAACTAGGATATGGCATTCAAGAGACAAACGAAGGTATTGCATGAGACCGCGATGTCGTCAATGACCGACCTCGTGTTCCTGCTGCTTATCTTCTTCCTTATAACATCCACGCTGGTGAACCCGAACGCGCTCAAGCTGATGCTGCCGAAAAGCACCGGCCAGGTTTCAGCCAAGGCCACCGTCAGCGTATCCATAAAGGATTGGGGCAATGACGAATACACATACCATATCAATGGCAATGAGCAGCCTGTCCCGTTCGAAGAAGTGGAGGATGAGCTGACAGGACTTCTCCAGACGGAGGAAGATCCTACATTCTCGATATACGCTGACCAGAGCGTGCCTGTAAAAGAGGTAGTGGCAGTAATGAATATCGCCAAGAGAAATCACTATAAAGTCATACTGGCAACACAGCCCGAGTAACGACGGATGAAGAAATATCAGGAAATACAATCAAAGACTGAGCGTTCAGGCATGGTTATCGCATTGGCGGTGACCGTGGTTTTCCATGCATCCTTGATTGTCTTCGGAAGTTTCAACGGACTGACCTACATTTATCCCCCGCCACCGGAGCAGAGCTTCGTGATAGATTTCAGCGAGGACAATGAGAAGCAAGTCGTCAGGCAGCAGAAGAAAGGTTCCGCTCCGCAAGTGGAGGAACCGGACCGCACCAAGCCGATAAACATCGTACAGCGCTCTGAAGCCCAGGAGATCGGGAAGAAGGAGAATCTGGCACAGGAAGCGACTGTGGACGATTACGGCGATGTGGAAAAATATGAGCCGCCTAGAGAAAAGCCGATAGACAAGAGAGCGCTTTTCCATGCCGCGAACAACAAGTCGGACAAAGACACGTTGGCACCGCAGACAGCCTCCAAGGTGACGGAAGCATTGAAGGAAGGTCATGCACAGGGCAATACCAAGGCCGGAAAGACAGTAGGGACGCCAAATGCGCACGTGAAAGGCAGAAGCTTGGTCGGCGTGATTGCAAAACCTGCATACCCTGTACAGAAAGAGGGTACGGTAGTGGTAAACATCTGGGTTGACAACTACGGAAACGTGACCAAGGCCCAGGCCGGCGCACCGGGCACCACGACGGAAGACGGCAGCCTGTGGAACGCTGCGAGGGAAGCGGCATTGAAGACGCATTTCAATGTAAGCGCAGAAGCCCCGGCACTTCAAAAAGGCACCATAACATACATCTTCAAGCTCAAAGGTTAAGGAACAATAGGCGCAAGCCTAACACATATTACTTTATAATGGCGTGAGCCATAAACAATTAAACACGCCCAAAAGGGCAAAATCCAAAATGGAAGAGAACAACAAGAGCGGTTTTACCGCAGAAGGAAGAAAGCTGAGACCGAGACGGCCTCGCATTTCCGGAAAGGTCTATTCATCATCAGAAGGACCGGCAGAAAGAAGATCCTACAATTCAGAAGAAAGACATTCGGGAGGATCAAGCTATGGAAGACGTGCCTACGGCAATTCAGAAAGCCGTGGCGGCTATGACAACGACAGAAGGTCAAGCGGAAGCTCTTACGGCAGCAGACCTTCGGGCAGAAGCTATGGCCATTCAGACAACAGAGGTGGCTATGGTCATTCTTCAGAGGGCCGCAGCTATGGCAATTCTGAAAGAAGGTACGGCAGCAGCTCCTATGGCAACAGACCATCAGGAAGGAGCTACAATGCAGACAACAGAGGAAGTTACGGCAATTCTTCAGAAGGACATTCATATAACAACGGCGGTTCTTCAGAGAGGAGAAGCTACGGAAACGGCGAAGGCAGAAACTTCGGACCTTCAGGAAGAAGAGCGTCATACGGTTCTTCTGAGAGATCGTTTGAAAGACCTTCATCAGGAAGACCTGCAGGAAGAAGACCGTTCGGCAGCAATGAAGGCGGAAGAGGCGGCAACTTCGGACGCCCTGCCAAGAGAGGCTTCGGCGGACGTGACAACGGCGCAGGAAAGGGATTCAAGGGCGGCAAGCCGGCAGGAAGGAACAATTCCAGACCGCAGGCAAAACCGAATCCATACAGATTCAATGAGACTGACGAGAAGAACATGAGCATGATCCTGAGCCGCAAGCCGCAGCTCGACCAGATCCAGCTCTCTGACAATGACTATGTAGAGACACCTATCAAGGAGACAATCCGCCTGAACAAGTTCATCGCGAACTCAGGTATCTGTTCACGCCGCGAGGCTGACCAGTACATCCAGGCAGGTGTCGTGACCGTAAACGGCGAAGTAGTCACCGAACTCGGTTCCAAGGTCAATGTCCTCAACGACGACATCAGATTCAACGGTGAAAGAATCCGCGGTGAAGAGAAAGTATACATCGTGATGAACAAGCCTAAGGGATTCGTTACGACTGCAAGCGACCCTCACGCTGAGAAGACAGTGATGGATCTGCTGAAAAACTGCAGCGCAAGGGTATTCCCTGTAGGACGTCTCGACAAGAACACCACCGGTGTCCTCATGTTCACCAACGACGGCGAAATTGCTGAGAGACTGACACATCCTTCATACGACAAGAAGAAGATCTACCAGGTAATCCTGGACAAGCCTCTCGCACAGGAAGACTATGACAAGATTCTGGAAGGCATCAGCCTTTCTGACGGCGACATCAAGGCAGATGAACTCGAATACATTGACGCTGAGGACCATAGGAAGCTCGGTATCGAGATTCACTCCGGAAAGAACCGCATTGTCAGAAGAATTTTCGAGTCACTCGGTTATGAGGTGAAGGCTCTCGACAGAGTTTACTTCGCAGGACTTACCAAGAAGGGTCTGAAGAAAGGTGAATGGAGATATCTTTCAGAGGGCGAGGCCAATGTACTCAAAATGGGCGCATACGTCTAGTACCTATGGATACCATACAGGAACCTAAAGAACATAGAGCTGGATTTGTCAACATCATCGGTAATCCGAATGTTGGCAAATCTACTCTTATGAATGCACTTGTGGGCGAAAAGCTTTCCATTGTAACGGCGAAGGCACAGACCACGAGACACAGGATCAGAGGAATCGTAAACGGAGAAAACTATCAGATTGTCTACTCCGACACTCCGGGCATCCTGAAACCGAACTACAGGCTTCAGGAAAACATGATGGATTTCGTGGAAACCGCCATCGGCGACGCCGACATAATCCTCTATGTTACTGATACTGTGGAGAAAGCGGACAAGAATGCCGAATATATAGAGAAGCTCAAGAAACTGGACTGCCCTGTCATCGTAGTCTTGAACAAGATCGATATCAGCGACCAGGAAAAGGTGGTGAAGACAATGGCGGAATGGCAGGAAAGGCTTCCGCAGGCATTGGTCATCCCGGTTTCGGCAAAAGCGAGATTCAACATTGAGAGCGTTCTCAATGCCGTGATTTCCAAGCTTCCGGTGTCGCCGGCATGGTTCGACAAAGACGCATTCACCGACAAGAACCTGAGATTTTTCGCTTCGGAGATCATCAGGGAGCAGATTCTGGAGAACTACTCCGAAGAGATTCCGTATTGCTGCGAAGTGGAAATCGAATCCTTCAAGGAAGGAGAGGACAGATATGAAATCGGTGCAGTGATCTATGTCATGAGAGACTCCCAGAAGGGCATTCTCATCGGCAAGGGCGGAAGCGCATTGAAACGCACCGGAACGAAGGCACGCATTGAGATGGAAGACTTCTTCCAGAAGAAGGTATTCTTGTCAATGTATGTGAAGGTAGACGAAGGCTGGAGGGAGAACCGCAAGGAACTCCGCAAATTCGGCTACGAGGAATAAGAGGAATAACCAAACTAATAGGAAGATAACAATATGAGCGAATGGGACGACGAGCTGTCACAGGACGAGCTGGAAGGCGATGAGAACCTGAACGAGGAGCCGATTGACGAATCCTCGGCGGTGCCATCCGAGAAATACGAGAAACTTCTTGGGGAAGACAGCAAGAAATACAAGCTGTCCGGAATGTTCAAGGACTGGTTCCTGGACTATTCCTCATACGTTATTCTCCAGAGAGCCGTTCCGAATATCGTGGACGGTCTCAAACCTGTGCAGAGACGTGT
>ULOP01012417.1_pt1 | contig 19814 bp, 14 predicted proteins | sample 1952681 | NCBI WGS metagenome assembly ULOP01 (sample SAMEA4835606, study PRJEB28245) | human gut metagenome | biome: gut microbiome; material: fecal sample | place: Denmark | collected 2008
CTGTGCATGCGTCCGATTCTCATACGGAAAGATTCCAGTGCCTCATCTACATCACTGTCCGGTATGGGCAATGACGGTGCATTCCAGAGGTCCTTTTCGTATGCCTCCATTTCCTCGGCTGAAAGTTCAGCCATCATCTTCTTGTATTCGTTCGTATCGTTCATCTTAACTTTCATTGATTGGGCTACATCGTATAGGTAGCTAGTTCATTGCGCAGCTGTTCGAGGGCATTGCTGATATGCTTCTCTACTGTCCGCTTGGAGATACCTAGCATGTCGGCGATCTGGGCGTTGCTGAGTTCCAGATAACGGCTCATGCTGAATACCCTGCGTCGGGTATGCGGCATGGAGTCGATTACGTTTTTTATCACATCGAGACAGGTCTTGTCGTCGAGTCTGTCCTGAATGTTCATTTCCATGGAGAGCTGCTCGGCGTAGCGCTCCTGCACTTGCTCTATCCTCTGGCTTTCCCTGAAGTAGTTCGCGGTTTCATTTCTCGCCATCGTGAAGATATATCCGTTCAGGTCCTCGATCTTGGTTATTTTCCTGCCGGAGAATATTTCCTCGTGGTGCAGCCAAAGTTTGTAAAAGATAGATGAAGCTATCTCGTCAGCGACCCATCCGGTACGGACGGCCCTGAAAGCGTAGCTGTACACTTTCCTGTAGTAGAAAACGAAGATGCGTTTGAACAGCGCAGAATCGTTTCCTCCCATGAAAACATCTATGTCTCTTCTTGTCTTTTCCACTTGCTTGTGAAACGTTTATATAATAAATACGTGCAATCTTTCGATTACACGTACAAATTTTCGGAAAAATTTTCCAAAATTATTTTACAAAGGTGTTAAACTATAGTGTCACCTTGAGTGTGGCGATTACAGGATTGTGGTCTGAAAGAGGGCCTGGATTTGGGGATTTCCAGTCAACTTTCGTGAATTTACCCTTAGGGAAGGTGAATACATGGTCAACCCAATAGCAATCTATATGGTCACCGACGACAAAAAGAGGCTGGAGGAAAGACTCCCTTGAAGTATTCAGGTCGCCCATCATGACTGTAGGATATGGAGGATTGGCAAGGCCGGCAAATTCAACAGACTCTGAAGCCTGACGTGTTCTCACCGATTCTGCACCCATGTGGTCGAAGTGCGAGCTTACGACACGGAGAATCTTGCTCTCTGTCGCAGAAACGGGAACCAGGATGTCGGCATAACCTACACTACGTTGGTCCGCGCCATACTGCTCAAGTTCAGGATCCACATTAAACTGATAATAGCCATCTCCCTTATTATTCTTATATGTCATCTGCTTGGAAGCCGTATTGATGATAGGCCATTTGGAAAGTATAACATTGCCATAAAAGCCATCATTCCCTTTCGGATAGGACTCGATGAAATAACCGAACATGCCAAGTTCTTTGGCCACCTCTGCCATCTTTTCTGCTCCCTGTCGACTGGTAACAGTCTCGAACTCATTGAAAGTGATGATGTCGGCATTGAAAGTCTTGATAAAATCGACATATTCATCTACTGGAACAGGGATCTGATTTGAGTAACCTTTCTCGAAAGAACGGATGTTCCAGTCTGCAAATACGATGGTCTTCTCCTGTGCCGAAACGGAAAGAGCAGAAGCGATGAGCGCAACTGATGCGATAGTACGTAATATTCTGTTCATGATATTATTTCCACATTAAGTTAATCTCATAAGAGTCGATGCCGGAAGCAACGCTCTTCTTCTCCACGCCGTTAAGGCCCCAGTAGCGGGCACCGGCAATCATATAGATGGTATATGCGGAACCTTTGGTCACCTCGGTAACGGCATAAGCGGAATCCGCTGTCTTCACTGCGTTCTGGAGAGAAGCGAACAGCTCGTTCTTCACCGTTCCGATGGCGATGAAGTTCTTGTTCTCGTTTCTCACAGCAGTGAAAGTGCTGCTGCCGAACGCATTGACCTGAGCCTCGGTTTCGAAGCGCGCGGTATAGAACTTCATATCCACATCCACGACTTTCTTGGTTCCGTCCGCCCTGGTAATCACACCCGTAAGCGGTGCAGGAACACCCGTCATATAGGCGCCGATTCCAGATTGATGAGATTTAAGTGTACGGCTAGGATTTTTATAATAGATACCATAGCCTCCCTGAAAGGTTTCGCCGGCCTGCTTGCCTACTGCGAAAAACGACCAGATGTTACGCTTGTAAGTCATCTTATACACATAAGACACGCCTGCGCCGTCAGCTCTGTCGAGGAAGATGAAACCTACATCCTTCAACCCGCCGATATAGCTGTCCACAGCATTGAAATCAGCCTCCGAAGTCATCAGCACGCCGTCAGAAAGACGAGTGATGAACGGCAGGATGCCGGCAGAAGTGGTAGCATTCGGCTTCGGGCCGGGTTTGTCAGGTTCATTGCTTGATCCTGAACATGAGAAAGTCATCAGAGCGGCAGAAGCCAGGAGCAACGATGACATCATCAATCCAATTTTGTTCATTGCAAATTATTTAAGTTCATTTTCAAAAACGTGGGGATGACGAAATCAGATTCAATCATCCCCGCGTCAGTCTAATCTTATAAGATATTAGTAACCGATATTCTGTTTGAGGTTAATGGTACCGTCGAAAGCCTTTACAGGAATAGGGAACACCTGGTTGATTTCAGGATCGAAAGTACGTCCTTCATCATAGTTCTCCGGTCCGTCGATTACCACCGGTGCGGTATAATAGTTCGACCTGTTGCCATCCCAATCCACGTGGAATTTCATCTTCTGTGTCGGCTTCGCATAAGTCTCCTTCGCATCACCCCAGCGGATGAGGTCGATATGACGGCTAGGCATGAACTCGAAAGCAAGTTCGAGACGTCTCTGAAGTTTCAGCTCTTTCCAGGAAGCATCGTTGGCAGCAGCAAGACCTGCTCTCTGACGGATTTTTCCGAGGAGTTCCTTTGCGGTAGCGTCACCTTCGCCGTTTAGCGCGATCATGGCCTCAGCCTTCATGAGAAGGACGTCAGCATAGCGCATCAAGCACATTCCGAGAGTATTGGAAGCATTGTTACCGTTGGTATTGACTTCCTTGCCCTCGCAGTCAGCCTCTCTCCAAGGAGACAAGAATTTTATAAATGTCATTCTGGTATCAGAGCCGACAGAGTACTGGTTGGAACCGTATACGATGTCTTTTCCCATAAACCTTACTGTCTGTCCAGGAATCAGGATAGTAGCGTCACGACGCTGGTCCTTCTCGTCATAAGCAGCCCAAAGGCCATAGGTAGGCTGGAAATATCCCCAGTGGTTATAAAGACCCCAACCACCGTTCTGGAAAGACATACCGTGGAATTTAGGTCCGTCGACAGCATTTCCGAAGAGGGAGAACAAATACTCTGACGAGAAGTTGTTCGCCTTGGTCCAGAGGTCAGCGAAAGGATTGGAACCGGCGGTATAAAGTTCACGTTTGTCGGCTCCTGTCATTGACATCACCTTGTCGCAATACTCGCTTACCTTCTTGTAATAATCCTTGTTCCACTGTGAAGCATAGAGGGCAGCACGTGCAGCGAATGCCCAGCAAGCAGCCTTGTGAGGCATACCATACTGACTTTCAGGAATTTCAGAGAAATAAGGAACCAGTTCGGCAGCCTTTGCCATATCCTTGATGATCTGGTCATAGTTCATGATTACGGATGCAGGTCTTGGAGAATCCATGTCCACCGGCTCGGTAGTATCCAGGATGATAGGAATACCGCCGTTAGGGCCGTTGTCACCATAGTAAGGAGCAATCCAGAGCATGGAGAGACCCCTCCAGAAATATGCTGTACCTACAGTCTGGTCGATGTATTTCTTGTCCAGATTTTTCATGGTCGGAACCACCTTGATGAGGTTGTTCGCCTTGGCATTGATCTGATACATCGCACCCCAGTTATCCTGGGCGTCACGTCCGTTGGACGGAGACATCTTGAAATCACGGATCTGGTTTCCTTCTGCCTGAGGACGTCCTACCGTCATGTTGTCACTGCAGCATTCGAACCACATGATACCACGTCCGGTAACACCTTCCGAGTCGTTCGACACATTGGACCAGAGAGCCGCTACAGCCCTGTCCACGTCGTCTTTTGTTTCCCATGTAGTGGATGCACCATACTTCGTCACTTCGAGGAAGTCAGAGCAACCCGACATGATGAGGGCGGCACTTACGCTGCCTATCGTCAATAATATATTGTGTTTCATCTTTTTAGTACTATTAATCATGAATTAGAAGTTAAGGTTGACACCGAAGTTGAATGTCCTTGCTACAGGATATACACCTCTGTCGACACCATAGTTGCCGACCTCAGGATCGATACCTGAATAGCCAGTGATTGTGCATACATTGTCAACGCTTCCGTATACTCTGATCTTAGGAACGCTGGAATTCTTGATAGGAAGAGTATAGCCGAGGGTGATGTTCTTGAGTCTGAGGTAGTCACCTTTCTCAAGGAACACGTCAGAGCAGTTGATATAGTTGCCGTTGTCATCTTTTGCAATACCAAGGCGAGGATATTTGCTGGATGCAGGGTTGAAATCCCAAGCATCGAGAACATCTGTCACCATATTGCCGTAACCCTGGTTGCCGCCCTTCATGGCCATCTGTTTCATACCATTGTAAACGTAGTTTCCGCTTACACCCTGGAACATGAATGAGAAGTCAAGGCCTTTCCAATTGAGGGAACCTCCGAATGAGAAAGTATTGACAGGGGCATAAGAACCCTTCATGACTCTGTCGGCATCGGAAATCTTACCATCGTTGTTGGTATCCACGTAGATGAGGTCGCCTACCTTTGCATGCGGTTGGATGGCGTTGGATGCGCCTGTCTCAGGATCTGTCCATACATAGTTGTCGATTTCATCCTGTGAACGGAAGATACCGGCGGTCTCGTAAATTCTGAATGAGTACCAAGGATATCCTGCATCAGAGTAAAGGATTGCGTTACTGTTCATATTAGGAGTATTGTGACGAACAGGGTCTTTTCTGACGCCATAGCTCTTAACCTTACCGTCGTTGGTAGAGAACATTCCCCATACATTGTAGTTCAAAGCGCCGTGTGCAGCTGTTCCGTTGTAGTTGATGGAGAATTCCCATCCCTTGTTCTGCACGTCACCCATGTTTCCGTACGGAGAGTTCTTCACACCGAGCTGGAGAGGAGTAGGAATCTGGTCGATAAGGTCCTTGGTTCTCTTGTTGTACCAGTCCACGCTGATTTCGAGGGCGCTGTTGAAGAAACCGAGGTCGAGGCCGACACTGGTCTGCTCCGTAGTCTCCCAGCGGGCGTTCAAGTTAGGAATGGTATTGAGATAAGTACCTGTCATCTGGTTGGTCAGATCCTTACCGAAAATGATAGGCCAATCATAAGCAAGAAGCTGTGCCTCGGCTACATTCGTAGGGAAGAGGTCCACGTTGCCGACCTTACCCCAACCTGCTCTGAATTTCACGAGGTTCATGACATCCTTCACAGCCGAGTTGGCATAGAAGTGCTCTGAACTGAGTTTCCATGAGCCTGACACTGCAGGGAACCAGTCATAGTTCTTGGCTACAGGAAGCTTGGATGAAGCGTCCCTACGGATAGAAGCTGTAAGGAAATATCTGTCATCATAAGAGTAACCGATACGGCCGAGGAATGATGCCATCGCATATTCGTAGATGGACTCACGAGGCTGTGTTGCAGACCAATCCTTGGCCTGTCCCCAAAGGAGCTGGTCCTTGTCTTCTGAAATATAATCTCTGGTGAAGATTGCTCTTTCGTGAGTTTTCTTGAAGTCGGCAGTAAAACCGCCCATTGCACTGATATGGTGCTTGCCGAATACCTGCGCCCAAGAAATTGTGGTCTCGGACATCCAGTGGTTGTCACGATACAGGAACTGCTCGCGGAAGTTCTTCGAACGCTGAAGACCGATTTCAGACATTACAGGATAGAATGAATCCTCCTCTGCCTGACGGAGGTCTGCTGTAAATTCAGATTTGATGGTAAGAGAAGAAATCGGTTTGATTTCAATACCGGTGGTAGAGAAGACCTTGGTCTCAGGATAGAGACGATGCATTCTCTGGAGGTCAGCTACAGGGTTGTAGATGAGAGGGAACTCGGAAACTGAGCCGGCTGCCCATTTAGGAACCGCACCACCGTAAACTTTCTCACCTTTGGCATCAAGAGCAAGTGTGCCGTCAGCATTGGTCTCCCATACCGTAGCTGAACGAGGATACCAGATAGCACCAATAATAGGGCCCTCGTGAGAGGTATTGACATTACCCTGACCGTTTGAAACCTTTACAGAAACTCTCTCATAAAGTTTCAGCCATTTGGTAACATGCCAGTCGCTCTGGAGTTTTCCGGAGAACACCTTGCTCCATGTATTGAGAAGAACGCCCTTGTTGTCATCGTATGAAACGCTGAGAACACTCTGGAGCTTGTCACCGCCACCTGAAACAGTAGCTGCATAGTGCTGTTTGAAACCTCTTCTGAATATTTCGTTCAGCCAGTCAGTATTGGTTACATTTGCCCAATTGTACTTGGTAGGGTCAGCAAGTGCAGGAAGAGAAGCTGAAGTAGGGTTATTCTCCACATATTTCGCCCATACGTCGCAATACTGCTGTGCATTGAGCATTGTAGGAAGGTTGGTCACCTGGTCGAAACCGAATGAAGCATTCACATCCACGTGGGTCTTGCCTGCCTGAGGTCTCTTGGTGGTGATGAGAACGACACCTGAAGAACCTACGGAAGCACCGTAGATAGCGGCAGAAGCAGCATCCTTGAGAATGGTGATGCTTTCGATATCCTCTACCATATAAGGTGCGTTAGGAACACCGTCCACCACGAAGAGGACACCGTCACCGGAGTTGACGTCACCATCATTTCCCTTGGAACCACGTCCGCGGATAGTGAATGAGGTAGAAGCCATAGGGTCACCGGATTTCTGCACGGTCACGCCCGGGAGACGTCCCTGGAGTACTGTACCGAGGTCAGAAGAACGGCTTCTCATGATGTCATCCATCTTCACGCTGGAAACCGCCATTGAAAGGTCTTCCTTGCGCTGTGAACCGTAACCGATGGCTACGACTTCCTGAAGCATGGTAGCATCCGGTTCGAGGGTGACATTGATTTTCGCACGTCCGTTTACGGAAACAGACTGTGACTTATATCCGATGAAAGAGAATTCGAGGACGGCATTTGAATTGACGGTGATGACATACTCACCATTGATATCAGTCTGGGTACCGTCTTTCGATCCCTGTACTAGAACAGCGGCACCTGGAAGAGGTTCATTGGTATTGTCAAGTATCTTACCTGATACCGTAATCTTTTCCTGTGCCCAGGTCGGCATCGAGAGTGTCAACAAGAACACTCCAATCAGTAGAAACCGGGTCAGAAAACTGCCCTTGTTCTGTAGTGTTAGATTCATTGTCATAAATGTTATTAATTAATGAGACAAAAATACATCTTTGGTTAGCGGTCACTTCGGCATTTTGCGAATATCAGTCCTCATTTTCCGCAGACTTCGCGTAATTGTAGCCTAATGACCCGTATAGTCGTTCAAAACGTTTACAATCAGTCAAGAAACGATTAATATTCTTTTTCGAAGGAGACCATGCAGTCTCGGAAAGAGCTGCCAGTCGAGGAAGCATCATGTACTCCAATTGCGAAAGCGACGGGATATATTCCGACCACAGGTTCGCCTGGATTCCCAGGACGAGCTTCCGCTGTTCAGGTTCAAGTCCGGCATACGGATCGAAGCTGTAGACTTTTTCCAACGGAATGTAACCTCCCCACGCAAGTGGCTGTACCACAGTGGAATCGAACTGATAATAATCGAAATAAGAGTAATCCGTAGGCGACATTATCACATGATTGCCGGACTGTGCAGCCTTGATGCCGCTCTGCGCCCCTCTCCAGGACATCACGATAGCGGAAGATTCCACACCGGCTTCCATGATTTCATCCCAGCCGATGATACTGCGGCCATGCTCCGAAAGGAATTTCTCCAGTCTCTTCACGCCATATCCCTGTAGCTGCCTGTAAGTCTCCAGCCCCTCGGCCTTCATCCTCTTCGCGCATGCAGGGCACTTCTGCCACATCTTGTCGGGACACTCGTCGCCACCTATATGTATATAAGGTGAAGGGAAAAGGTCAATGACTTCTGACAGAACATTTTCCATGAACCGGAACGTACTCTCCTTTCCGATGCAGTAAACCCTGTCATCAATATCCCAGGTCTCGCGCACACGGTACTGCTCCCCTGTACAGCTCAGCCAAGGATAGGAAGCCAAGGCTGCCACGGCATGGCCCGGGAACTCGATTTCCGGAACCACCGTAATATGGCGTTCAGCCGCGTATTGCACGATTTCACGCACCTGGTCCTGGGTATAATAACCGCCATACGGAGTCTCGTCGAACGGAGTGTTCTCATCGTATTCCCCGTTGGGGTCCTTGCCGATGATGGTGCGGCGGCGCATTGACCCGACCTTCGTAAGCTGCGGATAAGCATTGATTTCCAGGCGCCAGCCCTGGTCGTCGGTCAGATGCCAATGGAGATAGTTCAGCTTGTGCAATGCCATGATATCCAGCACGGTCTTCACGTCTTCCACGCTGAAGAAATGGCGCGCCACGTCCAGCATCATGCCCCGGTACCCGAATTCCGGCCAATCCTCGATATGAGTCCGTTTCAATGTCACCTGCGCCGAATCGGCAGGAACCAGCTGACGCAATGTCTGTTCAGCGTAGAAAAGTCCTGCCGCATCGCCTGCACATATACGGACTCCTTTTTTATCAATGTCCAAAGAATAAGAAGACGCACGCATGGTGCTGTCCAGAGAGCGCACCACGTCATATTCACCGGCACGCAAAACGACAGTGGACCTTCCGGTTTCCACGACCTGAGGCTGTGGAATCACGGCTACTTCTGCAGGACAGTTACGTCCGCAGCATGCTGACAGCATCAGTGCCGCAGCAATCAGAATGACGGCGCGTCGCATAATGAAGAAGCTCCAAGAATATTCATTTCCAACCTGCCGGCAGGGCAGATCTTCAGTCTTTCAATGCTTTTCGGATAAATGCATTTTCCAAGTTCCGCACGCATTGACTTTTCGAAAAGCCTCCACGCAGTGGAGATGCTGCCTCCGAAGACGATTATTTCAGGGTCGTAGGCATAGACTATCATCATTGCCAGCTGGCCCATATTGTGCCCGAACTCATCCCAGAGGGACATTGCCCCGGAATCATTGGCCAGAGCCTTTTCGGCGGCGTCCTTGCCTGTGGTGCCCTTGCCTGTGAAGAAGCGGCTGCTGCAATAGTACTCGTAATCCTTGTCGAGGTACTGTATGCAGCCGATTTCGCCGGCACCGGTGTTGTGTCCGTTATAGATGGAACCATTGACTACCAGGCTACTGCCGACACCGGTACCCAACGTCACGCAGACCGCTGATGAATAGCCGCGCGCCTCTCCATAAGTCGAGACGCCGAGGGCAAAACAGTTACAGTCATTGTTTATATAAGCCGGAACGTGATATTTTTCTTCCAGGACTTCTTTCAGATGGACTTCCTTCCATGATGGAATGCCGACTACATCGTAAACGATGCCTTTTTCGGCATCCACCACGGACGGAACACCAACACCTATTGCTTTAACCTCCGTTGAGAAAAGTCTGTCTATCAGTGAACATATATGGTCAAGCACCTCATTTTCAGGCCTATCCGCACGGCAAGGCTCTGAAATGAGACTGACTATCTTGCTCCCGTCCACTAGCGCGACACGTACACTGGTGCCGCCCAAATCTATCGCAATGTTCATGAATTTCCAATTATAAATCTTTATTTACGCTTGGTGATTTTGTTGTCGGAGAATTCCACCTTGTCGACCACACGTCCGTCATCCTCCAGAATCCAGGTAACGTAAGACCTGCTGCCCTCGGTCAGGTCGATGATACGGGCGCCCGGCCTGAGGTTGTTATATGTGGTATTGTCACCGGAATAGCGTCCGTAGCCAAGCGCAATTCCCTTGTCCACGACGATATAGTCGATGTCATGGTCATGTCCGACAAATGTTCCCATCACGCTTCTGCCCTCGACCATCGCAGCGAACATGCCGGTATTGATGGCACCGGGGCACTCCCCTTCCGCAGCACGGCCGATATGAGGATTCCGCCTGTTCTTCCATGCGTCGATATACTCAGGAAGGCAGATGTGGAAAAATGCCAGCGCCGGCACGGGAACTCCGCCGTTCGAAGCCGTCATCGCGGCATTTTTGCGCCTCATCCACCGGACCTGGCTGTCGTAGAACCACGCATATCCGTCAATGTCCTCGCGCGGAGAATTGCTGTGGGAATCCAGAAAATACAGAGCCGCACCCGGCTTCTTGTCCCTGCCCTTGATGGCTATCTCCATGTCAGCCAGCTCTTTGTCCTTATTCTTCGTATTGAGGGAATATTTCGAAGCAAGCACGCAATCTGCAAGCTGCGGACGTGTCAGGTTCTGCTCGGAGTCATGGTTTCCGAACACCACCACGTAAGGCACGCCGTAAACGTCCAGAGAATCGGTCAGACGTTTCCACATCTTTTCTGCAGGAGGTCCGGTAACGACGTCGCCCGTAAATACGATAAGGTCAGGCTTTTGCGTACGGACAATGCGGCTGATTCTCGGAAATGTCTTTTCCGCCTGCGCATGTCTCTCAGGTGTGCTCGGGTCCAGATGAGTATCTGTGAATTGTACGATACGGAAGCTTCCGTCCTCGTGAAATTTCAGCTCCTTCGGCTGTGCACAAGCCATTACGCCTATGCAGCCGAGCGTAAGGGCTGCCAAGAACTTTCTGTTCATAAAAAGGGTTTTAGTATTATTTCAATGTTATGGTTCCACTTTTTTCCACATTGACGGTGCGGACTTCCCCGCCCCAGCGCACAACAAGTTCGAAAGGCTTGTCGGTCTTCACGAGAATCACAGGTCTTTCATCCGCAGAAGCGCGCTTTTTCACTGTCAATGAGACTGTTCCGTCAGGTCCGAAAGGATATCTGTCAATGCCGTGTTCTTCCAGCTGCCTGACATTCCAGTCGATGCGGTTTTCCGAATAATCGGACTTGATGCCGAGTATGTATTCTATGAAAACGGCGATCGGCGGAAGTCCTGTCCAGCCTACGAAATTCTTTCTCGCCATGAAGCCAGGCTCTATCTTCTCCGGAGCGTAATACTCCCAGAATGTGCCGGTGTCCTTCCATACTTTCAGCACGGAATTGTAATGGTTGTCAGCAATTTCGTCCGCCATTTCATAGTAGCCGTGTTTCCACAGGCCGTCGATGGTCATATAGTTGGTGCCAGGCCAGATGCCGCCCTGCCAATAACGTCCGAGAGGATTGTATTTCCTGTGGTCGGCAGAGAGGGACGGCACCCTGTGAGGGCGGTTGAACTCCGCCGTGTCTGCGAGATGCGCCACCATCCTGTCGAGTCTTTCTTTAGGAAGGACATCTGCCTGAAGTGCCCAGAAAGCGCCCACACCCGTGGTCGGGCAGAGGCTTCCGTCATCGTACTGATCATAGAGGAATCCGGTTTCTTCATCCCACAGATTGTCATTGACATAAGTGCGGAGGAATTTCATTTCATCTTCGAGGTCCTCGATTTCCTGCCATCTTTCGATATAGAAACCTATCTGGAGAAGGCTCTCGTCCACAAGAATCTGCTGGAGGTTGGTGTCCAGCCATATCATCTTGCCGTTCGAGAAAATCTGGTTGTACTCGTCCTTCACACGCGGCATATTGTCCATGCCGGTTCCCCAGCCGCTGGACCAATATGTGCCGTTCATCCAAGTCCGGTTCAATTTCCACCATTTCGCATAAGCACAAAGCGCCGGAAAAATCTTGTGCAGACGGTCAATGTCGCCGAACTGCCTGTAGTATGCAAGTTCTACCCATGGAAGCAGGTCCGGGCCTGTCGAGGTAGGGTCGTAACGTTCGAAACAATCCGAGCCGTCGGCACGTATCTCCCTGCAGATGAAGCCGTCAGGGTGCTGTTTCGCATAGAAATTGTCCAGCGAGTTCTGGAACGGGAAGAACCTGTATCCATAACGGGCGAACATCATCATGAACGATGTGTCCCACATGAAGATGTTGCCGTTGTAAGCCACGTCCAGATACGGTGACACGAATCCGGAATTGGGTTTCGGCTGCATGATGTTGCCTACTGCGATTTCCCAGGCATGCCAATACATGTCGATGGCATCCTGGTGCCCCGCCCATTTCGGAGACGGCAGGATTTTCTGTGCATCTGCGAAGGTTCCCGGCTTGATAGTCACAGGTTTGGCTGTCCTGAACTCATTTTCCGATACGAAGATGCTCTTCACATAAGTATTCTTATACGGCAGCTTGTATGGGCCGGACTTCAGGTCCTGCGCCAGAATGGAGGCACAGGAAAGAAGAAGCATTGCGGCAGCTGAAATTATCTTTTTCATCTGATGTTATTTTCTTGTGAGCGACTTGATTCTGCGGGCGATTTCGTAGTTCTCGTACACGCCGATAAAATTCTGTGAACCAGGACCATACGCGAACACAGGAAGCATTACCGGCATGTGGTCGTCGGAATTGTAGAGACCCGCCACGCGGCCGGTGTGCTCGTTGCCGTCGACAATCATAAGACCGCCGGTTTCGTGGTCAGCGGTAACTACGACCAATGTTTCCCCGTTCTTGTCTGCGAACTTGACGGCCTCACGTACGGCCATATCGAAGCTCAGCATTTCGATAATGGAGCCCGGAAGGCACTTGGAGTGACCTGCATAGTCGATTTTCGCGCCCTCGATGAAGAGGAAGAATCCGTTTTTCGCATTGTCCTCCTGAAGTTTCTGGATTGCGGCATTGGTCGCATCTGCGAGCAAGGAAAGGTTTTTCTCCTCGGCAGCATCGCCCATCTTCTCGTCGATGCATATGACCTTGCCTTTCTGATCGTTGATCCTGTATGTGTCAGTAATGAAGTTATAGCCGTCCTGTTTCAGTTCGGAAATGAGGTTCCTGCCGTCATGACGGATTGTAAACTGCTCGATGCCGCTTCCGCAGAGAAGGTCAAGCGGACCGTCAATCAGCTGGGCAGTAAGCACATCCGCGCTGTCACGCTCCGTGTAGTGAGCATAGAATGCGGTAGGTGTGGCATCCACGGCGTTTCCGAGCGTAACCACGCCCACTTTCTTGCCCATGTCATGGAAATATTCGGAAAGCGAAGGATAAGGGACCCCGTCCACGCTCATTGAAATATGTCTGTTGTAGTGTTTCTCGCCTGTCGCCAATGCACTTCCGCCGGCAGCAGAGTCAGTGGTAAACTCATCGAGAGCATTGTTGTAGATAAGGCCTATATTCCTGAAATTGAACAATGTAAGTGCTTTCTTGTTCGCGTATGCGCCTGCGGTGATCTGGTTCAGGCCCATACCGTCACCCATCAGGAAAATCACGTTCTTGATTTTCTTGGCCTTGCCGTCGTTCAGGTAAGTCGGCTCATAGACCTCGATACCTTTTTCCAGACGGAGGGCATCATTGCGGAAGCCCTTGAAGTTTCTGGTGGTCTTGTCGAGTTTCTTGGTACCGGTCACGCCGCCGTCGCTTTCCTCGAACTCGCCTATCTGGAAGTTCTTGTTGTGGAAATCAGCGAAATACGCTGCGCAAACCTCCGGATGGTCGGTATTGAAATAGTCAATGCCCATATTGTAGAAGGTGTAGTACGGGGTCGTGCCTTCCGGAGCGTTCCAGAATCGGATAGGCTTGCCCATCTTGTGCACCTTGTCTATCAATGCGCGGATGACCTCGGCGTCCTTGATGATGAGGCTGCCCTTGCCGTTCCAGATGGAGTACGCGCCGAAGTTCGTGCTGATTACGGATACGCGCGCAAGCTGTTCCGGCGTATAATCCGCGTCAATGATGCCGTCGAAACTGATGTATTCAGGATATTTGCAGAAATCTTCCGGTGCAGGGACATTGCCTGTAATCGTGATTCTTATTGCTGCAGAATTCACGGACGGGTCGAAGACGTCAGGACGGCGGGAAAGAAGGGCAATCAATGCCTCCATCGCCGGAGCTGTCTCGGACTTGAGTTCCACCATGAGCTGAAGCGGCTGTCCGTTCGCGTAAGGCTTGCCGCCGTTGCGGTCGAACATCGTCACGGCAGGCGTGTAGTACAATGCTTCGAATGTCATGTCCTGCGAGAGGTCTTCCATCTCATGTCCCACAAGCAGGGTGCCGTCTTTCAGGAACACGTCAGCCTCAATGGAGTACACATTCTGTGCGTATGCCTGCCAGAAAGGGACATTGCGTGTGTAGTCATTGTGGGAATGGATAAGTACCGGTGCCTGCGCCGAGGCTGTCAATGTCATTGCCGTGAGGCAGATGGCGGATATTAATTTCTTTATGGATATCATTGTGTCTTAAAAATTATTCATTCAAGTTTCGCAAGTTGTCAAACTGGCTGACCTTTAGTGCTAATTTGAGGGTTGCCTCTCGTTCGAAGACCGTAAGCCCAACTCACTTTTATATATGCACGTTACCCTCTCCCTAAATCCCTCCCCTCGGGGAAGGGACTTACCCACGCCCTCGCGGGCTCTACAAGCGGTGTTTCGCACTTGCGAAACGAGTTTCATAGTAAAGAGAGGTGCGGTCAATCGGGCGGAAATCCGTTTCGCCGGAGCGTTTCCAACCCCATGTAAGTTCCTGACCTTCATAGTCTTCGAAGTAAAGCAATGTAAATTTATGGAGTCCTTTGTCCAATGCAATGCGTCCGGTAGCCGCCACTGCAGCGTGCGAGCCGTCATTGTCCACGACCTTCCTGCCGTCGATGTAGAGGACGCTTCCGTCGTCGCTCTTGGTGACGAATTCCCATACGGCCTTTTCAGGAACGTCGATGTAACCTTCGAATTCATATCCGAAGTAGTCCTCAACGCCTGCGTCATCAATGGAAGGTTCCGGCATGGTTCCGGTGCGGGTCACTTTGGACATGCACATTTCAGCCACGGATGCGAATCTTCCGTCATGGAAACGGTAGCGGACTCCCTGTGCAAGTCCGGACTTCTGACCTCCCGGGATGAACTCCGCCTTTTCGACATTGAACCTGACAGCTCTGCTCGGGCGGAAGCCTTCGCGGAAGGTCCTGGCGCTGACGACGGTGCTGGCATCGAGTCGGATCGCGCCATCGTAAAGCATTGACGCTGAATCAGGTTCGGAGCCGTCGAGGGTGTATCGGATTTCGGCGTCCGGGGTGGTCGTGCCGAGGGTGAAGTCCACAGAATCGATGAAGAGGCTGAATTCCGAGGTGGTATATGGCACGGATGCTTCTTCGCCGGTTGAGAGGGAATAAGGGCGTTCCAGGTCAATGTTCTTGACAGGTTCTCTGCTCAATTCAAATTCCAGGACGCCGCCTTCGAGGAGCTGCGCGTAGGTTATGAATGTGGTGGTCAGAGGACGGCCGTTAAGGGTGACCGATTTTATATATCTGTTTCGTGCCGGATTGTTCGCCTTGATAGTCAACACTTTACCATTAGCCATAATCATTTCCGCCTCATCGAAGAGAGGGGTGGTGAGGACATATTCGCCCGTGCCCGGACACACGGAGTAGAAGCCGAGCGAGGACATTACATACCATGCCGACATCTGGCCGCAGTCTTCATTGCCGATAATGCCGTCCGGCGTGTCGTCATACATTTCGTCCAGCAGTTCGCGGGTGAGTTCCTGTGTCTTCCACGGCTGGCCGGCATAGCTATAGAGATATGCGAAATTGTGGCTGGGCTCATTGCCGTGGGCATATTGGCCTTTGAGGCCGGAAACGTCGGAGACATCCAGTGTGAGTTCGTCGGATTCGAGGGTGAACAGGTCGTCCAATGCCTTGATGAACTGTTCCCTGCCGCCGAAGAGCTGGATGAGACCGTTCACGTCATGCGGAGCGAAGAATCTGTAGTGCCATGGAGTGGCTTCGGTATAGTCCCTGCCGGTGGAGAAAATGTCGAACGGCGTGGTGCGGCTGCCGTCGCGGTTCCTGCCCCTGAAGAAGGATGTCGAGCCGTCGAACACGTTCACATAGTTCGTCGCCCTGCGGTAATATTCTTTCGCAATGTCTTCATGTCCAAGTTCTTCCGCCATTCTGGCAATGCACCAGTCATCGTATGCGTATTCCAATGTCAGTGACACGGCTTCTTTCTTCACGTCTGACGGAACGAAGCCGAATTCATTGTACAGGACCGAGCCTTTCTTGTTGATATTGGAGGAGCGGACCATTGCTTTCAATGCAGCTTCCGCATCGAATCCGCGGACGCCCCTGAGGTATGCGTCGGCAATGACCGATACGGAATGATAGCCGATCATTGTCCCGGTTTCGCCTGACCAGAGCGGCCAGATCGGGAGTTCTCCGGATGCGTCATACATTTCCATGAAGCTCAGTACCATGTCGTTCACGAATGCCGTATCTGTCAGTGTCTGAAGCGGATGCCATGCGCGGAAGGTATCCCAGATGGAGAATGTGGACCAATATTTACGGCCTTCCGGCATTGTTCCGATGCTGCCGTCGTGACGGATGTATTGGCCGTTCACGTCGCTCATCACGTTAGGGGCAATCTTTGTATGATAGAGTGCCGTGGCGAAGATTCTACGCTGTTTTTCGGTGCCGCCTTTGACGCGGATGCCTGACAGGGCTGTGCGCCAGGTTTCCTCGGTCTGTTCCCTGACTTGGTCGAAGTCGAGTTCAGGGACTTCGGTGTCGAGGTTCAGTTTGGCATTTTCGATGCTGACTGCCGAGATGCCGACTGCGGCTGGCAATGTGTCCGCATCCGGTGCAAATTCCAGAAGGGCCTGACGTTCAGCGTCATTGAAACTGATTATAGGGCGCGAGAACCTGGCGTAGAAATGAATTGTCTGATTTTCGACCCAGCCTTGGGTGCGTCTCATGCCGCAGATTTCGGTGTCGGAGATCTGCCTCAACGAGCATTGGTCCACTTTATCGTCGGACAAGGCATGATTCAGGTCAATGAGGATGTACCTGCCGCTGCCGCTATAGATGTAACGGTGGATGCCGACATGCTGTGTAGCAGTGAGTTCCGCCACGAGTCCGGCTTTCGGGAGTTTCACCGCCCAATATCCCGGCTTCGCGGTTTCGTCCTTATGATTGAATGTGTAAGGGTCAATGCCATAGCGGGTTCCGCTTTTTTCCGGCGCTTCCGCCGACGGGTGGAAGAGAATGTCGGCCAGGTCGGCGCATCCGGTACCGCTCAGGTGTGTATGGGAGAATCCGATTATGGTATTGTCATCATAATGATAGCCGGAGCAGGCATCCCAGCCTTCGGTCCTGGTGTCCGGGCTCAACTGCACCATGCCGTAAGGAGCCGCAGCTCCCGGATATGTGTGTCCGTGGAATCCTGTGCCGATCATCGGATCTGCCTCTGTGGTCTGTTGTGCGCGGCCGCATGAGACCAATGCCATGATTATGGCTAGCGGAATTATTCTTTTCATCTGAAATTACATGGTTGTATGATGCAAAATTACCTTGCAAAACGTTTAACAGGGCGGCATTTTGCGTATGCGACTCCTCATATCGCGCAGAATTTAGAGTAAGATTCTCATGGAGCGCAAGTTTCCGGACTTGCGAGACTATCTGGCCTTGTATTCAGACGGCGACATTCCCATGATATTGCGGAATACGCGGGAAAGGTTCTTGATGTCGGTGAAACCGAATTCGAAGGCAGCATCCGATACGCTGCTGCCGTCAGAGAGACGTTCAGCGACCTTTTCCACCCTGACTTTCAGCACATAGTTGTATATGGAGGTCCCCATCACCTTCCTGAAGCGTTCTTCCAGAAGGCGACGTGAAAGAGGAACCTGGCCGACGATTTCGTCGACATTGATCTTATGGCTGATATTTTCGTGGATGTACTTGAGGACCTTGGCGATGTACGGGTCGTCATTGACGAAGATATCGGAGGATTGGCGGGTGACGATGTGCGTCGCGGGTACGGTGATGTCGTAGATTTCGGTCTGCCCGTGCTTGAGGCATTTGTCGATGTAGCGGGCGACTTCTACCCCTCCCCTTTCGACATCCTGGTTTATCGACGATAGTTTGACGGACGAGAGGTTGCAGATGGTCTAGTCGTTGTCCACGCCAAGTATCGCAATATCCTCAGGAATACGGAGTTTCGTGTGGTTCCCGGAGAGGGACATGATTCGGCAGGACTCCGTGAGATAGTAGGCATGGTTGTCGTCGCAGGCCAGGATTGCGACCGGTTTCGGAAGGCTTTCGAGCCATTTCGCGGTGCCTTCGACGTCGTAGTTCCACATGTCGCTTTTCAGCATTTCCATGTCATAGAAGGAGTAGCCTGGAACCTTGGAGGAGATCACGTCAAGGAAGCCCTTGCGTCTGTCCTCGGACCAGTTCACGTGCTTCACGCCGTAGAATCCGAAGTTGCGGAAGCCTTTGTTGATGAAGTAGTCGGCTGCCATTTCTCCGGATTTATGGTATTCGCCACGGATATTCGGGATGTCGGTAAACGGGGATTTGAAATCCTGTGCCAGTACGAGGATGCCTTGTTTCGTGAAAAGGCTTACGTCTTCTTGAGGGTTGAATTGTCCGATTACGGCGTCCGCGTGGTGAGTATAGGCGTATTCGACCACTGCCTTGATACCGAAACGGTCGCGGATGGACAGCGGAAGCCGGCAGATGTTCCATGCCTCACCGATGCTCTCGGCATACCGTGCGATTCCGAGGAGCAGTCCGCGTGCATAGGCTTCCGCGAAGTCTGTCATATAGATGATGCTCGCCATTTCTTGTAATTGTCCATTGCTACGAAAAGCTGGTTACGGAAGGCGAACGGTGAGTCAATTCCCGGGAAGTCCAATGTCTGTCCGCCTGTGGTGGCGCTGAGTGTTCCATATCCGAAGATGCGGCCGCCAATGCTCTGGTGGAAGATGATGCCTTCGCATTTGTCCAGTGCAATGTCTGATACACAGATGCTTATGAGGCCCGTCTTCAGGATGCAGCGCTTATCGGTGATGATGAATTCCGAGGTCCATTTATAGAAGAGTATCTTCAGGAATTTTATCAATGCCCATATCAGGATGGCGACGCCCAGGAAGATGCAGAATCCGGCGGTTTCGTCATTGTCCTGATGAATATATGCGAGGGTACCGGTTTCCGGGGCCAATGCGAAAATCAGAACGACGGCTCCGACGAGCGCCAGCAGCAATGCCGGAGCGAAATACCAGGCACTTACATGTCCCTTATACAGGACGTTTTCGTCGGGCAATAGTGTTTTGGATGTGTAACTCATTTGGTTATAAGTTTTTATAAGGTTTATAATTTCGTGATGTCAATGAATCCGTCATGTTCGCGCTGTTCCTTGATCTGCGTCTCGAAAGCACGACGTTTGGAGGCATTGACCTGCCTTCTCGCGATGATGTTCGGGACGGCGACGCCGAGGGCTATGGCACCGATTATGAGGGAGGCATTGAGCCCGTTCACGCCGGCGGCAACGAAGTTGGACATTTGTTCGCCGCTGGTTCCCGGGATGGTGAAGAGGGAGAACAGGCAGCGGTACATCAGCACTCCAGGGACCATTGGAATCACGCTGGAGATGGCGATAACCTGGTGAGGGGTGTGGAAGACGTGCACGGCCTTGATGCAGATTATGGAAACGAGGGCCGATCCCGCGAGTGATCCGATTATACCGCCTTGCCCGAGGCTGAACGGGCAGTACATGTCCGGCTGCAGGCTGACCAAGTTACGGGTGCAGACAGCAATGATGCCGCCTACCGCGACTACCGGAAGCAGGCGTTTCGGGATATTGAAAATCATCGAGAAACCCATGGCCGATATGGC
>ULOP01041450.1_pt1 | contig 18093 bp, 8 predicted proteins | sample 1952681 | NCBI WGS metagenome assembly ULOP01 (sample SAMEA4835606, study PRJEB28245) | human gut metagenome | biome: gut microbiome; material: fecal sample | place: Denmark | collected 2008
AGCGAATTGGAGCAGATGCTGAAGAATTCCTATGGTGGTATAGGTTCTGTGATTACTTGGAATCCGAAACTGAAACGTTCCATGATATCTGAGCCATACGAGAATATGCCTGCTGCCGATGTAGGCCTGAAAGCCGGAGATATTTTGATGGAAATTGACGGAAAAGACCTTGCCGGAAAGAACAACCAGGAAGTCAGCGAGATGCTTCGCGGACAAGTGGGTACCAGCTTCAAGCTGAAAGTGCAACGTCCCGGTACAGAGAAACCGTTGGATTTCGACATTGTGCGCCGTTCCATCCAATTGCCGTTCATACCTTATTATACGGTGCTGGATAATAATATAGGTTATATCAATCTCAGCACCTTCTCGGGGAATCCTTCCAAGGAGTTCAAGCAGGCTTTTCTGGACTTGAAGAAGCGGGGGATGACTTCGTTGGTGATTGACTTGCGGAACAATGGGGGTGGCTTGCTGGATGAGTCTATAGAGATAGCCAACTTCTTTCTGCCTCGCGGAAAAACACTTGTGACGACAAAGGGTAAGATTAAGCAAGCCAGCAATACCTACAAGACATTGCGTGAACCGTTGGATCTGGAAATTCCTTTGGCTGTTCTGGTCAATGGCGGAACGGCTTCTTCGTCAGAAATCCTTGCGGGCTCTTTGCAGGACCTTGACCGTGCGGTCATTATCGGTAACCGTACTTTCGGTAAGGGATTGGTGCAGACCACCCGTCCGTTGCCATACGGTGGTACCATGAAGCTGACGACTTCCAAATATTATATTCCCAGCGGCCGTTGTGTGCAGGCTATCGACTACAAGCACCGGAATGAGGACGGCAGTGTGGGACGTATTCCGGACAGCCTTACTACCGTGTTCCATACGGCTGCCGGACGTGAAGTGCGGGATGGTGGAGGCGTGACTCCGGACATTGCGGTGAAGCAGGAGAAGCTGCCCAACATTCTGTTCTATCTTGTCAATGACAATCTTATTTTCAATTATGCCACGGACTATTGCCTGAAACATCCTACCATCCCTTCAGCAGAGAAGTTTGAAATTACAGATGCCGATTATGCGGACTTCAAGGCGATGGTGAAAAAGGCGGACTTCAAATACGACCAGCAGACAGAGAAGATGCTGAAGAACCTGAAGGAGATGGCCGAATTTGAGGGCTATCTGACTGATGCTTCGAAAGAGTTTGAAGCGCTGGAGAAAAAATTGTCGCATAATCTGGACCGTGACCTTGACCATTTCTCCAAGGACATCAAGAGCATGATTGCGGTAGAAATCATCAAACGTTATTATTTCCAGCGTGGAAGCATTATCCAGCAGTTGAAAGATGATGATGATTTGAAAGAGGCTGTAAAGATACTCACTGCTCCGGAAAAATATAAGGAAATGTTGAGTGCTCCGGCAGTGACGTCAATGTCTCTGCAACAAAGAAAGGAGACAGCCCCGGTTTTTCTGAGTACCGCTACGAGAGCAAATGAACATGTTTATGATGAAATAGTATAAGGACACTCTTAAGAGGATTCTTTTATTTGCTCCTTAATTTATACCGGATAGTCTCTGTATAAGCCTTTTATACACGACTATCCGGTTAAGTTGTTTGTAGGGTATTAACTTGTTTTATATTTTTGCAGGTGATAATGAAAATATTGACAAGGTTATGAAACAATTGAATTCTCTGAGAGTATGGCTGTTTGTGGTATTGTTGCTTTGCTTCTCTCTTTCCGGACAAGCCCAGTTCCTGCGCACTTCCTACTTTATGGAAGGAAGTAACCAGCGTATGCAGCTCAATCCGGCCTTGATGCCGGGACGCGGTTATCTGAATATTCCCGTGATAGGTTCGTTGAATGCTACCGTCAACTCCAGTTCCCTGGGGTATAGGGATATTATGGACATTATTGAGAACAGTGATGATAGCGACTATTTCATGAGCAATGACTTTATGAACCGACTGGATGCTACCAATAACTTGAATGTGAATTTGAGTACCGACATTCTGTCTGCCGGGTGGTATAAAGGAAAGAACTTCTGGTCAGTCAATGTGGGGTTGCGTAATGATATCGGTGCCGCCATACCGAAAACCATGTTCCAGTTTATGAATAACATGAGCAGCCGGGAGTTCGGTGACAATATTTCTGACTATTTGGGTATTAACGAAACCATTAATGGACAGAAGCTTGAGATAAATTCCTATGCGGAAGTCGGCCTTGGCTTTGCAAGGAATATCACAGACCGACTGGCTGTAGGTGGTAAGGTGAAGATGCTGCTGGGTATCGGTAACTTAAAGCTGAACATCAACCAGATTCATGTGGAAACTCCTTCTGTCGGCTCTTCAGGAGTGACGAGTAAAGCTTCCATTCAAGTGGATGCAACTTTGGAGAACTCGTCAAAGCTGTTAGAACTTCCCGAGAATGAGAATGGTGATTATATCGATGAAATCGATTTTGGCAGTTTTGGTTTTGCCGGATATGGTGGGGCTATTGATTTGGGAGTATCTTACAAGTTACTGGATAAATTGACACTTTCTGCTTCAGTTCTTGATTTGGGCTTTATCAAATGGTCTAAATCGAATACCAGTATAGCGCGAGCCAATACAGAGCAGACTTATGATCTTCTTGACCCGGCCTCGCAGCAGGAGTTCATGGATATTGTGAACAGCGGCGAGATTCTTAACTATGACATGTTGCAGCTCAAGACGGAGGAGGCTTCTGAGAAGAGCCGTACCCGTGGATTGACTTCTACAATGGTTCTTGGCGCTGAATATGCCTTACTGAATGATTGGCTGGTAGTGGGTGCCTTGTATACCGGTCGTTTTGCCAAACCGAAAACTTTGAATGAGCTGACTTTCTCTGCCTGCATCCGTCCGACGAATGCTTTCAATGTAGCTGCCAGCTATTCCGTACTTCAAGGAGCCGGTAAAACCTTCGGTCTGGCACTGAAACTGGGTTCCTTCTTTGCAGGAACAGATTATATGTTCTTTGGTAAGAATACGAAGAATGTCAATGCTTACTTGGGTGTTTCTATTCCTTTGGGAAAACAGAAAACTGCTGAAAATTAATAAATTGGATTTGGATATTATCGCGGATTATCTTTCTATAAAAGAGGATAATCTGCGATTTTGTTTTTACGAAAACGCAAAAAGCTTTATCTTTGCTGGTAAATACCTATAAACAGTACTCATGAGAATTGCAATAACGTTTTTCTTGTCTTTGGTTTTCAGTAGTTTGCTGCAAGCTTCACCCATACCTTTTTCTCCTATAGTGAGGAGCTATTCGGTGTCGGATTATAATGCCGGTATTCAGAATTGGGCCATTGCTCAGGACGAAAGAGGGGTGATGTATTTCGGTAATAACAGTGGGCTGCTGGAATTTGATGGAAGTGCTTGGCGGCTGTATGAATTACCGACAAAAGGAATTGTGCGTGCTATATATATCAGTGAAGATGGAAAAATTTATGTAGGCTCTTACGAAGAATTCGGTTATTTTGTTCATACTCCTTATAATACCCTTGAATATCACTCGCTAAAAGATGAGGTGAAGGACTTTACTTTTCATAACGACGAAATCTGGAACATTGTTTGCGTTCAAGGGGAAATTGTATTTCAATCGTTTGGTTCTCTCTTTTTTTATAATGGAAATTCTGTGGAAGGTATTCGGGTGAAGAGCCTTCCGCTGAACTTATTTCAGGTTGGAAATACTTTTTATTCTCAAAGAATAAATGGTGGACTTTGTGTCTTTTCCGACAGGAAAATGGAAGAACTTATTCCCAGAAAGGTATTTGGAAATAGCGATGTCTTGGCTGGGCTTCCTTATGATGATGCCGTTTTAATGCTTACCCGTAATCAGGGAGGTTTTCTCCTCTATCGAGATGGGAGGGTAGAAAAATGGGAAACCGAATGTGATGATATATTCAGGAAGCATACCATTAATCGTGCGGTGATGACCAAAGACAGTTGCTACGTTGTTGGCACAATATCCGATGGTATATATGCGTTGGATAAAAAAGGAAAGCTGATTTGGAAGGTCAATACGGATAATAAACTACAGAACAATACTGTTTTGAGATTATATTGTGATGATGACAACAATATATGGACAGCTTTGGATGAAGGTATTGCCTATATACACAACAATTCTTTAATCTATTATTATGAACCTCCATTTCGTAAAATAGGCATGGTATATGATGTTCTGGTAAGGGAAAATGAAGCTTATATTGCTTCTAATCAGGGACTTTATTGGCTTAAGGATGGAAAGACTGAATTAGTTCCGGGTTTGGAAGAACAAGCGTGGTTCGTCGATGAATGGGGAAAACAGATTTTTTGCGGGCATAACAAAGGAACTTTCCTTATATCGGGGTTGAAGTCAAAGTTGGTATCTGATGTAAAGGGAGGGATGTGTATGGAAAAGATTGAATCGAAGGAAGAATCTTTTTTATTGGAAGGAACTTATGCGCTTTTAAATCTATATACGGAAGATACTTCGGGAGCATATGGTTTTATCCGGTCTCTGCGTGGATTCAGTCATATGGTCCGTCACATAGAGGTGGACCATCAAGGGAATATCTGGGCGAAACACTTAAGGAATGGTTTGTATCGTTTTCGGATTGATCCGGATATGAAGCAGGTAAAGGATGTACGGAAGTATGAGGGCCTGGGAGAAGTGAAAGGTGGGAGTTTTACTTTGTTCAAAATCAATGGTCGGGTAGTTTTTTCTAATGGGGAATATTTCTATACTTACGAAGATATGACTGATTCGATTGTTCCCTATGAAACAATGAATGAACAATTGATGGAATTGAAGGGAATCAAGACAGTGAGTCGTGCGAACGGAGATTACTATTGGTTTGTGGGTGATAGGATAGTGTATTTAGTGAAGTGTGCGATAAATACTTTCAATATCGAACTCCGGATTCCATATTCTTTGTTTGACGGTCTGACGGTGGAAGAACGGGGAAGCGTGGCTTATGACGTGAGGAATGGCTGTTCCTATCTTTGCCTGAACAATGCCATTGCCCGTATTGAGACGGACAGTTCCTCGTTATATAAATCTCGGGTCAGACGCTCTTTATGGATTTCGGGAATGCGGGTCATTGATGAATTCAGTGGTAAGCGGAAAACATTGGTCGTGCAGCCGGGAGCCAAGGTGGAGCCTGAGTTTAATACGGTGAATTTTACATTGTGTTATCCGGTTTATAGTAATTATACTTATAAGGTAAGGTATCGGTTGGAAGGATATTCTGACCAATGGGTGCCGGGTGGACGCTATTTGCAGAAGAAGTATTCTCGGCTCTCCTATGGAAGTTATGTTTTTCAGGCAGAGATATATGATACCGATAGAGTTTTGGCATCGGTAGAGCTTCCTTTTGAGATTTTGCGTCCGTGGTATTTGTCTTATTGGGCTGTGGGAAGTTATATCTTGGCAGGATTGTGTCTGTTGGCTTTATTGCAATATCTGGTCTACCGTTTCGTGAAGAAAAAGAAAGACCGTGTGATTGAACGGCAGCGCGTAGCCCATCAGGCAGAGCTTGAGCGGCAGGAGAAGAAGATTGTTGAGTTGGAAAAGGAGCAGCTTGAGGCCGATTTGCGTTTTAAAAGCAAGGAGTTGTCCGGTGTGGTAATGACAAATATTGCTCATCAGGAATTTCTGATTTCTTTGAAAGAAGAGATACAGCGGCAAAAGTTGTTAGGACAGTATAGCCGTAAAAACTTGGATAAGCTGCTCACTTTAGTTAATAGCAATATAGTGTCCGATGAAGAGAATTGGACTATGTTTCAGGCTAATTTTGACCGTATACACGAAAACTTCTTCCGTAATCTGAAACTTCAATATACAGATTTGACTTCAGGAGATTTGCGCTTTTGCGCATTGCTTCGCTTGAATATGCCGACAAAGGAGATAGCGAAGTTGCTCAACATTTCCACGCGTGGGGTTGATGCTGCAAGATACCGGTTGCGCAAGAAATTCAATCTGCTTCCGGAAGAAAGTCTGACTGATTTTCTTATAAACTTTAAATAGCTGCTTTACAGTGAAATATTAATGGGGGAAGTACTAATATTGTACTTCCTCTTTTGTTTTTTAGTGATGGTTGTACTTTTGTTGTAGTACGGGATGTGGAGATTGTCGCATGCTTTTCTTTTATTTGCAGTAAAATAATATTTCTATCAATTAAAAGCATGAAAAACATGAAGCATTTACTTTTCAAGTTACAATTATTTTTAGTCTTGTTGGTGTTTACTGCCGTTAGTGCGTATGCACAGAAATCTCCGGTTGATATGGATCGTTTCATCGACGATTTAATGAAGAAGATGACCCTGGAAGAGAAAATAGGTCAGTTGAATCTGCCGGTTACCGGTGAGATTACGACCGGTCAGGCTAAAAGTAGTAATGTGGCCAAACGTATTCGTGCCGGTGAAGTGGGCGGGCTTTTCAATCTGAAAGGCGTGGAACGTATCCGCGATGTACAGAAGCAGGCGGTTGAAGAAAGTCGTTTGGGTATTCCTCTCTTATTTGGTATGGATGTTATTCATGGATATGAAACGGTGTTTCCCATTCCTTTGGGATTGTCGTGTACATGGGATATGAAGGCGGTTGAAGAATCGGCACGTATTGCAGCCATTGAGTCCAGTGCTGACGGTATTTGCTGGACATTCAGTCCGATGGTGGATATTTGCCGTGATGCCCGTTGGGGGCGTGTGTCCGAGGGCAACGGTGAAGACCCGTTTCTGGGAGCAGCCATTGCGCAGGCCATGGTACGTGGTTATCAGGGAAAGGATATGAACCGTAATGATGAGATTATGGCTTGTGTAAAGCATTTTGCCTTGTATGGTGCCGGTGAGGCAGGACGTGACTATAATACAGTAGATATGAGTCATCAGCGCATGTTCAATGAATACATGTTGCCCTATCAAGCGGCGGTTGATGCCGGTGTGGGAAGTGCGATGGCCTCTTTCAATGAGGTCGATGGCATTCCCGCTACTGGAAACAAGTGGTTGATGACGGATGTATTGCGTAAGCAGTGGGGGGTTGACGGTTTTGTAGTGACAGATTATACCGGAATTACAGAAATGACCGACCATGGCATGGGCGATACGCAGACTGTTGCCGCGTTGGCGCTGAATGCTGGTGTCGATATGGATATGGTGAGCGATGCATTTGTAGGTACGCTCAAGAAGTCATTGACAGAAGGAAAAGTGACAGAAGAAGCTATTAATGCGGCTTGTCGCCGTATTTTGGAAGCTAAGTACAAGTTGGGCTTGTTCGATAATCCTTATAAATACTGTGATGTGAAGCGTGCCAAGAAGCAAATCTTTACCAAAGAGCATCGTGCCGTTGCGCGTAAGATTGCTTCGGAGAGCTTGGTGTTGCTGAAGAACGAGGGTAATGTGCTTCCGCTGGCCAAGAAGGGCACTATTGCTGTGGTAGGTCCGTTGGCAGACAGCCGCAGTAATATGCCGGGTACTTGGAGTGTGGCTGCCGTATTGAAGAATGCTACTTCTTTGGCTGAAGGTTTGAAGGCGGTAGCAGGCGGTAAAGCCGAAATACTGACTGCGAAAGGCTGTAATTTGATGAGTGATGCCGAATATGAGAAACGTGCCACTATGTTCGGACGTTCTTTACACCGTGACAATCGTTCGGACAAGGAGTTGCTGGACGAGGCTCTTGCCGTGGCTGCCAAATCGGATGTTATTGTGGCTGCGCTCGGTGAGTCTTCGGAAATGAGTGGAGAGAGCAGTTGCCGCACGAATCTTGAAATGACGGACACCCAACGCATACTGTTACAGGAATTATTGAAAACGGGAAAACCTGTGGTACTGGTGCTGTTTACCGGTCGTCCGCTGGTACTGAACTGGGAGCAGGCAAACGTGCCGGCCATTCTGAATGTATGGTTTGCGGGCAGTGAGGCAGGTTTTGCCATCGGCGATGTACTGTTTGGTGATGTGAACCCGAGCGGAAAGCTGACTACGACTTTCCCGAAGAGCGTGGGACAGATTCCTTTGTTCTACAACCACAAGAACACGGGCCGCCCTCTTGCCGACGGTGCATGGTTCCAGAAATTCCGCAGCAACTATATAGACATAGACAATGAACCGCTTTATCCCTTCGGTTTCGGTTTGAGCTATACCACATTCTTTTATAGCGACGTGGCTTTGGACAAGACTAGCATGACGGATAAGGGCGAACTGACTGCTACCGTGACTGTGACCAATACCGGCAAGAGAGACGGTGCAGAAGTGGTTCAACTTTATATTCGTGACCTTGTGGGAAGTGTAACCCGTCCGGTGAAAGAGTTGAAAGGCTTTGAAAAGATTTTCCTGAAAGCCGGCGAATCTAAAAAAGTATCTTTCAAGATTACCCCCGAATTGCTGAAGTTCTACAACTACAATCTTGATTTTGTATGCGAGCCGGGTGACTTTGAGGTGATGATTGGCAGAAGTTGCCGGGACGTAAAAAAAGCAGCGTTCAAGTTACTCTAACTGATTCCCAAGGCGGCAATATGCAGCATTCGAGCCACTGCGTTGAGATGGCATTGTTGCTGCATATTGTCTGCATTTTCACTGCAAACGTTTTGCAGCGCTACTGCAAAGGTGTTGCAGCGTCATTGCAAAAGTGATGCAGTGCCACTGCAAACTATATGCAGTATTCTTGCAGTATTTGCTTGACTTGTGTAAGATAATATGATCTATTGAAAAACATGAAGAAAATATTTTTATTAATATTGTGTCTGTCCACCATGTACCCGGTTGTCAATGCTGGGCGGGTGGTTCAGAGTTTTAATGACGGCTGGTATTATGCCGCATGTGATGACAATCGGTTGCAGGAAGTGCAACGCCATGAAGAAGGTTGGCAGCAGGTACATCTGCCGCATACCTGGAATGCGGATGCCTATTCTACCCGTAACTACCGCAGGGCTTCTTCCTGGTATAAGAAAGAGTTCCGTACGGATGCCGCGCAGATGCGGGATAAACAGCTTTACCTGAAATTTGATGGTGTCAATTCTCTGGCAGATGTGTACCTCAACGGCGAGCTGCTCACTACCCACAAAGGAGGTTACTCTGCCTTTACCGTAGACATTACGGATAAAGTAAGGACCGATGCCCCGAATCTGCTGATGGTGCACGTCAATAATCAGAACGACCGGATACCTCCTTTGTCCGGCGACTTCACCATCTTTGGCGGCATCTACCGCAATGTGTGGCTCATCAGTGCTGCAAAGCAGCACATCAGCCTTACCGACTATGCCTCTACGGGCATTTATGTCGATTTGCCTTCCGTGAGTGAGGATAGGGCAGAAATCAGTGTGCGTGGGACTTTGGTGAACCGTGATGTGCGGCGTGCGGTGTTGAAGTTGGACGTCGAGGTGCTGGATACAGATGGGAAGACCGTAGCCCAATCTTTGCGCAGCGTCCGGATAGATGCCGACGGGGCGTTCGCCTTCGAGGAACGGTTACAGTTGGAAAAGCCACAGTTGTGGTCGCCCGATTCCCCTTATCTGTACAGCGTGAAAGTTTCTTTGAAAGATGTGCGTGGCAAGGTGTTGAAAGATGAGACACGTGTCCCTTTGGGGGTCCGCTGGTTCAGCGTGGATGCGCAGGAAGGCTTCAAGTTGAATGGGGAACCCCTGAAACTTATGGGAGCTTGCCGTCATCAGGACCAGATGCCGATGGGCATAGCGCTTTCGGATGAGATGCACCGCAGGGATATGCAGTTGCTGAAAGACATGGGTGTGAACTTTGTCCGTCTGGCACATTACCCACAGGACGATGCCGTGTTGCGTGCTTGCGACGAACTCGGCATGCTGGTATGGGAGGAGATTCCGGTAGTAGATTTGATAGCTTTGGGTGACGAGTTCCGCGCGAATGCCACAAGCGCCTTGCGCGAAATGATTCGCCAGCATTACAACCATCCGTCCGTCATTATGTGGGGGTATATGAACGAGGCTGTTATCCAGCTGCAGTATCGGGTGAAGAAACAACGGCTCAACGGTTTCTACGAGAATACCTTGGCGCTTGCCCGGCATCTGGAGGAAACTCTGAAGAGGGAAGACCCCTACCGTCTGAGTACGATGGCCTACCACGGCAATCAGATTTACAATAAAATCGGTCTCAGCAATATCACCGACATTTCCGGTTGGAACCTTTATCAGGGCTGGTATGAGAACGACTTCAAGTCTTTCGACCGCTTTGTGGACGAAGAGTATCGTAAATACCCGCACCGTCCGTTAATAATCAGTGAGTTCGGTGCCGGTTCCGACCCGCGCTTGCAGTCGCTCGATCCGCAGATATTCGATTTCTCCATGCAATGGCAGCAGTTGTACCTCGAATACTATCTGCCCGCTATCATGAAGCGACCGTTCATAGTGGGCGCCACGGAGTGGAACTTCATTGATTTCAGTTCTGCCAGTCGCCAGGAGGCTACGCCGCATATCAATAATAAAGGACTGATGTACAATGACCGCCGTCCTAAAGATGTGTTCTATTATTTCCAGGCATTCCTGCGCAAGGATATTCCGGTGCTGCACATTGCTGTGGATGACTGGAAGCATCGGACTGTGGTTTCGGACGGTGAAGCGGTGGAACATCCGGTGAAAGTGTATTCCAATCTGGATAAGGTGGAGTTGTCTGTCAACGGCACGAAGCTCTCCGTGCAAGGCATCGAGAATTGCCATGCAGTGTGGCAAGTGCCTCTCGTTGCGGGGCGAAACACGCTTGTGGCTTCAGGTATCTGCCATGGGAAGAAGGTGGAGCAGGTTTCGGACATTTTTGTGAAGATGCAGCCTCGCCATATCGCGGCAGTCGGCTCCGGACAGCTGGAACTTGCAGTGAACGTGGGCAGCAACTGTTTCTTTACGGATGACAAGAGTGATCTTTGCTGGCTTCCCGACCAAGCTTATACTCCTGGAAGTTGGGGCTACATAGGTGGAGAGATTTTCCGCCGTTCTCCGGGACGTATCGGAACCACTGCCGAGGTGAAAGACACCCGTAATGTTCCTTTGCTCCAGACCAAACGCAAGGACATCAAGGCCTATCGCTTCGACTTGCCCGACGGCGACTATGAAGTGGAACTTCTTTTTGCTGACCTGAACGCACGTTCCGAGCGGGTGACTTACGATTTGGGAGCTGTCGCTACCCTAGACAATGCCGATTTCCGCGGCAGTGTCTTCAATGTTTCTGTCAACAACCGACCTTGGCTGAATCATTTCTCTCCGGCGATAGAAGTAGGCGGGAACCGTTGCATATCCAAGAAACTGCATGTTGCCGTAACCGGTGGAAACCTTACGGTGAACTTTGAGGCGGTGAAAGGGATGACGTTCTTGAATGGGATAAAGATATTCAGGATTCATTGATGTTCTATTCTTAATAATGTTGTATTAACCGATAAATTGAGTGAAATATGAAACACAAATTACTTACCGGGTCTCTCTCCTTCACAGTAGGGATGGGATTCAGCGCTTTGCCTGCCGTCGCGCAGCAATCTCCGGCTTCCACTGAGGTCAAGCCTAATGTAATCATTATCAACGTTGATGATTTGGGCTATGGCGACATTGGTTGTTACGGTGCCACCAAGGTCAAGACTCCCAATATAGACCGTCTGGCATCGCAAGGCCGTAGCTTTACGGATGCTCATTCATCCTCGGCTGTTTCCACGCCTTCACGTTATGGACTGATGACTGGTCAATATCCTTGCCGTGAGGATATTTGGGGGGCAATCTTCCTGAATCAGACTCTGCAAATTGATACGGCACGCACCACAATTGCGGATGTGATGAAACGTTCCGGCTATTCCACTGCCATCGTGGGGAAGTGGCATCTTGGATTTCGTACGGACGAAAAGATGGACTGGAACAAGGAACTGGCTCCCGGACCACTTGAATTGGGATTCGATTATTACTTCGGTGTGCCTATTCTCAACAGTCATCCACCTTTTGTTTATGTGGAGAACCATCATGTGGTGGGTTATGATCCCAACGACCCGTTTGTAAGAGGCAAGAGGGCAGAAACGGAGGAGTTCGATGAAAAATTCGGTATCAACTCTATTGGTGGAGCCACGGCTGCGCACCGTTTGTACAAAGACAGGGCTGTAGCCACTACTTTGAAAGACCGGGCCGTGCAGTGGATAAAGGAACATAAGGATTCACCTTTCTTCTTGTATTATGCTACCACCAACATCCATCATCCTTTTACACCGGCCGAACGCTTTGTAGGTACCAGTGAGGCAGGACCTTACGGTGATTCAATCCATGAATTGGACTGGGTGGTAGGCGAGATTATGCGTACCCTCGATGAGGAAGGGCTGGCGGGAAATACTCTGCTCATCTTCACCAGTGACAACGGAGGAATGCTGAATCATGGAGGGCAGAGAGCTTGGAAGGCAGGACACCATATCAACGGCAAGCTTCTTGGTTTCAAGTTCGGAGCTTGGGAAGGCGGGCATCGCATTCCTATGATTGCCCGCTGGCCGGGTAGGATTCCTGCGGGCAGCGTATCCAACCAGTTGATGTCCAATGTTGACATGCTTGCCACTTTGGCTGCCCTCACAGGATATGAATTGCAGGAGCAGGACGGGCCGGACAGTTTCAATATGCTTCCTGCCCTTATCGGAAATCCCGGGAAAATGATTCGGGACCATATTATTATCTGTCCTTCCCAAAAGAGCCATCTTTCCATTCGCAAAGGGAAGTGGGTCTATATTCCGGCGCAAAACAGCGGCGGATTTACCGGAAAGAATGTCGGTGACCATGACTTGGGCGGGGCATCCGCTTTCCAGCTCACCCATCGGGTGAACAGCGATATAGAAAATGCCCGGATAAAGCCGGATGCACCCTCTGTGCAGCTTTATAATTTGGAGGAAGACCCATACCAGACCACAAATGTGTATGAACAGCATCCCAAAGTGGCACGCAGGCTGGCGCGGATACTGGAGGAGAAGATAAGGAAGTCGGATGCCACAAGAAAGTGACAACCGATAGATTGATGAAAAACATAATTTGAAAAATGAAGAATACCATGATGAAAAAGTTTTTTGTAGGTTTATTCTCCCTTTTGATGGGAGTAGGCAGCGCTTTTGCGCAGACCAATATGTCTAGTGAAATGTATGACCTTGCCAAGATGAAGGAAGGCTTGCGCAACCGCCGTGTCAGCAGTTATGACCGTACGGGCAACAACCGTGACCACCTGAAGGCCATCAAGCCGGGCGAAACGGCTGTCTTGGCCGACATCAAGGGGGCAGGCGTAATCAACCATATCTGGATAACGATGTCTCCGGGACCGCGCCAGCTTTCCCGTAACGACATCATCCTTCGGATGTACTGGGACGGCAGCGACGAGCCTTCTGTCGTGTCCCCCATCGGTCCCTTTTTCGGCCAGGGATGGAACGAACAGTATAACTATGCTTCTTTTGCCCTTTCTTCCGGTCCCAACGGTGGTACGGGTTTGTGCAGCTATTTCGCCATGCCTTTTGCCAAAGGTGCGCGCATTGAGATAGAGAATCAGACGGATGTCAACATCGGCGCCTTCTACTACTACATAGACTATGTGGAGATGAAGGAACTGCCCAAGGACATGGGACGTTTCCATGCGTGGTTTAACCGTGAGATTACCGAAGCGCTTCCCGAAGGGGAGACCGAGTGGGGTTCCGTGGGTAAGCAGACGGAGAATAAGGACGGAGCCGACAATTATGTGTTTGCCGATATCAAGGGAAAGGGCCATTTTGTGGGATTGAACTATTATGTACAGTGCCCTACCCCCATGTGGTATGGTGAAGGCGATGACATGTGGTTCATCGACGGTGAAAAACAGGCTTCCTTGATAGGCACCGGTACGGAAGACTTGTTCAACACCGCCTGGTGCCCGAAAGAGCCCTACCAGCATATCTACTTCGGCTATCCACGTGTGAATAATGATGTCGGATTCTTGGGGCGTACACATGTCTATCGGTTCTTTATTCAGGATCCCGTCTTCTTCGAGAAAGGGCTGAAAGCCACCATCGAGCATGGACACAACAATTGCCTGACGCTCGACCTGGCTACCGTTGCATACTGGTATCAGGACAAGGCGACGGCTGTCCCGGCCATTCCCGACAAGGAGGGCCGTAAGCTGAAGCCGATGGTAAACAATGTGATGATGCACAAATGGCGTCATGAATGGAGAAAGAACAAGGGGAACAAAGCGGACCTTTGGGGAAATGAATAAATTGCTGGAGGATATGAAATGAAGACATTATTAGTTATATCTGTTTTATTAGCATTTACTCTTTTGGGGCATGCCCAAATATGGAAAGTGCCTGAAGGTCATGAAACGCGGTGGACAAGTTTTGAAAATCCTACCGGTGCCAAGGGAACGGCAGCTCAAGTCAATAAAGGTGCAAAAGGAAGTGCTTTCGGCAGAATCATGGCGGGAGACAGCTGTGTTTTGTTGTCTCAGCAAGGACCCGGGATCATTAACCGTATTTGGCTGACAGTCAGCAAACGTAACCCTAAGATGCTTCGTGCGTTGCGTATCAAGTTTTATTGGGATAATTCTGTTGTTCCGGCAGTGGATGTCCCATTGGGAGATTTTTTTGGGAATCCGCTGTCACGTACATCTCGTTTTGAGAACTGTTTCTTTTCTAATCCGGAGAAGCGTTCTTTTAACTGTTCTATTCCGATGCCTTACCGCACCGGTGCCAAAGTGGTGTTTGTGAATACCTCGGATGAGGACCTGACACACTTGTTTTATGATATTAACTTTACTAAATTGCCGGAATGGGATTCGGAGATGAGCTATTTTCATGCTGTCTGGCGTGAAGACAAATCCACCAAGTTGGGAGTGGATTATACTGTTCTTCCCCAACTATCGGGCAGGGGGCGCTTTTTGGGGGTAAGCTTGGGTATCTTTGCCAATAAGGCGTATGAAACTACTTGGTGGGGAGAAGGTGAAATCAAGTTCTACATTGACGGAGATAAGGAATTTCCCACATTGAGTGGTACGGGAGTTGAAGACTATATTGGTACGGCTTGGGGGCAGGGCGAGTATTCCCACCGTTATCAAGGTTGTCCGATTGCAAATGCGGACAGTTGTTGGTGGAGTATGTATCGTTTCCACGTGCAGGACCCGATTTATTTTCATCATGATATAAGAGTTACATTGCAGCAGATTGGAGGTGCTCCATATCAAAAGGTACTCGAACTGTACAAGGCGAAGGTTCCTCTTGTACCGGTTACTATAGATAGAAGCGGTAAACTGAAATTCTATCGTTTATTAGATGAAAATTCAGACCTACATATCACGGATAAAGACTTTCCGCCAGGATTTGTTAATTTCTACCGCCAAGATCATGTAACTTCAACAGCATATTTCTATTTGGATAGGCCTGCAGTCTGAATAATTTTTTAAATAACTTCCTAGTGTATATTATTGGAAATTAGTATTTTATACAATGCTGTAGTAGTTACGTTGTAGTGCTTGAGCAGGTTGTGGTAATCTTGTGATAGTTTGTTTTTTGACATACATCAATTGCTCCTATACTTTTGCAAAAGAATTTTAAATCAATACAAAATGAAGAAAAATTTATTAATTACATGTGTGATGTTGCTGTTTGCCGTTGTTTCGATGGCGCAGAACAAAATTACGGTTTCGGGTGTCGTTTCCGACAAGACGGGAATGACTGTTATTGGTGCTACAGTTTCGGTAAAGGGGGCTCCTCAGCAAGGAGTCGTTACTGGACTTGATGGTGATTATAAGATTACCAATGTTCCCAGTAACGCTGTCTTGCTTTATAGCTATATTGGTATGAAAGACCAAGAAATAGCAGTGAATGGTCGTACTACTATTAATGTAGTAATGCAAGAAGACAATATGTTGATCGATGAAGTTGTAGTTGTAGGCTATGGTGTACAGCGTAAATCAGACTTGACCGGTGCTGTTGGTTCTATCAAGAGCGATGATTTGAAAAAGATTTCTACACCTAATGTGGCTAACGCGTTGCAAGGTCGTGTGTCCGGTGTATTTATCTCTGCAAGCGGTGCTCCGGGTAGCTCTCCTGAAGTGCGCATTCGTGGTATCGGTACTACTAATAATAGCAATCCGCTCTATGTGGTTGATGGAATGTTTATGGACGATATATCATTCCTGAGTAACCATGATATTGAGTCCATGGAGGTATTGAAGGATGCTTCTGCTACTGCCATGTATGGTTCTCGCGGTGCTAACGGTGTAATCATTGTTACCACCAAGCAAGGTGCTGAAGGTAAAGCACAGGTGAACATTACTGCCAGTGAAGGATTTCAGTTCCAAAATAGCGGTAAATTTGAGATGTGTACGGCTTCTGAATATGCTATGCTGCAAAATGAAGCTAACTTGAATATTAATCCAGATGGCGGTCTTGTTTATGATGACCCGGCTTCTTTCGGAAAAGGGACCAATTGGTTCGATGAGATTTTCCGAGTAGCGTCTGTCCGTGATTATCAAGTTGCTGTTAGTGGCGGAACAGAAAAGGTACGTTATAATTTGAGTGCCGGATATTTCCAACAGGATGGTATCATAAAGGAAAATTCTTATGACCGTTTTACTTTGCGTGCCAATAATTCATATAAAATAAACAAACATTTGACTATCGGGCATAACTTATCGGCTTCTTTCAGTCATACAAAAAATGAAAATAAGGGAGTTGTAAAATCCGCTTATAAACTGAGCCCTATCATTACTCCTTATGATGAGAATGGTAATTTCTCCGATCCTCAGGTGGCATCTACTGCTAATCCGCTTGCTACCCTCCATTATATGAATAGTGATAATTGGAAAGATAGAATTGTGGGTAGTGCATTCTTGAATTGGGAAGTTATTAAAGGGTTGAATTTTAAGACCAGCTTGGGCATTGATTATATTAATGGTAGAAGTCGTAATTTTACTCCTAAGTATTATATCTCGGAGTATCAAAAGGTAGATGAGAACAGCTTGTCTAAAACATGGACTAGAGATTTTACTTGGCTGTGGGAGAATATCTTGACTTATGATTGGCAAATCAATGATAAAAATCGTCTGAATCTTTTGGGTGGTATTACTGCTCAAAAATACACTAATGAAAAGTTAGGCGGGTCAGGACGTAATTTCTTCTCAGAAGTGGAAGACTATTGGTATTTGGATCAGTCTTCAAGCGATACACGTGGACTTGAGAATAATGGAAAACATGAAGCCATGATGTCTTACTTGTTCCGTGCCAACTATGCTTTAATGGACAGATATTTGTTGACGGCTTCTATACGTGCCGATGGCTCTTCGAAGTTTGGACCGGATAACCGTTGGGGATATTTTCCGTCAGTAGCTGCCGGATGGAGGATTTCTGAAGAAGCTTTTATTAAAGATAATGTTGAATGGTTGAGTAACTTGAAGATTAGAGGTAGCTGGGGGCAAATTGGTAATGATAAGATTGGTAATGACAAATATTATGCATTGGCTAATGTAGACCCTACTTATGATGCTGTATTTGGTGGTGATTATTATTCTGGTGGTACTGTAACTTCTCTTTATAATACACAAATCCATTGGGAACGTTCAGAGCAGTTGGATCTTGGTTTTGATTTAGGCTTGTTCAATAATCGCTTTTCTTTAGAGTTTGACTATTACAGAAGAGATACAAAAGAAATGTTGGTAAATGTGGATGTTCCTGCTTCTGTAGGACTTGCCTCTGTAGAAACAAACGTGGGATCAGTACGTAACTCTGGACTTGATTTTACGGTGAAATGGGAAGACTCGTTTAAGGATTTTCGTTATGGCATCCGCTTGACTGGAACTACAATTAAGAATGAGGTGACTAATTTGGGAGGTAAACGTATCACCAGTGGGGATATAGGTTCCGGAAAAAGTGTTCATATGACAGAAGAAGGAATGCCAATCAAGTATTTTTATGGTTACAAGACTATTGGTATTTTCCAAAGTAATGAGGAGATTGAGCAGTATAATGCGATGGCTGCGGCTGCTTCCGGTGATGCGAAGAAGAAGTATCAGGCAAATGTAGCTCCGGGTGATCTGATTTATGCAGATACGGATGGCAATGGATATATAACTGCTGAAGACCGTACGGATTTAGGCTCTCCTACTCCGAAGTTTATCGG